>Ga0247611_10000516_pt1 | contig 78633 bp, 72 predicted proteins | sample 177DNAGHGhighgp2_FD_192422 | JGI IMG/M metagenome (GOLD analysis project Ga0247611, IMG submission 192422) | Sheep rumen microbial communities from Palmerston North, Manawatu-Wanganui, New Zealand - 1770 DNA GHGhigh gp2 | ecosystem: Host-associated > Mammals > Digestive system > Stomach > Rumen... | reverse complement strand
TGCCACGTTCCATGTTGTTGAGTGCGACACGCGTATTCAGCACGAGTACGATTTCAACGGCAGGCAAAACCAGATTTTGCATGGTGGCGGTGGAACTGACTTTCAGCCACCTGTTGACATGTTCAACAATAACCGCAGGAAGTATGACGCCCTTGTCTATTTCACTGACGGATACGCGGACATACCTAAGGACACGCCGAAAGAGACTCTTTGGGTCGTATCCAGTGAAGGTGACCATGACAGGTCAAGATATAGAAGGAACGGAGCCTCAGCGGTATTCATTCCAAAGAAACATTAAACAAGAACAAGATGGCAACTACGACAGTAAGCATGAAGGAGGTTAACAACCTCGTCAATTACACTATAGACAACAATATCAAACTTGAGGAGAAAGGGCTCACTCCGATAGCGATATCACTTGAGGCGTCGGCTGGAATCGGGAAGACATCAATCCTCCAGCAGATAGCCAAAGAGAGGAATATGGGGTTCACCAAGATCTCGCTGCACGAGATGGAGGAGGCTGGAGACCTTATCGGGTTTCCTGTCGTGGAGTATGAGTGCCAGGTAGCGAAGAGGGTGAAGGATGCCGACGGGAATGTGAGGGCTCAGGTCTTACCGGGTACTGTATGGCTCAGCTCCAAGCAGATCGACTCCTATGACAAGAACTCCATGCTCCGCCAGACCGGGAAGAGCAGGATGAGCTACGCGAAACCTGCGTGGGTTCCAGAGTACAATGAGAACGGGAATATGGTGGTTCTGGACGATTATGTGCGCGCCAACCCCCAACTCCTGCAGGCTTGCATGGAGCTTATCCTGACCCAGAGATACACCTCATGGTCGCTTCCCAAGAAGACAACCATCTGCCTGACCAACAACCCGGATGACGGCACCAATAACGTCAACTCTCTTGACGAGGCCCAGAGGACAAGGTTCCTCAACTTCAATGTCGCCTGGGATCTTGACGCGTGGATGAGATGGGCTGAGGGAGCCGGTATCGACGGAAGGTGCATCAATTTCGTGTCATCCTATTCAGGCGAGCTCTTCAACGCCAACGAGAACGGTGAGCGTATCTGCAACCCGAGGTCCTTCGTCATGTTCGCAAATATGATACAGGGCGTTGATGACTGGGATAACCCCGAGAGCCTCAACTTCATCACGACCATCTCTAAAGGTTGTTTCAAGGATGAGGGGGGACGGTTCTCCAAGATGTTCACCACGTTCCTCAGGAACAAGATGCACCTCATCATCCAGCCGAAGGAGATGCTTCTCGGAAAGTGGAGCGATGTCCAGCCCAAGCTCGCGGCCCTGCTCTACGACAGTGACGGCTCTCCGAGACCAGACATCTCCACTTTGCTGGAGAAGAGGTTCTCCAATTTCGTGTCGGCATGGCTCGACTCAGACGCGAAGACCCCGATAGCCACGGTAAAGGACAGGATTGTGGACTTCATTGACAGCGAGGAGAAGGGTGTGAGGCTCTTCTCGAGGGATTCCCTTTATCACATGATAAAGAAAATAACCTCAGAGCATAAGAACCAGACCAACAAGCTCCTGTTCGAGCCTAAAATCGCAAATATAATAGCGTGATGAAAGCTGAGATATTAGAGAGATTCAACAAAGTTTATTTCTACCATTATGACGTCCTCCCCGGTAACAGGGTTGACAGGCGTGACACGTATTATACGGAACGCGAGATAAGGAACTCGGGTCATATCTGCGTTATGCCGAATTACTGCGATCCTGTCGACGAGCTGAAGAGCAGGACTGATCTTTGGGGCGGGATATTCCACGACAAGATTGAGCTCGGCAAGAAGATATTCATCTCAAGCAAGTGCAGGATGCCGAGGGACCTGGCCAGGAAATCCTATCAGATAACACTCTCGAAGGATAAGGCTGACTATATAGTCGTGCCTCGTGTGAAGAAGATCCCGGTCCGTTACGCGAACATCATAGTGAAATCCGCCACAGACAATATATATCTCATAACATACAACGACTTGAGGATGCTCGAGTCTCCTGGCGATAGTGCGATAAAGCTTGTCTTGGACGATTGCCTCGATAACAGCGACGTTGTGTTGATGAGCGGGAGCAACGCGAGGCCAGTATGGTTCATACCTAACATTGATGAGTATGTCGAGATACTTGACGGAGACCAGAGGAATTATGTGTCGGACAACAAGCTTCCGCTTATTCCTGACAACAAGGTCAGCACGCAGACGCTTGACATGTGGAGAAGAATGGCCGCGTCTGATTTCAACATGTTTGAGAAATCGCTCATCAACAGTGACGCAGGGAACTATCCGCTTACGACATATATATTCCTTAAGGTTGAAGGTTATTTCTGGTCATATTCCGAGCAGACCAAATGGTTCCTCAGATCCATAGGTATAGATGTACCGAGACAGATGGATTTATATGAATTTAATGACAGGCTTGTGTCTGTCGATGACTGGAAGATGCTTTCCGACTGGCTGATGTTCAATTTCGGTGTCAGCGAGTCAGGCGGATTCGCAGACTTGAGCTCAAGTAAATATAGCAATTTCGCCGACCTTTTCAGGAGGAAGCTCGCCGTGGCTCCCAAGAAGATTGACAAGCCTATTACTTTCAGAGATATCCAAAATTGTTGATAATTCTCTTGCATTATTGTAACATTTTTGTTACATTTGTTGTGTGTCAATGAGATACGGCATTTGTGGCGAAGATGTTAATGTTGATAAATATTATAGGGAGGGCACCCGACGTGAGTCGGTAACGGGCTATGTTTTTGCTTTTTTTCTAGTGCCATGATCGGTTGTTAATACAATAAATTCTTGCTAATCATAATCGTTTTGCTTACTGCCCTCCCTTTCTTTTTAAACCATAAGACATGAACTCACTAAAAGAATATTCAATGGGCCTTCCCGAGAAGGAGTATCACGCCTATCCGGCATGGTCATACTCGTTGATAGCCAAGTACGCCAAGGACGGATTCGGCTCTATAGCCACCCTGCATGAGCCTACCATCCCCACCCCCTCGATGGAGTTCGGCAGTCTCGTCGACACAATCATGACCAAGAGCCGCAAGGAGTTCGATGACGAGTATGTCATTGACGAGACGGGGGCAACCTGTCCTCCCGCTGAGAGGGAGGTGTTTGACAAGCTCCTCTCGATGGGCGTTGGAGGCAGTTGTTTTGACGACATCAATCACGGTTTTATTTTCGACGCCATAAGCCGATGTGACACGTTCTGCTCAAAGTATAAGAAGGACGACACGAGACTGGCGAAGCTGTGCGAGAACAAGGATTACTATGACCTGCGCAGGACCGGCAAGAAGGTCGTGTCAAAGACTGATTTCGAGGACGCGCTGGAGATGGCGAGGGTGTTGTGGACAAGCTATAACACTCATAACATCTTCCGTAAGGGAGAGAATGATGGTGTGGAGTATATTTATCAGGCTCAGTTCGTTGAGAGCGTCATGCTCAACTCGGAGCGTGAGGTGAACGTGAAGATAATGCCTGACCTGCTTATCGTGGACCACAACAACATGACCGTGCAGCCAGTTGACCTCAAGACCAGTTCTGTTCCCGGTTGGCAGTTCAAGGACAATTTCATAAAGTTCCGCTACGATCTTCAGGCTGAGCTATACACCGACATCATCAACTTGGTTCTCGACAAAGATCCTGACTACAGGCAATATGATATTCTGCCGTATATCTTCGCCGATATCAGCAGGTCAGACAAGGTTCCTGTGACTTATGTCTATGACCCGAAAGACGGATTCTCGTTCACCAGGGACGGGAAGGAATACAAATACAAGGGCTGGATGGAACTTCTGGACGAGATCCTGGATTACGAGGAGAGACAGTCGAAAGTCCCGTCATATATCTCGCTTGAGGAGCCAAATGACCTTATATCATTGTTAAGCAAATGAAAGGATATCTCATAATAGACGGAAAAGAGTATTTCGGGTATGATGTCTTGGCTGATAATAGAAGCACATCATACGCCATGTCACTTATAAACAAATATAATATAGCCTGTAATAGTGATTTCATCAACGGTTTGAACAACGGACTTTTATTCGATAATGTGCCTGTCACAGACGGCGCAAAAGTGCATGTTGTTCCAGGATGTCCAATACCAAATGACGATATCAGGAAGAATTACAGGATAAAGAGGGATTTTGACTCTGGCGATTTCAACGTGTTCCCTGAGTTTTCCTCTTGCAACAGTCTTTATGTGACAAGGCTATATATATCAGACACGCTCAAACGTATAGTGATCAGCGACTCATTTAGCATGCCTTCATCCAATCCCAATGACGGTTATGTCGTGAAGACAGGCCACATGCGGCTTGATCTCATATCAAATAACGCGTGGGAGATGTTGCTTGAGAAACGCAGCGCCAAGCCATGCGTGAGCTACAAAAGACTGTCGATAAAATCCGGCAACCAGCTCACCCCTGACGCGTTGTTTCTGCTGTACAGGCTCGGGACACAGCCACGATCACGTGAGAACATAGAGAAATTCAAGCTCCAGCTCCAGGCAATTAACCAGACCAACTGGAGAGAGTATCCCAACAGCGTGAGAAAGGTCATCGAATACGCCAGTGTCTACGCCAGATGCTCTAATTTCGTGAGAAGACATAAAGCGGAGAGAAACAAGGTCACTGAGCAATTCTTCAATATCGATGTGACCGAATATACTGATAATGATTTCAAAATGCTCGGAGACACGATAGAGCTCATACTCGATATTGACGGGACAAAATATGTCTCGTTCAGCAACCTTAATTACAAGCTTGTGGAAAAAGGCATCAGTGTGGGAGATATGGAGATGTTTTTCGGAGGTATTGTCCAACTTAAAAGAAGGGAATGGAAAGATGCGTAAGATACACATACCATTTGCGGAGGAAAGCTCAAGGATTCCTCTCATAAGTTTCAGGATTGACGGTGACCACATGTATTATGCGCTTGTCGATACCGGTTCGGAGTCCACATTGTTCGACCAGAACCTGAAGTCCGACGGCAACCTGACGATAACCCCGACAGACTATAAGATGAGTCTTATAGGTCTGAGCGGCGAGACATGCGAGCGCAGGGTAATGACTGCCGACGCCATCCTGACCATAAGGGATAACATGGACGCCGATAATGATGTAGAGGTTGAGGGCATCCTGTCTGACTTGTCAGTCGTGTCCGAAAGCATAATGGAGAGATACGGCAAGCATATCAACGTATCAGTCGTCATCGGCAGTGATTTTCTCAAGGCCAACGGCGCGAAGATAGACTACAGGAAAAAGACGTTAACGTTAAAGAGAAAATAACAAATGGTTGAGCACGATTGGCAGACGATATTCGGACAATGTCCATCCAAATCCAATTCCTACAGGATAATCAAGATAGGAGGTCACAGCTCATTAGGCAAGACTACTGGCTTGAGAGCTTATGAGGACTCGTTCTATATGCAGGTCGGCAAATACAGGGGTATGATGATAACGGGTTATTTCGAGTTGCATCTCAGGGTATATTTCACCTCGATGTCTCACGACCTCGACAACTCACTGAAAATCATACTAGATTGCCTCCAGCACACGAAGACGATAAAGAATGACAATCGTTGCGTCAAAATAGTCGCTGACAAGTTTCTCGCCAAGGTTAATCCGAGAATCGAGTTCAAGCTGATAGAGATATAGCCGCAGTGATGCGGAATCCCTCCCGCGCCGCAGGGGCACAAGTAAACGCATATTTCACGCTATTTTCGCCATTATTAGCTATCGGGTTCGATTCCCCGGGAGGGAGCTAAGAAAATATCAAATTAATATATGAAGCATTATGCACAGAAGACCGAATTACAAACAAGAGATGTCTGAGATCGTCAAGCTCAAGAAAGAGGGTTACACATACGGTAAGATATCCGAGCTTACGGGAATCCCTAAGGGGACGATAACAGCCAGATTCTCAAGAATGAACACCATCGCCAACTCTCATGAAGTTGAAGCAAAGGAAATTAAACCGGTTGCCCCTCAAAAAGAGAAGACCTTAAATGATTTCCAGCCGAGGGATATGATAAAGCATCTGTACAATCTCGGCTACAGGATCAAGGACAACGAATTGTATGTGTTGACCCTGCAGAAAGTTAACCTGCAATCCGTAATCAATGAGTAAGACTGGAAAGATATTCGGTTGGTTGAGTAAGCCGGTTGCGAAATATCGGCTTAATACCATCCGCATAGCGACACGTAATTATTACGAGTCTATAGTCAGGCATTGCTGCCGTGTCACAAGGGCCAACAACGACCTGTCGTTTGTTGTTCACCGCTCTGGCGTTTTCGGAGGACCTGTTGTCGAGCAGATCCATAAACCAAATGTTGTTGAGCTTTCTGATAATGATAACTGCGTGATAGTCAAAGACGGCTATGTCTATGAACTTAAAAAGGAGACGAGATGACACACGGCAAGAACCTCTGCCTCTCCTGCTTCTGGTGGAGCAAGGGAAAATGCGTGAAGCCCGACTACGGCTGGTGCAAGATAACAAGTAGTTACTGATATGACACGGGAAGAAAAACAACTATTACTTAAAGACATCTCCGCAAGATTACCTTATGGTGTAATCTGCCACACAGAGAAAGGGAACGGCTATCTATGCTCTATAAATCAGACTATCTTTGGCACGGAATACGGGATCAATATCAATCCTTTGAAGAGGGATTATTTCAATGACAGTGAAACTGATGAGCAAGTCATTAAACCTTACCTTCGTCCAATGTCAAGTATGACTGAGGATGAAAAATTAGAAATCAAATCATATTTGCGTTCAATAGAAGGACAGCTGATTGGAGATAATGGTCGTCATATTTGGTATTTTGATTATCTCAAAGAACATCATTTTGATTTTCGCAAACTCATTGAAAAGGGTTTAGCTCTTGAAGCTCCTGAAGATATGTATAAAACAGAATAGGATATGATTACAGAAGATTACGTCAGTTTTGAAACAGCCAAACTCCTGAAAGAAAAGGGGTTTGATGAGGCATGTCCTACTGCATACTCATTGATCGGCAAAACACACAAAGTAGAACAGCGTTCAATCTCTAACTGGGGTAAAATTGGGCAGGTTAAACGTCCAACCCTCCAAATGGCGATGAAGTGGCTGAGGGAAGTGCATAAACTCGGTGTATTTCCTTCAACATACACAAATATAAGAGGATGTAACACGATTAATGTTTATGGTACAGCTATTATTAATTTGAACACTGATGAACTTGTAACAAGTGATTATATGCCAAGAGATACTTACGAACAAGCATGTGAAACGGCAATAAAGTATTGTTTAGAAAATTTGATTTAATTATGGACAGTACAGTAATATCAATGTTTTCAAACAGTTTAATAATATTCCTTACCGGTGCAATATTGAATTTCATATTTAATAATCCAATAGGAGGATGGATTCTTTTAGGCTTGTTTGGGTTTACTTGTGTACTTGGAATTATTCTGCATAAGAAATATAAAAAAGATAAGTAATATGACAAGAGAAGAAGCAATAAAAGAAATTAAGTCTTGGGCTATTCCAAGTGAGAGGGGACGAGAAGTCCTTGAAACACTTATCCCCGAACTCGCAGAGAGCGAGGACGAGAGGATAAGAAAAGAATTAGTGGCGGTCCTTGAAGATTTGATACTACCTGATGACCAGAGAAGAAGATTTCTTGCCTACCTCGAAAAGCAGAAAGAGCGAGGCCCTTTGACAAAGGAGGAAGAATACATCCTTCATCGTATCATTGAATATCTTGAAGATGAGACTTGTCCGTCTGAGTGGATAAGTCTTTTGCATGATATTTATTGTTTGCCATACGAAAAGCAGAAAGAGCAGAAGCAAGAGTGGAGCGAGGAAGATGAAAAACTATTAGACTTTTGGCTTGATGTTATTGATAGAAACGATTGGAGGATGGATGAGAATTTTTGCAAGGCATCACGAGAGTTTATCAATAGAATTAAATCCCTCCGTCTTTCTTGGAAGCCCAGCGAGGAGCAGATGAAGGCAATTGAACATGCCTACAATAGTTTCCCCAATAACTGTCCTACAAAATCAAACTTGAGACTCCTCTACCGTGACTTAGAGAAACTGATGTAAAACCATAGGAGCATTTTCAAAACAAACTAAATATGAAACGAGGAAGACCAGTAAAAGCAATTTACCAAAGAGAAAGTTTGCTGAAGACCCTGATGGATGAGTATGACGTAGCATTGCTTCCAGACAAAGACAGCAGAGTCAATGTCTTCCGCAATGGCCTCAACTACGTTACTTCATTTGATCTTATCAAGGATGGAGAATCCTACAAATACAAGTACAACGGAGAACTTTACAACGCCTTTTCAAAAATGCTAGAACAAGCTGAAAAGGACAACGAAAGTAAGCCTTTTCCGTCTTATGTATATTGTCCCATAACAAGAGAGCCGTACAAGGTAATGCATTATGTGAGAGATTACATGGAATCAATCGGTTTCAGCATCCCTCAGTGGGGAGAGAAGTTCTGCTGGAGTGGCAGGAGCGTCGGCGACAGCTTCGTCATGAATAATATCTATGGCGAACCCATCTCACATATAGAGGTTGTCATGGATAGTTGGGATGAAGGCACATCTGGCAAAGTCTACAGGTCAATAGGATACAGATGGTGTGAAGTCTCATTCAAAGGATTCGAAGATGTGCTTGGAGCCATCAATAGCATTATTGAACCTGAGGCTCTTGTTAATGCTGCAAAATATATTGCCACGGCATCCAACATGAACTCAGAGAGGAAAGACGATGTGCAGGCAGTTGCAGTAACCAATACTCTTGACATTATGAAGTCTAATATGAAGAAGCAGACCATCTCCATACTTGAGAATACGCTGAAAAGACTTAAGTCAGAGACATGAGACTGATGTAACCATAGGGTGCGGGGTAACTCTGATTCAGCTTTGAAAGAACTTTCGTCAATTCATTAATTCTCATCTCTCGCACCCTTTTTATTGATTCAGATATGCAAGTAAACATTGAAAAGATATACCGTGTTGTTTGTGATGACAACTATCAACGGACAACTCCCGAGACTTATTGGACTAAAGACAAGCAAGAGTGTGAATCTTACATTCAAAGTAAGTACTACAAGCACTGCTTACGCATTGAAGAGGCAGTATTAACCGACAAGGCGCTACCAGTAAATGGGATGTGTTAAAGATATTTAGATATGGGAAAATACATTGACGCAGATCGCCTTCAAGCTGAGATCAAAGAAATAGAAAACGAGTTCAAAACAGGGAACTACTATCTTGACAATTCAGAGCAAGCAGTAGGATATTATAGTGCTTTGATGGATTTTAAACAACTTGTTCTTTCTCTCCAGCAGGAACAAGAAAGTGTCTCTGAAAGATTCGCAAAAATAGTTCGTGGAAATCTAATCGGAATAGACAAAGAGGTACAACAAAAGTTTGAAAACCTCTACTTTGAAATTACTGGGAATAAAATGTACGGAGGGTACAATGACTAACTACATTGACGCAGAACGCCTAAAAGAGTTGCTTAGTAATAAGCATAAGGAATTTACAGATAGGTCAAAGAACTTCTGCTTTATGCAATATCAATTTATGGCTGACGGGCTGACTATAGCGGAACAAATAGTAGACTCTCTCCAGCAGGAGCAGCCGGATTGTCACACAGTAGAAGATTGGATTCAACACATCAAAAACGCAGACCAGCTTACAAAGGATATATTTTCAAAAGGGCCTTATGATGTGCTATATGATGCGCTCAATCATCCATATCAACATTGTTATGACGCAATAAAGGAGTTCGGCGAATTATGCTTCCAGACAGGTGTGAATAGTGTTAAGCAGGAGCAGCAAGAGGTGGATTTGGAGAAGGAATATACAGAGTTTGTCGTGTCAGACCCGGTGTATTCAAAACTCGTAAATGATATTGTTGGAAAGTCAATTGCCCGTCACTTTTATGAACTTGGATTAAAAGCAAGAAAGGAGGAATAAACATGAAAATGCCAAATAAGATATATGTAAGAGAATATCCAGATGTAGTTGCCCATTTTTGGGAAGAAAAGAAAAAGGACTTAGTTGCGACTATTCCTCACGAATATATCCACAAGGATTGTGTGGATGAGATGCTCAAGACAGCCGAGGATCACGCTTATTTCGCCGGACAAGAAAAGTTTAGGGAAAAACTAATGGAGTGGGTATCTAATATGCTTGGGCAAGTTTCAGATATGGGATTTGACGATGTAGATGTTGAATACGGATATACGCGAGCATTACAAGATGTAATAAAACACTTAAACTCAATGTAATGGCAAAATACAGAATAATTGAAAGGACTCATCCATTCCAGAGTTATACAAGACCGTTTTGTATCCAAAAGAGATTCCTTGGATTTCTCTGGTGGTACGATCCACTTGATGACGGAGTGTTTTCGGATGGGAAATTCAAGACACTCGGCGAAGCCAAACAAGCGATTGCCGAGTTACAACAGAAAGAAAGGCGAATAGTTATTTGGGAGGAATAGATATGAACATAGAATTAGCAAGAACACTTACGGTAGCCCTTGTCAGCTATCTTGATGAGAACAGGCCAGAAGGTACGATGGACTGCTCAAGTGCTGAGTGCGTATCATTGGAGAAGGCATTTACCGAAGAGAATTTTGACAGCGTGGAGACTCTTATCAAGAAGAAGCTCTCAAGGCTGACGGAGTTTGAGCAAGAGTTTTCAGACATTGTGGAGTATTGCAAGGAACATGGAGAGAAGGTAGCTTTTGACTATGCAAAAAGACACGCCAAGACTCTCCTTGCCCTTGCGAAGAAGGAATTGCTAAAAGCCGATGAGCTTGCCAAAAAGCATCTTGACGGATATTGTCTTGGGAGGGAAGACACTCTGCGTGATCTAAAGGACTTTATAGAGTCACAATTAAATCCCAAGAAAGTAAATGAGTTTAATACTCCAACGATTAATATCCCAATATGGGAACCTCCTTGCTATCATGGAGGCCCTTGTACCAATCCACAAAAAGACTGCATTAACTGTCCAAGAGCCAATGTGGTGATAAGCCCCACTACAGCTTCTGGCACATCAACATTAAAAGCGGAAGAATAATGCCAACTTTTAAGAGATATGTAGTCAGACAGGGAAATAGGATTCTGTTCTTCACCTCAAAGCCAAAGAAATGGGGCAGAGTCTTTTGGCAAGACTACAACAATTACAGTTACCGCATTGCTGGTATTATGCCAAGAGAAGCGGCTGACTACGAAGGGTTGCTTGAACTTCCAGAGGGTAAGGCAATTGAAGTTGAAATGAGAGTTAAAGTAATTGACAAATGAGTGAGAACATTCAAAACGAGGATATAATCACGATCCATCTTGGAAGAGTAGTTTCTGATTAAGTATATGACCAAATTGTCAAAGATATAGTCAGACTTTTGGAAAGGAAATATCCAAGTGATGCTAATTGGTATTTAGATAGTTAAGGGAGAAATAAGAAATGAGTAAAGTAGATTACCCCACAACACTTGATGAGATAGACCAGTGGTTATTTGACTCCTTTGGTATATTACCCGGATGTTGCTCATCAATAGAGAATTTGAGACACACAACAGCGAGGATGGTTGCGGAGGCTTTGTGGCCTAAAGCCGAGAAAGACCTCTGCTGGCACTCAGTGAATGAGTTCTTGCCACCAATGGACGAGGAGGTTATAGTGCTTCTTGACGAGTGGAATGAAGTGAGGATAGAACCTTTATATCGCATCGCATTTGGACACGTCGTTAACAAGGAATATTGCGAAGATTTTAGCGGCTGGAACATCCCTGGAGTCAAATACTGGATGCCGATGCCTGAGATACCAAAGGAGGAAAAGAAATGAATAGTCTATTAGTGTTTATCGGAGGGCTTGTGACAGGAGTTGCCATTGTCATTGTCCTCGCTATCTGGTCAGCCAAGGTAGCAGAAAGGAATAGAAGAGATAATTACCATTGATAAAGGAGGAAAAGAAATGAAAACATACTACCTACATGTCTCGTATCAATTTCCAATAGAAAATGGTCATATCTTGTTAGGCGATTGTCTAATCAAAGCCACCGACCTTAGTTTGAAACAGATGCGAGAACATATAAAAAACAATAATCTTAACGTTTCTCCAGTGATACTAAGTATCTCTGAAATTTCTAAAGGGTTGTTTGAAATGCTATCAAAGAAATGAGCGACATTGAGAAGATACGCCAAGAGATAGAGAGGCTGAAAGGAGTATGTATGGTTCAAATCAAAGCAAATTCTAGGCAAACTTTTCCTTTCGTTATGGAAATGACTGGCTATGACAAACTCCTTGCCTTCATCGACTCCCTGCCAGAAGAAAAACTCTTTAAAGTCAAAGGCTGGATAGCAAGAAACAAAGATGGCTCTCTTGTTTTCTGCTATCACAAGCCCCATAGGGAAAACTCTATCACGCAGGAATGGTGGGGTTCATGTGACGCTGACTTCCGCATCTACGACGATGCGATTGACGAACAGTTCAAAGACCTCAAATGGTCGGATGAGCCAAGAGAAGTTGAACTATTTATCAAACCAATAGATGAGCCAAAGGAAATGTCCGTTGACGAGGCTATGAAGTACATTGACGAGAAGATAGCAAAGACAAGGGCATCAAAGTCATTGGAAGGAGTGGATGTTGACAAGTTTCTGGATGAGATAAGGGGAGGGAATCCTGATGATTTGGAGGAAGCAGCAAAAGAATACGCAATTCTACCTATGGATGTTGGTGACGGATTAGTTTGTGTAGATAAGAAAGAAGAAAGAGCCTTCATCGCAGGGGCGAAGTGGATGGAGAGCCAGATGCCAATGCCGGAGGACACCGTGATCTTCATAAAAGGCGTGGCCGAGGACAGAAGGCTGGGAAGGGAGGATAGGAACGATGACAATCTGCCGCGATACTATGGCGACTGATTGCATACGGCTCAAGCGGGGAGTCTGCCGCGATTTTATAGTAACTAAATAATAGACAATGACATTAGCTCAAGCGGGTACAACATTGGAAAGGTTCGGCAAGAACCGCGAGAACAGTCTGCCTGATGACGTATATGAGGCGATAGAGACTGTCACTGCGTTATTGCCAAGGATACCGGAGCTTCCGCCGATACAAAGAAGATATGACGAGTTACGTGACTCGGTCAAACAGGTATCCGGTATAGACATAAAGGACAAGAAACGTGACGCGGTGACAGTGATCTGGAGAAGATGCGTGTGGTATATGCTTTTCAATGAGGGATATAGCCTGAGCGACATCGGAAGGGTAAGCGGATTTAACCACGCCACTGTGATAGTCGGGCTGAGGAGGCACGCCGACTATATGCAGACCAACGATTACCAGACAAGGAAAATATGGAACGTTTTCTCAACAATCATATTAAACAACTAACACCATGAGTTTCTTTTACATCTTCTTGGCCATGCTGTGCTTTATCATCATCAGCAGTCTGCTTGTCTTGTTTTACAATGAGAGAAGGAAAGACAAACCGGAAAAGAAAGAGGATAATGTGATGGCAAAACCTGAGAAAAAAGGACGTCTACGGGACGATAAGGGCAGGTTTGTCAAGTCCAAGTAAATAGTCTATAACCTGTCTGTTGGCGTCGTCAACCTTCTTCTGGTCACGCTTGACATAGATGAGGGTTGTCCTGTTGCCGTCTGAGTGACCGAGCGCCTGTGACACCACATCGATAGGAATGCCTATGTCATAAGCTAAAGTCGACCATGTGTGTCTGGCGTAATAGGTGGTCACCTCAGGTATGACGGGGATAATTCTTTTCTCCAGCTTTGGCATGGCGAAAAGGTCATCCTCAACCGGGACCATTTCCCATGACACGTCACCTATCTCCTTGATGTTCTTGTTCACCATGCGGGCGAAAGATTTGTATCTGGCGTAATGGTCCATCGGCGACAGAAGCCAGTCTACACCTTGGTATTTGTCTATCAGCCTTTCCGCCTCCGGCTCTATCTTTATGGAATACGCCTTGTGTGTCTTTCTCCTTATGTACTCGAACCTGCCATTGACTATGTTGGTCCGCTTTGCCGTGAGAAGATCCACGATGTTACATCCGACAAGATAGAACATAAGCATAAAGAAATCCCTTGCCATCTCCTGCTCGGAAGTCACCTTATATCCCAGAAATCTTCTAAGGTCATCAACAGATATGTTCCTGTGGCGTGTCTGCTCCTGCCTTATCTTGAAATCATCGAAAGGATAAGTTGACATAACCTTTATCTTTCTGGCGTAATTGCACACGGCACGCAGATGTCGGAGATAGATTGCCCTTCCGTTCACGCCTTGTGTCTTCGCGAGATATCTGTCGAAACGTATGAGCCAATTAGCGTCTATCTGTCCTATTCTCATAGACTGCCCTCCGAATGACAGGACCTTACCCAACGTGGATTTGTATATCTCTCTTGTGCCGTCGCTCAAATCCGAGGCCATATACTCCTCAAACAGGCTTTTGACCATAGACCTGGAGCTGTCGACGCTCCTCTTGTCAGTGATGAGGTTCTTTATATGCGTGGCTGTCATGCTTTCGAAATCATCACGCAGGGAAAGTCCCGCTATCGCCATGTCTATTGACGCCTTTTTCTCCGCCAGATGAGCGTTGAGGATGTCAGCCTCGCGCATCCTGACGATATGGTTGCCGTCCCAGTTCTCTGGAGACACCCTGATTTTCATCGGGATTGTAGATGTCGTCCTGTTGTGATAGATGGTTATGAGGATGCTGCCCTTGCCGTCATTGGCTCTGCCCCTCATGTCGAGATATAAGTTTGTAATCGCCATTGTTTTTACTTTTCGGCAAGATAGCAAAATTCTGCAAACAATTCCGCATAGTGTCTCACGTATCTGGAAGGCACATCAAAAAGAAAAAGAAAAAATAAACAAAAACAAATTTGGATTTTTGTTTGTTAATCAATTAAAAATTAGTAACTTAGCGATAGATGTTATTCAATCGCGGTATGATTGTAACCTGCCTTACAAGCAGGGGGTCACTGGTTCGAATCCAGTTGCTTCCACCGAGTTACGGAGACGGTTCTGTCATTCCGCGTATTATTCCGCGAAAATATGGACAATCTTAATAAATTTAAGGTCACTGTCTTTTATGGGACAGAGGCTTGCTCGTATGCGAATGAGCATACTACAAGAGGCGCGATAAGAGCCATCAACTCCGGGAAGGTCGAGGGTGATTACAGGACTTATAAGATGGACACGGAGAAAGATTTCAGGACTCTTCTGGACGCGTTAGAGGACTCCGCAGGATGGGGTGACTATTTTTATAGCGAGGTGAAAGTACTGTAATGAATTACGATCTGACTAACCCTTTACACAGGAAACAGTTCGTCAAGAGGGCCAACAGGCTTCTCGAGAAGAAATGCAAGAACGCGAGTCTGGTTGACGAGTCAAGGCGTTCGCTCAACCAGAACTCATACCTTCATGTGCTCTGCAGGATACTCGCCATAGAGACCGGAGTTACCGAGAAATACTCGAAGGAGGTATACTTCAAGATAATGTCCAATCCGGATATATTCATCAGGGAGGATGTGGACAAGCTTACCGGGATGAGAGTACAGTATATACGCAGTTCCGCCGACCTCACCACAGACGAGATGACAAGGGCCATAAACGCGTTCAGGAGATGGGCTGAGGATCAGGGATATTACCTGCCGGAAGCCAACCCCGATGACGTGGGGAATATGGTTTTCGCCTCGGAGAATGACAAGGAGGCGTTCCGCCAAGGCGAGATAGAGTCTTCAAGACTTGACAACTACATTTAGCGTTATTTCAGCTCAGTCATCTTCACTACGACTGATTTCGGGAATGTCATTGTATCAGCTATTAGGTCATTCTCCTTGTTATAGTTTTGCGCTATAGCTATATACTCATCAGTCTCCTTAACGAGCCAACCTACGGACTCGCATTCCAACGGTCCAAACTCGAGATCATCAAAATCTGTCCAGTGGATTGTTCCGCTCGCTATATCCAACCATTCAACTTTTACTGCTTTCATAATATTTAATAACTCAGTCAGTTAGGGGGCTAATTGACTGTCAATTTATATACTCCTCCACCTGCCGATGTCACGATTAGTCCCCCGCCCCAAATACCGATTGCCTCCGGCTCAAACGATCCTGGAGCGATGGCATATAGGTCAAGATAACTATCGACATTCTTATTCGTGTAGTCTATCACTATAATACCACCAGTCGCCTGCCCTTGTTGCGTATTGCCGAAGGACAGGTACATCTTGCCAAATCTCGCACATGCTCCCTGTTGTGCGTATATGTATGGAAGTGTGAAATAATCATTGAAGTCGGAAATCGTCACATCCCCAGAGGATAGTGGCGGCAGATTAAACCAACATATACGGGATTTCGCGGTCGTGTCAGACCAGGAATTTTTTGTATAGCCAAATAGGACTCCACGTTCATTCCATGCGTCTATGGCAATATTCGGGAGATAGAAATCCACATTAACCGTGATAGTTTGAACTAATGCGATTGACCAATTACCCTCCTCGCCTGTGATCCTGTAAACATATATCTTTTTTTCCGACTGCGATGACACATACAAAAGCGGGAAAGGATCACCCGCCGTATGGTAAGTTTTTCCGAAACCGCCGGAATTGGCATGACAATCTGGCTGGGCTGTCAAGGAAAACGTCTGCACGGTTGTAGCCGTAGACAATTTGAACACAACAATGGATTCGAGAGTGTTATGGAATTGGAAAAGGTAATCACCGAATATTGCGCCACCTTGCCTTGTGTCTACACCCGCCCCCTCTTGTCCGATGTATGCCACGGAGTAATTTTGCCCCACCAAATCAATCCGATTCCCTATGACTTGCGTTGTCCCGGTATTGTTGAATATCACCGATGCCGCGCCACTCCCGATCATTGACCGCACGGTGGTATTCCTAACAACTTTAATCAGTTGTCCGAGTGTATCCGGGGATAACTGTTGCGTGTCCGTCGTGTTCGCCACAAGAACGCAGAAATACCCCTCCTCCTGCACAATGTAGTCACTCGTCAGCCATCCAGCCATTGACATACTCCCGGAAACATACCTCGCGCCGACATAGAACCTCACGCCGGAGTAATTTGATAGAGTGATTTTGTCACCTGGGAACAAGTGGAGAATATAGTCTGATGGTGTACGCACCCGATTGACGGAATCCTCATACGTCCAAGCGGAGTTCGTGATAAGGATATTTCCCAGCTCATACTCAACGCCTTGTGTCAGACTCTCGCAATAAAGTTGATTTGACAAGTCATTATTTGTGGATTTTCTTGCGACATCTGATTCCAGCTCATTGAGAGTGACCTCGTTACGATATACTTGTGATAAGCCTCGAATAACCCGGAGATATTTAGTCAAATCCGATGTGTCAGACACGGGTACCGCGGGGATGCCGTCAAGTGTTATTACATATATTCCGGAGACCGGAGCGGTATAATCAGAGGTCAACCAAGCACCGGGTGTGTTATAGCCATTCGCATCCCTATATCCGACATACATCCTACAAGCTGAATAATCGGTAAGGGAAATTATATCGCCGGCATCAAGTGTTATTTCCCCCACGCCCACGCGGGCCGTATTGTTTGTCTTGTAATATGGGTTTGTCTTATAAATATACCACCCGCCGATAAAGGATGTTTTTGCGATAAGTTCATTCCCATCCAACTCGGAGCGTAACTGACTGACTTCGCCCTCCAGCACCACACCCTGCGCGGCTGACAAACCTTTCGTGGCGTCATCGGTGATGAGGTTGTTCACAAGTTCATAGGGATAGTCCACTGACGATCCGGTATTTCCCTGCTGACCCTGTTGCCCTTGCTGTCCTTTTAGATTATGGAAATTAAGTGTGATCGTAGAACCCGATACAGTACCAGTAGCAGACGGGGTCCCAGTATTATTGTCAACAGACACATTAACAGTGTTAATCGTCTGTATAGTCGGTTTATTCTCCAAGTCATTATAATCACCGCTCTTGGCGACATCAGACAAACCATCTACAAGATTAGCTCCTGTCACAGGATATACAGAATTCCCGCTCTCGTCTTTCAATTGAACAATACCTGCCATAACAATATATTTTGGGTAAAAGTATGTAAAATCAGAACTCATATCACACTTGTAAGCGATTCAGTTACACCGGGAGACACAATCACTTGCTCTTACCGGCGATATCCTTCAAGTCTTTCTCGAACCACATCAGCTCCTTGAAGCCGGCGACCTTCTTTCCTTTGGGCAACCTTCCGTCCCTTATCATATTGTCAAAGGTCGCCCTGCTGACATTGAGATAGGTGTAAGCCTGATACTTGCTCATGGGCCTGTCCTTCCTGGAGAGTTCCTTAAGGACACGGATAAGCTCCATCTCCTCATCCTCGCTCATGTTGGAGTTGCCGGCGTCTATGTCGTCGACAATATCGAGAAGCAGTCTCCTTATTGTCCGCAACATCTCTCAGTCCTATAGAAATACAACACGAGGAAAAGGAATATCCCGATAAGAATGATATGGACCATGAAAAGGCTCCTGTCGTTTATCGGGATTCCTATATAATAATCCGCATATGTCAGCAGGTTGTTCGCCACGACATAATGGAGGAACATCCTGTGATACTCGCAGAAACAAAAAACATAAGAGGCCAGATAAAGGAAAAGCAGCGGGAACAACGACACACCTCCGACAAAAGAGAGCACGGAACTGTCAATCCCGAGAAAATCCAGGAACATGCCGGTCATAGCCGATAACGCCAAAAGCATCGGTATCACCTTCAGCGTCACCAGCATCAGCCTATACGGTCTTTTTCCCTTTAAGCTTTCCGCCCTTGTCATACCTTGATCCGCTCGCCTTGAACCCGGCTCTCGGAGCCGAAGGCTTAGGTCTGTCAACTATCCTATCGAACAGTGATTTGATTGTCAGTCTTCTCTTCTCTGCCATATCCTAAACCTGTATTGCAATCCCACAGTGACACCGGCTCCAGCGTGCACGTCACCAGACGGCGTGACCAACATTGACGGCCCTAAAGTGACTCCGAATGAGAATCTCGGAGCCTGAGTCTTTACCTTGTCATGTATGGTGATTGTCGTTATTGTCGGATAGATTGTGAGCGATTCAAGCACAGGGTTATAACCTGTGACGACAGCCCGATACAATGAGTCCTCAGCATAAACACGTCTCTCCATCGGAACAAGAGCTTTCACTGTGTCATGCCTTATCTCCGTGTAACGGAACTCAATCGTGTCAGTCTTGTACTTTGTTATATACTTGGGCACGGGCTTCTCAACCTCTACAGGAACGAATATGGTTGTCGTGTCACGCTTTGTTATTATCTCCGGCTCAGGCGCAAATGAATTGCCGGTGATGAAACCGAGCGAGAAAACAAGAGCCAGACAGACGATGGTCAGGACAGAGCCAAGTATCAGACTTTTCTTCTCCATTGCGCGAAATGTCTCCTGCTTGTGAGATAACCTAAAGTTCCCTGATTGGATATCGCCTCAACCTCAAATGACAATCCTTTGTAAGCTGTTTTCGTGTGGAAGACGAGCCTGTATAACCACTCGAGAACATAAATGATATAGAATCCGATGAACAACAGCTCTTTCATCTGCTCCGTGTGTATCGCCTCGTGCCTCAAAAGCCTGATGATTGACTGCACTGATTTCCTCTCGACAGATTTCTTCTTGAGTATCACGATACCGAAGAGATTGATCGCGGAGAACTTGCCCAAGGGGAATATACTGCTCTTAAGAACTATCATTTTATAGTGAGGTAGATTGGCTCACCATTGTCCCATGCTGGGACTATGTACTTGTCCATGATGTCGTAGTATGTCTTCTGGGACTGTGTCACCTGACCCTTTATCGTGTTCTTCCCAATAGCAACACAACCCTCGATCTCAGAGGCCCGGTTCGCTGGATGTAGACGGGTCGCAGAGAATCCCGAATAACCTGATACTGGTGTTATCTCCGGTACATATCCGCCATATTTCTTGCCCCAAACACGGTATTTGAATTTCGGTGATATGGTTTTTATTATCTTATATGAGCCAAGAGGCAAAGCCGTCTCGCCAGGAACCTTGACAGCCAAAATCTGGGACAAAGGCCACTTGAGCTTAAGTCCCCTGTCACGATCCTCGAGAGTGTCGCACAGGTAGGTCATCTGCCCGTTCTTCTCAAGATACAGGCGACCTATCGTGTACTGGTCACACTTGTATATCCTTGTCAGAACGAGATACATTTCTCACCCTTTATGAACCTGCCTGTTTTCTCGTCGCGTATACGCTCATTAGCCTTGATTCCAAGAGCCTTTGTGATCTCGACAATCTGTTTCTGGAGATTGCTGATTTGACGCTGATGTTCGATCTCAGCCTCCCGTTTCTCCTTCCTCAAAGCATCGACCTCTTGTGTCAATTCTGCGATCCTCTTGTTCTGGTCGGCAATTATTGTCTGATATACCTCAACCTCCTTCCTTATATTCTCAAGCGCGTCAGACTTGACCTCTTCCTTTGCCTTGCCCTTATTCTCTTTCCAATTGAAAAGAGCCATTATGCCTCCGCCACCGAGCAGTCCTCCGATACCCGTGACGACATAGCCCATTATTGCTTCAAAATTCATATCCATGTTCTTTTTAGACAAAATTATACAGGAACACAAATAAAAAAACATGAGAAAGCGATAAGCTTATCTCATGTAATTGATTTTGTTACTCCGTTTGGTTACTCGCTCTTCTTCTTTGTCTTGGACGGCTTCTTCACGACGGTCTCGACAACATTGTCGATCTTCTCGTTCTCAGTCGGAGGCAGTGGAGCTCCTCCGGTCTCCGGCTTCTCGGTCTCCTTTGTCTCCTCGACACCAGCCTTGTCGCCAGCCTTGAAGATTTTGTAAAGGATGTAGATGTAAACGAAGATGTTAATAACACATGGAATCCAGTAGATCTTCTGGTAAACCACGGCGGCGTTTCCGAGACCGCCAATCGTCATCGCCGCGACTAGGAACATCACGACGAAAAGCAACATTTTTTTCTCTGACTTTTCCATATCGATATGATTTGACACAAATATAACAAAATTGTTTCAATATTTGATAATCAATATCTTTTTATTATATTTGTGACGGTCGAGCATTTTTAAAATAGTTTTATCATTGAATTGCAACAGCCCTTCCAGTGTCGAGAGATACCGGAAGGGCTTTTTAAATAGATAAAGGCTGGGAATCTCACGACTCTCAGCCTTTATTGAAAGAATTATTAAACCTTAAACAACACATAAAGATAATAAAAATAACGGGAAATCTCACGACATCCCGTTACCCAAACACATAATTAATCATGAAACTCTTAACCAAATTCAATAAGCATGAGAAAGAATTTGTCCCTCAATACAAAGATAACACGTGTCAAGTAACATGAATCACCATAAAGTCATTTTGTTATTGTCGTAAAACAGTATCAGTTACCTTCAATATCCCACTCCCTTTTCTTGGTATTTTTGTGAAAATATCAATGTTATATGACAAAAAAGTGGTGCATTCCTACGTTCCATCCGCTCGCTAAGCAAGTGGCAAAAAAGTATAGGATATCCGACAAAGAGGCAAGGAATATCCTAAATATCGCAAAGAGCAATAATAACGCTCTCGATTACGATAAGATGACAGTGGATGATCTTGAGTCATATCAAGAGTTTAATGACGCGTTAAAAACATATACAGAACAGCTGATAAAATCATCAGACATATTCGGGTATATAGGAGGTTCAAAGCTCGCGGATATAAAAGATGACTTGCGAGAGATTTTGGAGCGCGACGTCAATGACGAGATTGTGAGTGATCTGATTGACTATAAAGACGACATTAAGGATGTTGTCAACCTGAGCAAGATATCGTCAGTTAAAATAGCGTCACTGCTTAAGGGGTTTAAGAGCCCTAAAAGAATGGAATTCCTCGGACAGTATATGTGCCGCAGGATATCTGAGCTTATAACAATATTAGACACGGACCGAAACGAGCGATACGAGAATGGTATATCCAAGCAAAACAGCAGGGCTTTATACTACAATGACCCTAAAGCCAACAGATATATAATCTCGACTATAGTAGAGGAATTCAAGGACAGGATCGCCGAACTTGAGAAAGATGGTAATTCTGACTTGGCATCAGAATTAAAGACCGCCATAAATAATTTCCGTACCATGATTTACATGTACGGTGGTAATCTTTTCAGAGACGAGGGAATAAAAGTGAACCCTAATGAGACAAGCGAGGCAAGCGGGTCCACATCAACATCCGCTGAAAGGAATGACACAGATGACGAGAATGATGGGCCTGAGGATGACGATGACGTCGAGAAGGAGACAATGCCTGTCAGTCTGTTCAGCGTGTCCGACCAGAACAAATCGGTGTATTCCAAAATAGTCCCCGAGGTAAAAATACTCCTCGCTAATTGCAGGGATATAGACAGCAACGGGAATTTCAGGACTGACCAGTTCGGGTTCGGGTTGCCGACATACATATCAGTGTCAAAGGCCTTGAATATCCTGCATAAGATATGTGACAATTGTGCCAACTCTGACGAGGTTTTTAACGCTATCAGAAGCAAGCAAGAGGTCTACCCATGGATGACCCAGATTATCCAGATGCTTGACACGAATGACGCGCTTGACATGAATGGCGTCGACATGTCCTCTGACAGAAAAGAGCAATTGAGAACATTGTTCTTCCAGTCTGTTTACAAACCGTTCACAAGATTCAGGACGACATACACATCCGCCAATAATGGTGACATGTGTTTCAAAAACAGGGACGCCAATACAGGAGGGAAATATGACAGGATGATGAACAAGGTCAGGAGCATGTTCGCAAGCATGTCTGGGCCGATGTTCGAGAATACAGCTATCAGTTTCGATAATATACGCCAGCTAAGAAAACAATTATCCTCCCCCGTCGGTAGAATACGTCAAGACGACAAGTCGGTTGAAGGTATAGTAAGGAACGCGTTAGGCATGGCAAATAGCGGCGCGTCAGCTGAGGAGGTGAACAAGTTGATAGAAGACGCCACCAAAAAGTTGTCAAACATATTAAAGGCTTTAGGCATTGATATGTCAAAGACTGCGATACACGCGTATTCAAGGACTGGTAATTATGACAACACTAAACATGACAACCAAACAAGGCTGAACAACACAACCATTATTGGGAATCAGATACTCAAATTACAGAGGGAAGCTGATTCAATCATGAGATCACTTATAGAATGGGGCGACGCGATTGAGGATGGTTCTATACCGGACACTCCCGTAACCAACCCCATGTCTATGAGGAAAGACGCCTCGACAAGGCAATATACCAGGAAAATAGTAAACGGATATTCAAACCTGATAAACCTGATAACATCAGTTGATACCGACTCGCAGGAGTCCGCCGCCTACATGAACGGGAAATCATATTATTCGAGAAATAACCCGTCATCAATCGGCACGATAATATCAAGACTGAAAAACACCGACAGGCAAAAAGTGCGTGAGTATATAGAAAGCAAATACGGCAAGGATACGCTGTGGTTCATTAAACCGAATGAGGATAAAGCTGATAAAGACATACATTTCTACTCGGATTGGCTTGAGGATATATACCATAATAACGGCAATATCATAGAATACGCCGAGCAGCCAATAGTAAATGGGAAGGATTACACTGAATTATCCGACCTGACTTATGCGTTGAGCATAATGAACGACTATCACAACCAGGCTGGCGAGATGCCTGGGACGGCTTGGTACAGATCGTTGATAGCGTCAGACAAACCAAGGAACTCACTCATTCGCGGTAGAAGATATTCAAATAACAATATTGAGGATATTGACGGTTCTGTCAGTTGGGCTAAAGATAATTATCATGTCATAATAGCAGATAAGGCCGTTGATTTCTTCTCACAAGAGATAAGAAGAGCCGAGAATGTAGCTAGATTCGCGGCGTTTGGAACCGGCACGAGAGTAGACAATTACGATATAGAAATAAACACCCCGGAGAAAGAGGCTGTCATCAATAAGATGAGAGACAAGAAGAAAGTCTCAATCAACGATGTTGTGAAAGACGGTAAATATATATTCCGCAACACCGGAGCCTCGTTCTTCATGAGCAAGTTTATCAACAACGAGATAGAGAAAGGTTCGGAATTGGGGAAATATGTTGTTGACAGAATCTTCAACTCTCATCTGTCAACCAAACCTGTACGAGTGATAACGCCCAAGGCCAGTTCTGAATACAAAAAGGTGTTCCATGACTACATGTCAGAGTTGCGTGACAAATTCTCTGATTACATGAAGAGCATCGGAGCCTATGAGAAGAAGACGATTAACGCCGGCGATAATGGCAACATCAAGATTGATACGCTGAAATACCTCATAGGCAATATGATGGAATGGCACAGCGGTGATATAGGTTATACGAAGAGGTTATATGAATTCAGCTCTGAGGCAGCCAAACAGATGGCTCTGAAAGACGGATACACCGACGAGACTTACGGCAAAGACACGAGAGTTCACAGATATTATATGGAACTCGCGAATTTCCAGAATGACATCGAGGAATTCGTTTACAATAACTGGCTGGCTAAAGCCAATATGTCGGAAATATTCGATGTTGACCTGGCGTTCTATAAGAACACCACCAACTTCCAGAAACGTAACGCGCAGGTCGTATCCGCAGGATATCCCATAGACCCGACAGCTAAAATACATGGCTCGAGAGTGACTGACGGGAAATACAGGTCAATAACAATAAGGACAAAGAAAATAAAAGCCCCGTCATACGACGCTATAGAATCAGCGCTCAGGAAGCAACTCGAAAAAATAACGGACAACAACGAAAGAGCGGTCTTGGAGAAGGCCGTCGATAACACGCTGAAGTCGCTCACCAAATTTGACGCTACCGATGGACAGGCTTTCACAGGATTGACAGGGTTGCGCAAGAGAATGGTTGGCCTGGGGAAATGGACGAGGTCAAACTCAAGAGACGAGGACATCAATGGTGTCACGACAATAAACGGGAAGGAAGTTAAAATATATACTGACGAGGCTGTCTATCAGAGGATAAAGAATAATAAACAACTCGACATATACGACTATCTCCATGTGTTCGGTCAGCCACAAAAGCCTTTCGTCTATTCAATGGTCAACATGAACAGGGCTGGTCGTGGTGACGGACAGATAACTGTTCCTGTGCAACATAAGAACTCAGAATATGCCCTGATATACATAACGGCGTTCCAGCAAAAAGGGAAACTTGGCTCACAGGCTGAGGCGATAGCCAAATTCCTGGAGGAGACAGCTGAGGATAATGAATTGACAGGGATTGATACCGCTAATTTCGACTCAGCCGTAAAGATCGGCGGGAATGATGACGCGATAGAACTCGAAGGGCTATCGGCTGAAGATACATTAAAGGCTCTACGTGAGGCATTATATGTGACTGACAAGAACGGGAATTATGTGCTTAAAGATGGCAAGAAGGTTAGACGCGCTGATAATCCAGTAGCTGTCACTGAATATGATGTAGAGGATTATAAGATAGTACAGGAGAAACCTGAGCACTTCAAACATAACGCGCAGCCACTTGGCGCCCAAATGAAAATCCTATGCGTCAACAACATCAAGGATGACGAGACCTGCGTGATGCCTAATGGTAAAAAGATAACAGGCAAAGAACTGAAAAACAGGTATTTCAAAGCGCTGAGCAAAAAGACAATGAATTCCGAAAAAGAGTTCAGGAGGAGTCTCGGGCTTAACATGCCGCATTCGAGCAGGATACACAGATTGTCATACACTTTAAAGTCTGCGATGGCGTCAGACCAGCGATTCACGTCTGATATGAGACGTTCGATATCAATAGTGAACAGGGATGGTGTCGACCAGTTTGTCCTCCCTCTTGACGATCCGAGCCAGCAGCTTTCTGTCGAGGCAATGCTCTACTCGAAGATAAGAAAATCATACTATAAGGAGAAAACAAATGGCGGCGTTGTGGTGCAGGCGACGTCATGGGCCAGCGCCGACGACCTACGTATAGTATTTGACAATGACGGCAACTATCAATATTTCGAGATAGAGGCTCCTATGCCTGACTATGTGCTTCGGATGCTCGAGAGGGCGGATGGAGGTGTCGACAGGTTCCTCAATAGCGACGGGACTTGGAACATGGATGAGATCCATAAGGTCGTACCAGACTCCGCATTCGACGCTATCTGTTACCGTATCCCTACGGAGATGAAATACTCCATAATGAAATGCCGCATCAAGAGATTCACCCCATCATGGGCCGGAAGCGTTGCCAAGTATCCTAAAGAGCTAACTCTGTTCACTGGAGCCGACTTTGATATAGATACTGATTTTGTCGAATTGAGACCTATCGATGGTTCTGATGATTATGATGTTGATAAGGAGATATTCGACCTGCAATGGGCTGCTTTAGGCTCAAACTCAGGAATACTTGAGGGATTCCGTCCTGGCGATTTTGATGACTTGAGCGCGATGTCGTATTACGTTACTCTTCTTGCGAACGGATACGACAAGGACATCCTTGATGGGATGAGCAAATCACGGCTCAAATCGGCATGCGAGGATGTCGAGGATATGGATCTTATGGACCCCAAAACAGACGTTTTGTTGAGGAAACAGAATATGGATGCCAGCAAGATGATAGGTATAGCCGCTGTCGGTGTCACAGCCCACGCGTTCATATCCGTATATAATGACGAAGGCGTATCCTCTGGCAGGATAGAGAACACGACACGCCTGTTATTCAAAGAGGGCAGTGACAAATCAGTGACAGAATCGTTCAAAGTCATAAATGACTCAGACCCCGAGCATCAAACAGAGAAAAGAATTAGCGGCGCTGTGACACTTGACGCTATTAACGATATGGATAACAAGTTAATCAGCGCCGAGATAGGAAAATATGTGGGAGCTTCGGCAGACGCCGCGAAGGATGCGGCTCTATACAGGCTCAACATAACGCAACAGTCAATGCCTATCCTGATACTCATGCATAGGCTTGGTATATCAAGCGATGTCGCGAGGATGTTTATAGCTCAGCCTGTCGTAAGGCGAGTTATGGATAAGATAAATATCAGCTCAGCGTTCGGACATGGCGGCATGGATAGCGCCATTGATGATGTGTTGAGTGAGCTTGCCGAGACAGAGAAACCTGATAACATGTCATGGGAAAATTGGCAAACGGATTTTGTAGCTAAAATCAATGACGTTAAACATGATCAGAATATCACGTTACGTTATTCCGATCTCGTCAGAAACATTAGTGATCCTGAAAGCCAGACATTATACGACAAGCTTAAAATACTTCAAGTCCTTGATACGCTCAGAGGTAAAGAGGCGAAAGTGAGGAATCTGGACTCATTCGCAAGATACAACTCAATGACCGCGATGAAAGGCTCGTCATTTTTCGACAGGCTTGTAGCCCGCAAGAAAATTGAACGCCTCGTCAATAACCTTAACAGCGAGAATAGTACAATAAAGCTACCTGATAACATCTCAATATCTGATGAATTCACACAGGATGAGTTCGGAAAGCTTTGCACGATGTTCCCTCATGTGGGAAGGGTTATCCTCGGTGAACAGGAAATGACGGACCAGATCATCCTCGAGAATATGCACACGTATAATGAGACGTTCTTTGAGGCGGCAAGGAAACTCGGTATTCTTGACAGCGATACGACCGGAGACAATGTTGACAAGTTAAATACATTATACGAAGGGTATAAGAGTTATTTGCTGTTCCTTGGCGAAAACAGGATAGAGGATTTCACTAATCCGGAAACAGTGAAATTCTATACAACCGATTTCGAGGAATACTACACAAACACCCTTGATGATATTAAAAAGAGTGATGAGACGTTCTATAATACCGTCATAAAGAATAACTCGTTCATACAGGGTATAGGTCATCTCGATTCGAAAGATGGTTACAGACAATTCGGTATGTTGAAAACAGATATCAATTACCTGAGGGGACCTGAGCTTGAGATGTTCCAAAAAGACTGGGCTGACCTTTTGAGGTATCCTCAGACACACGATTTTGTCATAAATATAACTAAACATTTCTTGGCAAGGTCGACGTCATTCAGTAACACAACACCTATATCCGTTATGCCGTTGGCGATAAAGGAGGCGATACCGAATTACACAAGAGCGTTCTTTGACGCCGACAAGACATCCATGTCTGAAAAAGACATGTTCGAGTTGACGGCTTTAGTGTGCCTTAATAACTCACAAAGGGATAAAGGCATAGTCCCGTATTTCGAGAACAAGCCGAAGAGACAGGTCGTCACATTCTCACAGGCTGAGGTTGAGGGTGGTCAGACAATTGTCCTTGAGATAGATGAGAAACTCGGTGGTAAGATAAAGAACTGGATATCTGGACGTGAAAACGAGTTGACCATAACGATGCCGGTGATAAACGTTGACGGTAATTTCTTCCTCGTGAACAACACCTCTGTTGAAAGGGTGAAGAAAGGCGATGATTATAAATTGCTTGTAAGCGTCGATATGGTTGATCCAATGGGTATACCAAACCAGATGTTGGAATATGTGAAACTCGGTGATGTATATAATGGAGAGAGCCTTTTCGCCAACACGGGCGAACAAGCCCCAGACCCTAATCTGTCATCAGACGAGACAAGCGCGATAGAGCCTATGCAAGATGACGCTGAAGAAAGCGGATTCGCCGCGTATCTAAATTCCAACGTCAACGACGACACATATTCCGGGACATTCATATCAACCAACCCTTATGGTGACGATAACGTCGAGGTCCCTATACCGAACGCATTAGCCAGTGATCCGTTGGCATATAGAGAGCCGGCATTCCTGGAGAGCAGAAGACACCTTAAGAGGATTAGTAAGATAGCCAGCCTGTTCGGAATGTCAGATGGGCAGGTTGAGAGAATGGTTAAGGACGGGAAACCGACGTATTCCATAAACCTCAAGCCAAACGGTTCCGCCATGGATCAGCATCGTGAGGCTATCAAGACCGCCGCCATAATGGATGCGTTGAGCGACAAACCAATTAATCCTGTAGTAAAGACTTACACATCAGATATAAAGGAATGTAACGCCGTTGAGGTTGTCGTGAAGCTCAATAATAAGGCATACGCCCAGAATAAAGAAAGCGTCATATCAGCCGCTAATAAAACACATCTGGAATGGGAATACAATGGGAATAGGCAAGAATTGCGGTTTTTCGTAGATATCAACCCTTCGGATATGACAGCGTTGAGAGCGTCAATGATGAATGGAATAGACACAGTTAAGTCCAGCATGGGCGAATTGAGTGGCGCGGGATTAATAAAGTCAGACAAGGTAGCAGCCAACTTTATCATAAAGGATAATATAAGTGATTATGATGTCTATAATGTTATAAATAGTTTATCAAATGGAAGAGAAAACGAAAATGAGCCAGACGATGGCGGACAGAATCCTGAGGATGCTGAGAGAAGCGGGAATAGAGCCTGGCAACCGGTCAGGATCGGAGATATCATTTCAATCGCAAAAAGGAAACTCCACGGGGAAGCGAGTAAAGAGGAAATAGCCGAGCTGTTCGGTGAGCGTATGTATCCTTTATCTGGAGCCAGGGAATCATACAGGTCCTACACATTGTCTGACAAAGTGATCGACTCAATGGAAGAGGATGTCTATGATGAGATATATGATGTGATGGAATCGGATGAAAAGGCCAGCATAAACCCGGCGTCAGCCATGGATAACCTCATCATACAAACCGCCAACTGGATTCTGGCGAACAGACCCACAGACGCGTTGGTTGATCTCATGAACAGGAAAGGAATATCTTCAGACTCAGCCGAATCTGTAATCAATACCATAGACAATATTCTTAACGAACTAGATATCTGCTAATATGAGTAACAAATGCCTGTATATACCGAGGGCTAGGAACGGCAAGCCAAGCCAGCTTTTCCGTGATATAAACTCTATCATTAAAGATAGGGAGGCCGCGAAACGCTTATGGGGATTCACGAGGACAGATTTATTTAATAGTGAGTTCTCAGACCAGCCCGTTGACGAGAATGGTGAGATTACATTCGAGGCGCTTAGGGAAATAATCGGACTTGATGACACTCTCACAAGAGCGAAGCAAGACGATATATTAGCCAAAGATACCGGGATAGTGTCAGATAATGGCTCAGATGCCGTGTTTGATTCGGCGTCTGACGCGATGTCGAGAGAAGAGAGGTATAACTCATTATCCAAAGAATCAGTCGCTATCACAACCGAGACAAATGACGGCAGATATAAAATTGAGCGCAAGGAAAAGACTCCGACAAATATAGCCGAGGCTGATCGCGATGAGAAAAGAAGGCGTCTCAACACCAAATTGATAGACCTGATCAATAGGATGGGATTTGACGTCAGCTTTATGGACGACACGTCATACGAGGCTGTATTCAGTCCCAAGAACGCGGAACGAAATGTCGACAATCTGAAAACGGTCATAAAGGTGGCCAATAATGAACAGGGATTAGACTCGATACCGGAGGAGGTGTCTCACCTTGTTTTAGCCGGATTGCGCGGACACGAGATGAAAACGCGTCTTGATAACCTGTTTACAGATGATGTGGTCAGAAATGTCCTGGGGAGTGAATATGACAGCTATTACAGGAGATACTCAAAAGGACAGACTCCTGTGGCTGAGAGACTGAGGGATGAGGCTGAGGGTAAAGCTTTGGCCGCTATGCTAAAAAGGGATAGCGGCATGTATTCCACCGGATCGGAACAAACATCGGCAATAGACTCCATCAGCGATAGGAAGGATATAATAACCAGGTTGAAGCGCCTGTGGGAATACGTCAAAAACTTATTCAGGAAGAATGTCTCGACAGATGAGGTCGATGATTTGATATTCAACGCCGCTGATGCCTTAAGACCAATCGCTGATATGGTCGAGAACGATGACATCGACACTGTTATAGACAAAGAGCTGATAGAGAAGTCCGAGGACCTATTCGATCTTAACCAGCAGGTCCAGAAGATTGAGCAGATTACGCAGGAAGGTGAGGCTATGTTGTCAAAACGTCTATATATCCTTCAGAATACGCAGTCTGACATTGACACCAAAGATTTGCGAAAATCAATAGCCAACATCCGTGATGATATTGATAAACAAAGATATTATAACGCTTGCGTCAGGATATTATGGTATATCGGTAACGAGGCCGCACAAATAACAAGGGAGTCCAAGACGCTCGGGTTTGTCCATAACGGCACGACTGACCTTAATATGATACGTAAAGAGGCTGAGTTGGTGAGACGTATAAGCACAGTCATCAACGGATACTCTTCATATCTTACAACGCTGAGAAAAATGCCGGATTACGTTGAGAAAGGAGAGGTTAATATGGATCCGGAAGCCGCCGAGAGAATAGCGGAGTTCTCCGTGGAATACCTTGATAAACTCAACTTGCTAAACAGCGAGATGAAGCAGCTGAGATATGCCGTCCTGAAACAACTTATCACTCTTTATTACGGCGACATGGGAAACGCGCCTGAGACATTTGAGGCATCTGACAGGGCTAAATTCGAATCGGTTGACACTATTCTCAGATATGCCAGCAGTGACACGTCGTGGTGGGACACTAACGTGTTTTCAGCGGGAGACTCAAGGAACACCCTTCTGAACGTGATCCATAAGATCGTCGTAAGCCAGCAAGCCAAACGGAACAGCAGGATTAATAACGAATGCGCCAAACTCCAGGAAGCCGACGCCAGATTGAGAGCGGCTGGACACGACAGCGAATTCATCTATCAGAAAGACGAGAATGGGATACCTACGGGATATTATGTGGCCCCTGTTGATTTCGCCAAATTCGAGCGTGACAGGAATGAGTTTATCAAAAGCCTCGATGAGAGAGACGACCTGGATTACTACTCGATCCAAAAACAGATAAACAAATGGGATGCTGAGCATACCGAGGAAATTGAGGTTGGCGAGCCGGACTCCAACGGTATACGACGCACCGAGATGATGCCCAGAAAATACGCGGAAGATGGTAGTGATATGTATATAGTGAGAGGCTTCCAGTCGGGATGGTCCCAGGAGCAGAAAAACTATTACGATTCCGTGATAAGCATGAAAGCCGCGATGGATAGCCTGCTCCCAATTGCGATGCAGGGATTGTATAATGCTCCACAGGTCCGTAAAGAGATCTCGCAAATGTTCGATAACGGAGCGAAAGACGCGTTAAGGACAATATGGGGCAATTGGAAAAAGCAATACAGCATCACATCTGATAATATGGATTATGGAAACAGGGCTCGCAAGACGACACTTGATTTCAATAATAGGGAAATCAAAAGAGTTCCTGTCTACTTCATACAGAAACTTGAGAACCAAAAGGACCTCAGCACTGACGGGACCCATGCCATGTTTAACTATATAGCGATGGCTGTCAATTACGGCGAGATGAACCAGTTGGCGGCTGCGATGTCTTTGATGCAAGACTATGTATCTGACACGACAGATGAAGGCTATGAGGTCAGACAAACCGATGGTGGAATTCCCGTTGTTGATTCATTTATCCAGGCTGGCAGGGAATATTACAGGCAGTTGACAAAACGTGGAGAAGGAACAAATACAGCCAAGGCTATAACCACATACATAGACAGGCAATTCTTTAACGAGACGAAGAAACGGATTGGTGATTTGCCTATCAGAATCAAAGGGAAGGCTGTAAGCGGAGACGCGATAGCGAATGTCCTGTTAAAGTTAACGTCAGTATCCAGAATCGGATTCAACGTGTTGTCCGGTATAACCAATATCACGCAGGGAGAGACACAAATACTCCAGGAAGCCACAACAGGAAGATATTTTGGGATGAAAGATTACGCGTGGGCTAAAAAGGAGTATGGGAAACTGCTCCCGGAATATATGGGACATTTCAATTCCGCCAACAGGCATGACAAGATGTATATGCTTATAAACCAATTCAACTCGAGCGAGGATTTCTTCAGGGATATGAGAGAAAAGGATTTCAATCCCAGCGCGTTGAAAAGAGTGATGGGAAGGGGAAACGTGTTTTTCCTCAACAGTATGGGTGAGCATTATCTCCACACGTCAGGCATGCTGATGGTATTGAGACACGAGAAAGTGAAACGACTGAGCGACAATAGCGAGGTTAGTCTTTATGATGTGATAAAGCAAGTCCATGATAAAAACGGGTGGCGCCTTGAGCTCGATGACGATATACAATTCCTGGACACAAAAAAAGCGTTTCTGGTAGGAAGGGGATTCTCGGATGGCATAGTAAAGAAAGAGGACAAGGATAAGTTATTTGAAGGTCTTGCCATTTATATCAATAACATTAACGCCGGCATGCATGGCGGATACTCCGAAGCTGAAAAGGGAAATATAAACCAACATGTCCTGCTACAGTTTTTCAATCAGTTCAGGCAATGGATGTGGGGGATGTATAATAAGCTATACTCAAGACCCTACTATGACGCCGTGATGGGGGTTCAAAGGGAGGGTGTTTATTACAGCCTGTTCAAGTTCTTCCAGGGGACGTTACACGACATGAAGAACATGAGCATCAAAGAGGCGATAAACAACAATCATTTAACTCCAGAGAATAAGAAAGCCTTAAGGATAGCGTATACCCAAATAAGCACACTTTGTATGTTGTGGCTTATTTGCGCGATGACAAAAGGTTGGAAAGACGACGATGACAGGGCGCGGAGACTTTTGGCTTATTCAGCAAAAAGGCTCAACCTCGAGACTGGGGCACTGTCACCTTGGCCTCCGACATTCGTGAAAAACGTGTTCACGTTGGTACAGTCGCCGGCGGCTGGAGTCAAAACACTTGAGGGCATCACACAGATCTTCAATATTGGAGGATATTGGGATGAGATAAACTCAGGAAGATATAAAGGCTGGTCCAAATCAGCGAAAGCGCTTTATACAATAACACCATTATATAACGTGCAGAAAGTCATAGATATGAAAGACTACAACTACATGTTCAATATTTTCAAATAAAATAAAAACAATAAAAAAAAGAAACACACCTTTTCACGGGTGTGTTTCTTCGTTATTAGAATCCGCAGTCAAACTCATCCAAAGCCTCTTGATCACTCTTGCTCGTTTCTTGACTTGTGTCTGAAGTCGGGTCAGACAATCTTGAGCCACGCCCTTTCTTGCCTCTAGACCTTTTAGCCCTCTCGTCCAATTGCTCACCTCCGGTGTTATCAGGGTTCTCTATCTGCCCACCTTCGTTAGACCTGTCCTCGTCAAACATCTTCAACAAATCCACGTCATCGGCTTCCGGGGAACCGTTCTCCCTGAACTTATCCATCTCTATACTGACCTCCTTGGCGTACTGTACGAGAGAGTCCCACATCGAATCGTCCCAACATACCAAAAAGGCGCCATTCTTTCCGTTTCGGACAAGATGGACCCTTTCTCCATCTATCTCATTCTCGTAAAGCTCTGTATACTGATACTCTATATCTTTCTTGCCATGAGATATCTTCCTGTCTATTGTCCATGTCCTGCCGCTATATGAGCTACGCTTGAAGTCAGGACTCATAACCTCAGCCAAAGCCTTAACCTCGGCTATTGTTATCTTATTTAGGACTTCCTGTCCACGTCTGTTTCCTGCGGACATCCTATACACTTTCCCATTCTCAAGCATATAACCAGCCTCCCCAATACGGACATTGCTTATACCGGAAGATGTCACATAACCAGATGCGATATCCGCGCCAGCTGTAAACGTAATGGAATCATCGCCCGTCTTCGCGTATGGCGCGACCTTATTCCCATTCTCATCCTGGTCCTCTATGAAATTAACACCGAATGTGGAGCCGAATCTCATAAATGAGCGCATCTCTGATTTTAGTACGCCCGCGCCAATTAACTCATCAAGGCCATTCCTTGTCTCAACGGCTTCCTTGGATACCTGGAATCTGAAATTACCATCCTTCAGAGCCTGAAGAGCCTCTTCCTTATTCTCGCATATATTACCACCGATAGACACCTCTATTCCTGTATCTGTATATGAGAACAAGATATTGTTTCCTATCCCGAGATAAAACATATCAGAGATGTCACGACAAGCCTGCAATCTGATCTGGAAATCATTTGCTTGTTCTGTCTCGTTTCCGTAGACACGCTCCCTGAATAGGTTATCTAAATCATCATTAAGCCTAGATATTAAAGAATTATCCCGGTTAGCCTCGAAATCATACTCTCCAGTTCTGGCTATTGTGATATATGTCCATGAGAAATTCCCATTAGCGGTTCGAGTAGCCATCCATAATGAGCCGACAGGAGCGTTAATAGCCGACGTCCAAGACGCCCCGTCCCTTTCCGCACCTGGAGAAATCACGAACCCCTCAGCGCCTTTAACCGGCATACAGAAATAATACTCACCACCGACATCCGTATATGTTTTCATTGAGTTCCTCAACTCGACTTTCTGATACTCAGGATGCGCGGCTGACCTGGTCTCATTTCTCCCAGACATGACATAACTTAGAGTCGTGCTAAGCCTCTCGCCTGAAGAATAATCCAAATCCTCCTTATTGTCACCTTTCTGCGGATGGACTTTGGCGACATACCATCTACCGCGCTCATCCATAGCATTCTTGTCGTTCACATACTGAGGTAAAACACTATTATAAATAGCGTTCTCCCAAAGCTTGCCGACATAATCTTTCATCCTCTGGTATCCGTCACGGTCTTTCTCATTCTCAATACCTGATATATAATCCTTTGTCGGATTCCAGACCTCCCCTATAACCTGATACCGCTTGCCGTCAATCGTTATAAGCGAGTCATCATCAAAGGCGATACCCTTATACCTCTTAATGGCCTCAATATTCTCGTCATCCATCTCGACAGCCATGAGAGTCTCAGGAGATATTTTCCCATATTTCACATATTTGGAGTCAGGGTTTTTATTCTCGCTAACGAAAGGGTTATTCGCCTGATTATTGGCAAGATAATGAGGGTTCGCGACAAAATATATCGGCAAATGCGACTTATTTTTAGCCATGTGATAACGCTCAAGAGCCATCAACGCTCCAGAATCCACGAAATCCTGCACCTTATGGCTGTCATACCACGCCAATGTGGCGCTCATCCCCTCGGTCTTGCCGCGGAATTTCTTCCGCAACCCCTGCCTCAATCCCCATTCGTCGGCATATTTGACATCGTACTTAGACTCGTCTGACGTTCCTGGGGCGAAAACCTGAATCTTCGAGCCATTAAGCGAGGCCTGCTCCTTAGCTATACGCTCACGCCTTGCCATCTTCCTGGAATCGCTCTCCTTCGAAGGATCATCATTCCTGCCGTCGTCAACGACATCCGGGTCATTAATGTCACCATCAGCTTTCTTGAGCGCGGCTAACTTCGCGATAGCCATAGACGCCAAAGAGGCTTTCTGGTTATCAGACAATTGCTCACCGAGCTCACCGAAATCTCCGTTTGAATACTTTATAAGGTTATCATTATCCTTATCCCTGATATTATCAATAAGCTCACTTATGTGATCAAACGCGCTGACAGCTCCTCCACCACCAGTTCCTCCCGCGCCAGTACCGGCGCCTTCGCCAGTTCCAGGTCCAGAACCGGGATTTATAACGCCAAGTCCCTCTGATTTAGCCAAATCACCGAATGCCTCATCAAACATGCTCCTCAAAATATTCTGAGCCCTTGTAAGACCCTCGGTTTTATCAAGCAACTTTCTGGCTATATGTACAGGAGCTTCCTCGTCATCCTGCATATCAGCCAGCATGTCGTTTATCGGAGTGTCGTCAATAATATCTTGAAGAGCATCAAGCTCTGGAGACATCGTGACGTCAGTATTGTTCTTTATCTTCTCTACGATTTCATCACTAAGCGCCTTGACAAATTCAGATGCGTCGTTTATTACAGTGTTAAATTTCTCAAGCTCAGCGTCGTTTCCAATCGCATTATCAATCATCTCAGCCTCTTGCTCATCATTTGGAGCAATTGAAGATAATGATCTTACATATTCCCTTATATTCCTCGCTTTACGGAGACTAGACAAGATGTTATCAACATTATTTTGACGAGATTCCTCTGTGACTTCAGTAACAACGTCGTCGTCTGTTCTGGCTTGTTCGTCGAATTTCTGCGCGAATAATTTTCTCCTACTGGGGTCAAAAAGCCTTGAATAGAATTCCTGCCTACCTCTGACAAGTTTCTGAAGGTCAGACACTTTCTGTTTTGTCTCGGGCTTGTCGGCAAACACACCCCACTCATCAAGGGTATTAAGCACCATCTCTTGACGGGCCTTGTCTATCATCGACGGAGTTCTTTCCTCCCCATTTTCAGTCACATTATCACCTCTGGTATCAGACACGACACCTCCAAATAGTCTCCTTAAATCAGACTCAGACTCAAGGAGACGTTTGGCTTGAGACGCCTCTTTCGTAGGGCTACCATCCCTATTATATCTCCTTGACACATCCTCAAGTCTAGGCCTTATATCAGATATGACCTCATTTACAATCTGATTGTACCTGTCCTCGAAATTTTGCAGTTGGGTCTCATTGTATATAAGCTCGTTAATAGCCTCCTCATCAGACGTACCGAAAGACATGAAATCAATAGCGTCGTGGAATTTACGGTATTGATTTATGGTTTTCTTGACGTCCTTAACCCTATCCTTCAACCAGCCATGAACCTCCTCATTGCTCATTCTGTTAAAGTCAGGATTAGTGTCATCAACATACGCTGACCTATTCAAGGCTATATCGTCAACAGTCACATTACCAAGTGAATCAACAAATGCCTCAAGGTCATTAAGCCTGCCAGCCTTCGCGAACGCAAGGACATCGCCCAAGAGCTGCTCATCTTGAACCGTCCTCCAAGTGAACTGGTCGTTATTTTCCAATGCCGCGTTCTTGGCATTCTCAAGGCTCTTATGCCTGACAACATCCTTCCAACGCGAGATGAACTCAGGATTAGACACCTTCTCATTAAGTTTTCTCGCGGCTTCCACTCCGGCGTCATGTTGATCCATAACCTCCTTATAGCCGCCATAGAGACCTCCAGCCCATCCTCCTCTAGCAGGCATTCCTATTGCTCCCGTAAGAAAACCGACTGTGAATTCCTCCCATGTCTTAGGGTCATTCACTACGCTACCGGCATTCTCAAGGACATCAAGCAACCATTCGGACGACTCCTTAATAGCATCCTTATCATATTGCCTATTATGGAACGCCGCCATATTATCAGATGCGACATGCTTAGTACCTTCAGAGAATATTTTCTGTGACACCTCCTCCAAACCTTCTGACGTGGCGTTTATCAAACCCTTCCCCGCGCCACCAAGCTTACCGCCTACAGCACTATAAAGCTCGCCAGAGTTATTCATCTTAACCTTAGCCCTCGCCTGTGTCTTGAAGCCTCCTGACATCATGCGCCCGAACATTATTATATTCGAAGCGGTCAGTAATGGCATATTAAGCGCGAATGTCCTATTGGCAAGTTTTGTCGCCTCGGTGTCAATTTTCCCAAGAGATTGCTGATACTCATCTGTTAGTCTCTGCAACTCTCTATTATACAGGTCGATACCATCGCCATTAAGAAACGGCTCATTATTGACGTAATAGGAATAACGCTCATCATTCGCGATACTTGCAGCCAGATCATCTTTGGCTTTCTCGTATCTTTGAGTCTCCCTGGAGATGGCATCCTCCCGGAATTCCCTCGCCGCGTTAATAGCCTCTGTCCTGGACTCGCCTAACGCGCCACCGATACCACCGATAAGCTGGCTCTCCCACTGTAATCTATGGAAGGATCTGTTAGCTTTGTCAAACGCCTTGTAAATTCCAGCCGGATTAGACATCGCTTCTCCTTGAAGAACCCTACGGAAAACCTCGTTTGCCTCACCATCTCCAGCCGCAGCAGCCATAGCCGCTTTATACGCTTTATTTACCGTCTTTCCCTGCAACGCGCGGAATCCTTTCGCGAACCCGAATCCTGACAATCCGGCGCCAATTGTGAATCCGAAATTCTTGATAAATGTGTCTCCCCAGAAGTTCGCGTTAAGATGTTTCCACCATTGGTCTTGTTCGTCAAGCTCCTTTTGAGTCCTGTAATTAGGGAACACCTCCTCGGACCAGTCCCTTACACTCTGCATCTTCTCGGCGAACCCCTCGTTACTGACAAACGATGTTAACGGAGTAAAGCTATTATCACCATTTGTCGCGTCATCTACTATTCCAGCTAATCCGGCTACAAGACCAACAGTATTGTCTAAAAAAGTAGTACCAGTATATACTCCCATCTTGGCGAAACCGTTCATGATTTTAGCCAAACCTGATTGCGAGTTAGCCCTATAATCTGTAGGGTTTTTTACCCACTCATTGAACGGGACCTCATAATCATGTTTAGATTGACCATAGCCAGCCTCCAACATCTCATCTGGAGTAGGTTGTCTCTCATAAAGGCTCTCATTAACAAGCTCGGATATTTGATTGCGTCTACCAGCAGCCGAGTCAATATACCCTGAAAGATTATTTCTAAACCTTTCCCTATATTGCTCGTATGCGTCTGGTGCTGAGCTGTCCCAACCATTCAGCCAATCGGGCATTTCCGCATATTGGCTATCACTACCGTTCTCTACCCTGCTATTATTAAGAGCTTGTAGCTCCCTCCAATTCATTTCTGGCATATCAATTATTATCTTTAGCGCTTGTACCTGAAGGCGAACCAAGCTGTAAATAATATCCTATAGCTGACCTTAACATCCTAGAGGCGTTGTTCGCTTCAATCACCATTTCAATCGCCTTGTCCCGATCACTCAAAACCGGATCATTAATAATCCTATCCATATTACTCCTGGACTTGGCGAGTGTGGAATATAAAGCCATGCTGTCAAACATATTCAGGCCTAACGAAACCTCCCTCCCGTCAGTAAGCTCAGCTATTATATATCCTCCAGCAGGAGAGTATCCCGACAAATCAATATCCATAATTGACTGCGGAGATAACCTCAACTCACGAATGTTTGTCACCTTATAATCCTTATTATCAAAAGTGAAAACATCACTAGGGTCAGTTATGGTCTTATCATCCAGATCACCATTACTCTTTATAAGATGTATACCAGACGACGTACCGTCATATTTGTCTAATGATTTGTCATTAGCGGCTGTAACCTTTCCTTTGCTGTCAGCACTTAAATTAAAAGATGAAGATATGAAAGATGAGAACCTGTCTATATAATCAGAATCCGTACCCCTTCTGGCGATATAAGGCTCACGTATCTCACCTGACATGTTCTCTGGCCTGTTCATCACATCACTTCTAAATTCTGTTAACGGGGTCTGGAACGGCTCATCCTGCTTCCTATAATCGCGGTACTGCTTATCTGGATTTATGGTAGCCAAATCATAAACATCTTTATGATTATTCTTATAATCATTCAGTGTTTCTTCGTATTCTGATCTCTTGGCCTTGTAATAATCCGTTAGCTGTGGAGATATCTTCCAACCCTCACCGGCTTTCCGTGTCTGAATAACGCCCTGCTCTCCATTATAAGATTTCTTGCGGTTATACCTTACATCATATTCAACGCCATTATGCTCAATATGCCCCTGCAACATACTGTTACCTATAAAATCGGGAGCCAATCCATTGGCGTCCTCACTCCTACCAATATCAAATCCAAGGACATTGTAAGCTTCTCGCCTCAGATTGCCGCTATACACAAGCTCTGAAGCCATAGCGTCATTCATCACCTGACCGTTGCGAGTAACCTTATAACTACCGCTACTCATATCATAAGCTTGAGTTTGCTTATTCGCCTTCTCCTGATTCTCGCCAGTGTACTTCCTCGTATGATAATCGAAGGCTCCTAATCCAGCCTGAGAAGAACCGCTTCCGCTCCCGCCATTATTCAGTTCATAATTCTTTTTTCTCTTCCAGTTATTAAACTCGAGATTAGCCTCGAATACAAGGTCTTTTAAATTTTGATACTCAGAAGTGCCTATAGCCGCCGACAACCCGGATTTGCCATAATCAACAAGTCTGGCGAATTCCTCTGGAGTAACTTTATTCGCGGCTCCAGTAGAATCAAGATGCTCAAGCAACACTTTCGCCAATATAGACTGCACAGGATCAAGCCCGTTTAATCCATCAGCTCTGCCAGAAAGATAATCAGACACAGCCTCATTCGCCTTAGCCACATCCTCGCTGGTCACGCCTTGCTGCTTCTTTATAGTTATGTACCCAGGGATAGTCCTACTCATCTCCGGATCATTAAACATCTCCTTAACCCTATTACCGGCGTCTTGGGCCACTTCCTTTGTGAATTGATTACCGCTATACTGATACCAGTTTGTGCCGTATAGATCATTACCAAGATAAGCGTCAAGACCGCTTAGACCAGGGTCTTCACCCATCACCATATCAGGATGCTCGTGTTTGAATTTATTGTACTCAGCACTTCTGGCCTGCCTGTTCTCGATAGCCTTGCCTATCCTGTTGATGTCACTCGCGAATCCAGCCCTGGCTGACTGCAAATCCCTTCTCGTTGAGGCGTTATATCCAGTGGACCAGAGATTATCCTGCAAAGTCTTAAGCTTGTTGACATAATTGTCATACATCTGTTTCGCCTGCTTATCCCCGGGATTATCCGTTATATAATTCCTCAACGCCTCAGTCTGTGTGCTAATCGCGTCATATTGGTCCTGAGACGCGCGATGCGCTTCCGCCATCTCATAGAGAGGCCTTGTTATCTCCTCATAAGTGAACGGCTGAAAATTTGAGCCGTTTGTTACCAAGAATTTAGGCATGACTATTTCTTACTTTTCTTTATATGTCCACCACACGCGGCGGTATTCCAGAAATCATAATCAGGAAGATACCTGCCATATCCGCCGGCAAGAGTCCTATATCCCTCTAACGCCGTGTTTGAGTTAGCCTGATTGCGGAAGAAGTTCTCCCTGCCTATTCCGGCAAGCGCATTGAATCCCGCGTTAAGCTGGTTGCTCAAAGCCGCATATTTCTCACCCTCAGCTCCATAGTTCAGCCTCTGTAGCATAAGGTCGTTCTGAGCGTTGCGTATCTGCGCCTCGTTGAGAGCCCTTTGCCTCGCCACATCAACAGCGTAATCGAAGTGAGCCCTCTGGGCCTCAGCCTGATTATTGGCGGCTATCACAGCGTTACGCTGCTGGTTGTTCGCCTGCCAAGACTGCAGGAATCCTGTACCGAGATTACCTGTAGTGTTGTTGTCGGCAGCGAGTATAGCAGCACCGGCGGAAGGGCCAAGACCAGAGTTCCTCAAAGCCCTCTGGGTTGAGTTGCCTTGGGCCAGCATCTGATTCTGAATCATGTTCTGGTCAACCGACATATATCTCTGGTTCTGTAAGTTAATATGGCCGACTGGGACATAAGGATTTATTCTCGTCGCGGTATATCTATCTGGCGGAGTGAAAGCATCATAAGCGGCAAGTAAGCCGGCACCTATAGCCCCGGCATACCTCGGGAATGTGGGATAGAAAGGACCAACTCCGGCATAATCAGTATTAGAACCAGCGCCATTGCCACTCCCAACAACTGGTGGTTTAGGAGCGCTATCAGGCAAAGATTCCTCAACCATCTCCAAATCAGGATTCGGCATAACGTTATACGCGCTAAGATCGACAGCCGCAGTATCTTTGGCTCTATTTTCGACATTAGCATTATCCCGGTCAATTGCTTTCTTAGCTTTATAGTTCAATAACAGGTCGTTAAAATTACCAGACAAGTGACCTATGCCTGGTTGATATGTCCTTACTTTCCTGTATTGGTCCACCCAGTTATCCGCAAGCTCACCGGCATCACGATTCTTAAATATCTTGCCTTGAGCTTTCCCGGCTATATTAGACTCATACGCCCTAAGATATTCAAGGGCCATCTCCCTTGCGTCCGGGTCATCTCCGTTTATGGCGTCGATTATTGATTCCGTGAAATTCCTATAAGGTTCACTGGCCTCAAGGGCCTTAATGTTACCGTATGTACCGTAATTAAATTTTGAATCCGGGGCATAAGTATTATCAGCCCTACCTGGGTCTCTACTTCCATTATAAGCGGAAAGCCACTTGAGGAATTCGTCAAAATCAGTCCCTGAGTAAATTGGACCGGTCTCATAAGGATTAGACCCGACAGAACCGTCAGTTGATATGCCACTTAAGAATCCGTTCCTGGCATCAGACAATGTGCTTCCAATATTAAAAGGCAATAACACATTGGTCGGCTGAGCATATATCGCGTCTCGTAAATCCTCAACATCGGAAGCGAATCGTCCTCGAGACATTTGGCCAGTCAATCCAGTCTTGCCATCAAACTTATTGATTGTACCACCACAAGCTTTCGCATTAACATTAAGCGTTGGCCCAACCAAATCAACATTGGCCATATCACTGAAATCACTCGTGACTGGCACATCCTTTTTTATATCGATAGCATTGCCAATCCCTCCAACAAGCTTTGGTATCCCATAAGTATAATAAGCGCCGTCACCGACAATACGCGTTGCTCCTTTGGCGATTTTTCCAAGCCCACCTTTAGGGTTCCATACTGTGTTGAGTAAGCTACCTGGTTCAACAATAGCCTTCCCTGTTGTCTTGAGAACAGTTCCGATGCCCTTCATTGATTTTCTAACATCGTCTGTAACCGCCGCGGCTTTTTTACCACGTTCAACAGCCTCAACTATTTCCGGAGCGGAAGCCGCGGCTTGAGAAGCGTTAAGTGAATTTATGAGTTCTTCGGCTTCTTTTGCCCCCTTCTTAAACTTATCCAACTCTTTGGTTATGATGCGCAACTCTTGTCTAGCGGTTCCGACGCTCTTATAAGGCTGTTTCATGGAACTTACTTCTTTAAGAACCTTCTCAGCAGCGGCTTTAGCCGATTCCAAATCTCTTACCTTTCCAATGAGAGATGAAGCGTCATGGCCATACTTACTGATAAGGTGCTTCCCTATTTCAGCCGCAGATTTAAAGCCTTTAGCGGCTTTTGCTCCTGGTACAATCCATTCTATAAAACCAGGTGTCATTAAATTTGGTTCTCCAACCTGAATTCTCTGCCCAGAATGTCCTCCCCCATAATAACCTCCATCGTCATATTTCTTGAGCAATCCGCCATTAGCCATAATAGGCATCGGTTGTTCAACAGGCGCCTGCTGTTCCATCGGAATCTGCTCGACAGGCTGCGCAATAGGCATCTGTTCCTCTGGCGCAACTGGCTGTTCAGGAGCCATCTCTTGAGGTTGGGCTTGCTCCTCCGCTGCCACCAACTCCTGCTGAAGGGCATCAAGCTCCTCAGGCGAGAGCTTTGACAACTCACGCTCAAGCTTACGCCTCTCACTGTCCTGCTTCTGCTGCTCCTGCGAGTCAGCCAATCTGCCGAGCATGGCCTCAAGACCATTCCTTGATATAGGGTCATTAGGCCTTTCCTCAGCCTCCTCGAAAATGGAGTCGGCAATCTCGGAATAGAGCATACCCTCATACTTTGGCGGGATATTATTAGCCTCAAGAAATCTCTTGCTGGCCTTTATATTATCCGAGTAGACGTAATCCTTATAGACTGGCTCGCCTTCCTCAAGCATGTTGGGAACTCCCTGCTCGTCGACCCCTACCTGGACGCCGCCGTTGGGATTCTCCTCGTGGGAGCCGCCCTCGTTAATCCTCATGTAATCTTTCGGCGCGAAATAACCGCCGTGAGTATCGAACTTTGACATATCTTATTTAGCTCTAATCCTGAATTTAACTCCTCCGTTACAGTAAGATCTTGTGACCCTGCCTAACGTGGCCTCACTTCTCTGCCTCGGCTTCCTGCTCTTGCTCTCCATGAACTGTAAAAGCGTCTGGCTTTTGCGGCCTATCTTTCCTCCGTCTGCTACAGCGTTGATCACGCCTTTCCTGTCCATCCTGTCGGATACCCTCTCTGACGCCGCGTTGAGATTGGCGAGCGCCATGTCAGACGCGATGTCAGCTTTGGCGTTGAGGAAACACTCCTCGACCTTAGCTTTCCTGTCTCCTGACAATATACCGGCGAGACTCGCGCCTGCCCCTATCACGGCGCCGGCGGCGGCTCCCCAAGGACCGGCTATCTGCATGCCAGTATTAGCCCCAGCCAAAGCGCTCGTGCCTACATTGCCTATCTTCTGTCCGGTTGACATCCCGCGGATATCATCGTAGTCTATCGACTGGTTGAAATCAGTGTTCTGGTAATCCCTCGCAATCTCGTCGAAATTGTTATAGCCGTATGTGCCGACCCTGCTGAGATCGTCTATCTGATTGGAGAATCCTGTGGTGTCGTTTATCCGCGAAGCTTGCAAAGCACCCGCCCCTATGGTGGCCAGACCGTTGAGCCCGGAGATTACGCCTCCGGCGACAGCCTCGCCCCTCATGGCGTTTGACCCGGCTTTCCAAACGTCAACATTCGCCCTCTCCGCCGGCTTTAGTCCCGCGAGATCATTCTCAGTATAATTGTTCAGGAACCCGTATGCCCTATTGGCGTTACGGTACTGGTCAAGGAATGACTGACCGAAAGCTGGACTCCCCGGATAGGTTCCGAGAGCTCCGCTGAATCCTTTCATTATATCCTCATACTTTGCCATACTATTCGAAATATCTTACGGTCACATCATGTATCTGCGCCATGTCCTTTCTGTTGTCTGAATTGGCGTTCTTCTTGAAAAGCAAGCTTATCCAAGGATTGCGAATCCTGTCGAGACCCCACTTGTTCCTCTCAGTCTTGACTGACCTTGGAATCGCCACGTGCCAGATACGGAACTTGCGCCTAGTGGTCTTGTCTGTCGTGTAATCCATACCAAGAGCAACCTCGCCGGTGTTCTGGTACTCATTCCATATCCTCAACGAGTCAAAGGTCTTGTCGTCCTGATATGTCCCGGCGATGTCATCGTAATACTCACCGTTTATCATCAGACGCTCAGGCACGACACTGTCGGCGTTATTGTCAAGAAGCCTGTAATAATCAGCCCTGTAATCCACATTGGTCCATATCTTGTCACCATACGGGTCAGGAGTCGCCCTATACTCGACACTGTACCCGTAATCGGTGCCGAAGAAGTTGCAGTACATCCCCTCGTTCTGGAGCCAGAGCTTGTGGTCACGCACAGAGACAAACCTGTCCTCTACGTTGGCCATCATCGGAACCTTAGAGTAATCGTAGAAGCTGGTGAACACTCCGAGAGTCTCATTGTACACGAGACAAGGTATGTCACCGTAAGCCTCGCCAGTGCCGATAAGATACACGTCAGAATGTATCCTGTCGTAATAGGCCACAATATTGTTGAACGTAGCATCCGGAGCCCAAGGCTTGACACTGTTGATTCTCCTGAACCACGCGTCAAATCCGAGCTTGGTAGAGAGTGGCTGTATCCCCTGTCCGCCGAAAGCGCAGAACGCCTTGTTGATATTGTCGACGAAATACAGGGCTGCTTTCCCTTCTATGATGGACCACTTGTTGACGCAGCCGTACTTGTTGGTTATATATCTCTTACCGTCAACCTTACCTGAGTTGGCTATCTCGACAGGGACACCGCTTGTGGTTGATAGCTGAGTCCTTGAGTTGAACAGTATCTCTGATATGGCTCTGTCCTGAAAAGCTATGATGGTGTTGTTGAATCTCCTCAACGCCTGGCACGCACCCTTGTCGCCGTCAAGCTTCAGCGAGTTGGCCAGAGTGATATGAGTCCACTCGTCTATATCGGCGGAGTCTGTCTTGTCGAGAGTCCATGTAATTGACGAGCGGTATGTGTCCTGGTCAAAGTCCTCATCAAGATGACGGCTGGAGAAGAAGTTATCCTGTTGCGAATATACCGGATTAATATTGCCGAACTTCTCAGGGTCAACAGACGCCAGATACTTTGTCCCGCGATAGTTGTCAGTCCTTCCGTCTATGTTCACATGAGTCTCAAGCATAACAGAGACTACATCAATGACATTGTTCTCATCACCGTCACCATAAGGTCTTGTCCTCATGCAATCCCATCTCTGGAAGTATGTGTCACCACTGTCACCAGGAACCTTATATCCGAATAGTATTGTCGTTCCTGGAGAAGGAGTCACCTTAAACTCATCAAGCTCCGACAATCTGAGCATTGGACCTGCTGGAATAAACCTGTTGTTTTCAACGGCGAAATCGGACACGCCGCCATATCTGTTGTCGACGGCGCCGGTCTCATTATAATCGTAGTAAATCTCACCGATCATCAGATACCTGTCATTCTCACTCAACGACTCTGTGTCATATATTGAGAACGGGTTGTGCATTTGCCTCTGCTCAACCTTATACCACTCATCGTTCCATGGTATCTTCGCATATCCGCCAATAACAACAGAGTCATTGTCGAATATATACGGCAATATCTCCTGCGTGTATTTATTGTCTGTCTGATCGATATATGACGGAAGAGACAACACCGCGTGAGGATTGCTCATGAACGTTATCTGCACAGGGTCGTTTATAAACAAATGCGCATCTGTCTGAGGATTCGCCGTCAATATATCATCGGACTCCACAGAGCCTGTTGAGAACAATACCGGATATTTGTGTTTTCCAGCCAGCGATAACGACATATTTGGAGAGCCGTCATAATACTTCTTGTCATCACTGACATTTATACCGGTATACTGGCTTCCTGTCGAGTTGAACATCCTTATTGATTGAGGGATATAATCCTCAAAATACTGATTGGAATTGTACCTCGTGTATCCAGAGAATCTCAATGTGGCGAATGTCTTGGATTTCAACGTCGAGAAATCGCCGATATCCTTCTTTGTGAAAGCGTCTATCTTGCCCGAATGATTCCACGGGTACAACCAATACTTGTTTATGTTGGACGTGTACACATAATAATCAGGAGTCCTGTCCTCCACATCCTTATCAGGCGGAGGCGGATTACCTGTATTATCTTTAACCAACCCATTCTCTTTCCATAAAGGCCATGTAACAAGACATCCCCTGTCGCGTTTTTCACCGCTCGATGAGAACGGGGTCTTGATAAGATTCTCTCCTGACAGGTGCGCGTGAGTTGCCTCCACTGTATAATCGCTGTATCCACCTGTTATCTTCGCGACACCAACTATCCTGAATTTGTAATAAGCGTCGTTATCCGGTATGTCGATGCTTACCGCCTCATAAGAGAGTTCTGGCGAATCAAGCGTGACCACATTCTCATCGACAAACATCAGATGCCTCTTATACAGCGACAGCGTGTAATTATTCGCGGAGGCTATAGGGTCTCCATTTGAGCTGTTCCATACGGCATCATTGAGCGCGTCAAGCAATAATGTCACGTTCTGCAGCGAACTCCCCTGCGCCTGATAATGATAAGACTTGTCACTTACGGCGTTATACCAGTTGTTGATCTCGGAATCAAGCGGGCGCATATTGATGTCCGTTATACCGAGATTGTTAAGGGTGTTGTCTATCCATGCATACGCCTGCTTGTAATTACCCTTCGCCTCACTTGTCCTTATACCTACAGCTCCGGCGACGCTGAGGTTTGTCCAATCCCACGCGCCGAGCATAGTGGTCTGGTCCGCCGATGTGAACGAGTCGGAAGGCTCCGTACCAGACGCCTTTATAATGAACATAGTGATGTAAAACTCATCGTTGTTGGAACCCCTATGGCTCTTGGCGTGCTTATAACTGTAAATTATCTTCAGAAAATCATAATCAGAAACGCCGTCAAGCTCGTCAACTATATGACCGCCGACAACCTCATAGAACGGGGTTGGCACTTTCTCCGTGTCCCAATAATTACACTGTATCTCGCCGGTTGATGATATAGAGTTGTTCACAGGGCTGAAATGACCACTGGCCACACCCTCTCCTCTTGGCCTTGAAAACCATGACGACATAGAGTATAACCTGTCGTTATATCTCTCCCACACGTTGAACATAGTTGGGTTGACTATACCCTGGGCCTTGACAGACCTGTCAGCATAAGTCGCCTCTGCCATCATAAGCTGGACAGCGGTGAATCCTCTGTTGACTATCTCGTCATACATGTCTTTCGGAATGACGAATCTGGCAACTACCCTCTGTATGACATGATTATTCTCGTCAATTACAGGATACAGATTGTTAACCATATCGCCTATCCAGAACGCCGGAGTCATGGCCCCGTCCTTTGTCTTGAGCGATATTGCGAACCTGTATTTCTCACCACCCTTGAATGTCAATATCTCGGACGACGAGTACAACAGCTGGCTCTCGTAATAATAATCGCCTGTATTGTCCGGATATGGAATCCCGCCATCAAGCATGAACTCTACCCAATGTGTCCCAGGATATATCTCATCGATAAGACCGGTCTCCTCGTCATATATATGATACAACGATATCAGGTCTTTCAGCCAACCATAATTCTGCCCAGTGGTCTCAAGGCCACCAAGGAACATCGTCTGATCCTTATGTGTTATGGTTGTTGGATTCACGTTCTGGCTACCGAGATAAAGCAACCTGCTTATATCCTGAGCCTCAACATGATATCCGTCATCCACGACGGTAATATAATCATCAACTATCTCGCCGTCCGCGACTATATAAGACGCCTGCGCTATATTAAGTGAGCTCCTGAAAACGGAATAAATCCTAAAATTTGTGAACCTGTTATTCTCGTCAAACTTTATCCTGAACGTGACCTTACATGTGTTGGTCCCGTCAGCGGAGCCTCCATTATCCTTAGGTGACAAATAAACAAGGTCTGACATCCACACATATCCAGTTTCCTGACCATGCTTGTTATAGTATGTCATAAGATACTGGATTACACCATTCGGTCTGTTATTGCCTGAATAATCCTTTGTTATATCAACCTCTACAGAATAGTCTGATGATATGTTTGAGTCAAACGAGTCATTCTGCCAACCAGACATCTCATCCGATGTGGCCATGAAATTCATGAACCGAAGAGGATGTATGCCGTCAACCCAGTATATCTTCTGGATGGCCTCGGTCTCGTGATAAACGATAGACTCAATCGGATGATCCATATCGAACCCGAGACTACCCTGCTCATTATTTGTAGGATAAAGTAAATGATTAGTGAATCCACCGTTCTCATAATCTATCCTGTATATCCTGTCAGTCGAATCACCCTCGTGCGTGAAGAGGATGACATGATTGTTGAGGACATTCCATCCGAGAAGCTCACCATGTATCGACTCGTTGAGGCTGTACTCCTTGTTGCCCCTCTCGTTGGTGACTGAGAGCATCGTGTCGTTATCCCTGACGGTGATACGGATGTTACGGTTCTCATACACCGACGACCCGTCGATCTTCGAGACCGACATATCCCGGCTCATTCCCCTGTTGACAAGTGTGACCGCTTTCTGCCTCATATACTAATGCCTCCAGAATTCCTTTGACCCGTTGGTGAAGAACGCCTTCCAGTGCTCATGGTTTCTCGGCAGGAGTGTCTTGAACGAGTTGAACAACGTCTCGGCCTTGTCGAGAGAGAGTCTCGAGAACTCGCTCTGCGCGTCACCAGCCGCCCACGCGTACTCCTGCTGCGTGTTGGAGAGAACCTGCGCTGATATCTTCCCCATGTCGAAGAGGATGGTGAACCACTGGAGCTTGATGTAATTCTCCAGTCCCCTGAGAAAACTCGGGTTGTCAGGAAGGACAGGATAACCCTCGTCATCAACCCTGAAAGCCCTGTAAGCTATCTCGACATCGATATCCTTAGTGGACGTGAAGATCACCATCCCCTGTATCTTGTAGGTGAGCTCACCTGTGTTGAGAGACTCGGGCTTGATGTCAGACATGTGGAATGAGTGCCCAGACTCCCTGTACACTGGACCGACAAACCCGGTCCTCCTACAGCAGTTGAGCCAACGCTTGGAATGCTGCCCGCCAGCCATCCTCACCTGGATCATCTGCTCGAAATCGCAAGGCAGCTGTCCTCTCCAGTTATGGACCTTGACGACAGCCGTCTTCTCGTCATAGATTGCTGGGGTGCCCATGAGCGATATGAAATCAACCGTGTACTCCACGGCTGTCTCAAACGGGATGTCACGCATCATCGGGTGCCTCATCACCCTGTCGAGAATCCTCCTTATGTTAGTGGTCTGTATCATATCAAATCATATCATCGTTAAACTCCATCGGCATCCAATCAACCATGCCGGAATCGACGGCATACTTTATCCTGTGGTACAATCTCCTGTTGGCGACGAACCCGTAACTTCTCAGGTTGGCGGTTTTCCTTCTTGTTGGTATAAAGACCACTCCCAGAGCAGTTGGAGAACCATCACGAGCTCCTCCTCGTCTCCAATCAACCATTCCGTATCCGGCGAACTTCCCGTTGACATACCTCGCTTTCCTTTTTATCTCCGCCACGGCTATCATGCCCATGTCGCAAGGCAGGTCAACCATACCCTCATCGACAAGCCTGTCAGCCAATATCGAGCAGTACGCCCTCAATATCCTCCTGTACGTGGCCTCGTCCACACATCCCCTCGTCCTCGCCCCGGAGACATACCTGCCGTAAGCCTCGGAGAAATCAGGATACCTCGCCTGTCTGTTGAACGCGAGCGGCATGGCCTATTCCCTGCTTACTGTCTCCGCCGGTCTCTGCGGCTTGGCTGTGGTCACGGCGGCGTCACCCAGGCCATCCTTGGCGTCGTTGTCCTTGTCCTCCGGCGCGTACCTCGATCCTACAAGCTCCTGCACAACCATCTCAACGCATGATGCCACAAGGGCGTCCTCGAGAGGAAACTCCTGCTTGATGATGTCACACGCTTTTCCGTCCGGATCACACACCATTCCCGCGGCCTCCTCCGGGTCAGCGAACACGGCGTCCATCTTCAGCCCCTCAAGAAAGAGGAACCTCGGGTTGACACTGTGCAGGTAGAGGTATCCGTCAGCGCTTTTGGCGGCGTAGATAATATTCCTCAGCCATTTGTTGTGCCCGACATAAGGCATCCTCTCAGCCGGGATATAAGTCACCATCGAGTGTATCATGTCACTGGGCGCGAGAAGCCTCGGCATAGTCCCGGTGAGAGTGTCAGGTATCTTCTTTGTCGACTTGAGCCAGCCTCCCTCGCATCCCTCCGGGAGCATGTCGGCGCCCTCAAGCGAGACGCATATCTCCTGCCTGTTCTGGTCGGACATCTCCACAAAAGTGGAGTTCCTCGTGTTCCTGTACTTACGCTCAAGAAGAAGAGCCCTCATCTTCCCCGCTAGAAAGATGATGTGCTCCTCGGTGTAGTACGCGTCATCAACACGCTCCTTCAGAATATCGAGGACGCTGTATATTATCTGACCGAATGTCGCCATGTTAGAACCTCCTTAATATGTCGTCCTCGGTTATCCTCTTTATGCGGTCAATCTCCTCCTTGCCCTCAGTGACCCTGAGACTGAACTCGCCCATATAGTCATTGGTGCCGAGCGTGGCCCTGTTGGAGCACATCACGGGATAAGGCAGCAGGCATCCGCCGTTCATGTACAGCTTCCTCAGAAGCATCGATATCAGCGCGTGGTCCTCCTCTGTGAAGAACTGGTATGTGTGCTCGACGAAATCAACGAGAAAGAGATAGAGGAGAAGCCTCATCACCTGCCTCTCTCCGACATAGCCGGTAAGACCGAGAGTGTCGAAATAACTCCCGAGGACCTTCAGCGCGACCTTGCTGTCAATTGTGTTCATCATCGCCTTACCTGTTACATCCGCAACCAGCCACGACTCCGCCGACAGGGCCCATACCATTGAATGATCTCAGGAACCTGTCCCAAAGCCTCGAGACAGTGGGCCAGTCGCAGACGTTTATCGCCAGCCTCAACGCGTGCCACAGAAGAACGAACCCCTCGAACCCTGAAGGCACGTCGCATGACGGCTCGCAACCGTCGGCGAGTCTCGCGGCGTATCCGATGCCGAGCCTGTAGACAGCCTGCCAGTCAAGGACGACACCGATATCAACCGTGCTGTCCGCGCCGCATGAGTAGCTCTCGAGTATCTCGGGGTTCTCAGGTGTCCCGTCGCACGTGACGGTGACAAAGAAAAGACCGGCGTCCAACGTGTCAGTCCCGATGAGGTCCTTGTCAAGGTCAACCGCCTTGAGCTCCACTCGCACACCACTCTTCCCGGTCTCGTCATCACCCTTCTCGTACAGTCGCATAGCCTTAGTGGAAGGTATGCCGTATGTCTCGACGTTCTTGTAGTAATCGATATCTATAGAGTCAATGTACATGCCGGCGTATCCCTCGAGGTCCCTGACGGAACAGTCGATGATTAGGCATGTCTTGTCCTCCGTTATCCTTAGCTCATTAAAAATGACCATAGCCTGATAGTTTGTCCAAAAATAAACAATAAAGGAGTCCGGATTTTAACCCAAACTCCTTTAATTATAAAGTGTAAGCGTGTTACTTTAAATGCCGTAATAGCGCCTCAAGGCATCCTCCATCTCCGGTCTCCAGCCCTTGCATGAGTTCGAGACCCATATCTTCTCGCCAAGCGCCGCCACGAAATCATCAATCTTATCACCCTTTGCCCACAGCTTATACTGGTAATCGTTAGGCTCAGACTCTATGACGACATAATCATCATTAGCGTGAAATGTGTTAAAATAAAGCTGCTCAACGACATAGCTTGTCTTATGGCATTTATACTTCTCATATATCTGAAGAAGCTTGTCCCACTCATACCAGACAGGGAGGTGGCATACCCAGTTCATAGACGGGAGACCGTTCTTCACAAGCTTCCTCCTTGTCTTATAGTTGTCCCTAACCCACGCGTTAGGACTATGGAATGACCCGATAATATCCCTTACCCTCACCTTCGGCGCCTTCACATCGCTAATGTCGAACTCCCTCGTGGCGTACATGTCGTCACAAGCGTAGATGAACCCCTCGCTGTCAGGGAAAGCATCCCTTACCTTGAGGAACTTGTTCACATGGTCTATATGCGCCCAGTAGTTACCCTTGCCCGGGAATTTCACCCTTGGACACTCTATAAACATTATGTCATCACCTGACTCAACCACCGGATGCCAGTCGCCGACTATCACAATAAGATAATTCTCCTTGAAGAACTTTCTCCAGCCGGTGACAGCCAACGTGAGCTCATCACCCTGGGCCTCATTTTTGAGGTAAGGTATGACAATAAGTATCTTTTCCATAATAAAAAAGCGGGATGGCACAAATCAGTCCACCCCGCCAATATTATGTATATTCAGCCAAACAAGATCCATTAGGAACTGGCTCCAGCCTGCAGAGCCTCGATATCATCGAAGAGCTCAGCGACAACAGCTGTGGGACCGGCTACCTGGATCATCCTCGGAGACTTCTGGATATTCTCCGCGCCGCCCTGCCACGCGTACTCGATAGAGAGGACGTCATAGGTGGTGCTGGTGTCGAAAGGATTGATCATGTAGGTGGGCTCATAGTTGTTGGGCCAGTTGCTTCCGCGATAGAAATCGCCACGCTCACCCATGGTGAAGTACTCAAGATCAGCGAGGGCGTATGCGGAGGCGATCACGGTGTTGCCGGAGATGGAGCTCTCAGCAACGGTGTCGGTACCCCAAGCGGTGTCCTCGATATTGGAGCCGTGGAGATGGAAAGCGACAGAGAAGTCGAAAGGCTCGTTGCTGAGCTTTCCGCGGACCCACTTCTGAGGAGCCTGCACGAGGACGACGCCACCGGCTGCTCCTGTCACATCTGAAGGGTCGGTGTTTGCGGTCACCTCAGAGCCGTTGCTGAAGACCTTCAGGAAGGGGAAGTCCCTCTTCGGGAGAGCCTTAGCGATGGCGATGGCGAGATCCTTATGGAAGGCGGCTGCGCTCGCGGTGTTGGTTGAGTTGCCGACGACAGCGGCGGTCACGGTGATGGAGTCACTAGGATCGTAGCTGATGACCTCGCTGATGGTGATGACGCAGGTGAGGGTCTTGCCCACAAGATTCGAGAGAGTGACCTCGTTGGTGTCGACGGCGACAGTGTGCTGCTGGAGCTTGATGTCCATATCGGCGGCGGCGGTCTTCTTCAGGCTCTTGATGTTCTGCGGATAGATAAGGTCGGAACGGGTGACGATACCGTCAGCGTTCTTGTAGGTGAGGAAAGCCTCTCCGGTGGCGGTGGAGCCGAAGCAGATGTCACCGGCGGCGGCGAGATCGTCAACGGAATCCTGAAGGGCCTTGACGACGTAGAGGTTCCTGGTCTGGTAGGTATTGAAATTAGCCATATACTAAATGTTTTTGATTGTTTCGGTAACTAAGACGCCCAAACCGTCTTGGCGGCTTTTACCGCCTCGGTCAGTATCATCTGGTGCAACCCCTCGTGGAGCTTGCAGGTCATCGCGGCTGTCTTCCCGTTGATGGAGAACCCGTCAGCCGACAGATCCTCGAGGATTATCGGGTCAGGCCTCTTTATGTAACGGACAGTGTAACTTGCGACAGGTATCTCGCTGATGAGCTCGGAGTAGCCGGTGTCGGAATAGACACCAGCCTGCTCCTTCGACTCACCGTAAGACAACCTCAACACGCGACGCCTGTTCGCGCCCTTGAAAGGGTTCCTGCTCGTCCTCCAGTACTCATCCTGCGTGACAGGAACGACTATCGCGTCCACAAGACCGCATTCCGGGTCGTTGAGCTTGCAGATCTCCAGCGTCCTGAAGAACAGGTCATCGGGAAGCTTGTAGACCTTTGACGAGCTTGACACCTTCGGCAGCGTCAGACCGGTTGCGACAGGGCATGTCTTCTGGGCGACAAGCGGATCGAGATAGACAGTGACCTCCTCGGTCTCCTCGAAGGAGTTCCTGAGAGTGCCGTTGTACAGCATCACGACGACAGCCTCCTGGGCGCGGGTGAGGAACTTGCTCTTCTCGTACTCAGTCAAGCCTGGGGCCTGGTTGCTGGTTATGTTGCTGTAAAGGATGTCGAACTCTCTCGACCACTCGTCACACGTTTTCATTTCTTGCCCTTGTTTTTGCCGACCTCGCTCTCAAGGATGAACTTGAGATCCTGATGGGACGGGATGTTGAGGTACTTGGCGGCTATCGACAATGTCGGGTCCTCACCTGACTCGCACAGCGGCGAGTTGTCCTTGGTGTAATAGTAATCACCCCTCTTGGTGATGACACCGAGCTCGACAGCCCTCCTGATAATGACCTTGGTATGAAGAAGAGGGTCTGTTATGGCTGACAGGAACTTCTTCGCGTCGGACTGGATGAGCACGTTGATGCGCGAGCGGAGGAAATCAGCCTTCTCGTTAGGCGAGTAAGGCCTCGCGTCAAGAATCTCGACAAGCACACGCATGGTGTCCAGGTCGCTGTCTATCTTGCCGAACTCCTTGTAGCTCTGCATCGTGGCGTCCATCCTGGCGTTCTCAACCCTTGTCTCGTCCTCCTTGCGGACTATCTCGAACTGGTATGTGGCCTTTGGCCTGTCAAGCCTCTCCTGAACCGACGGGGCGACGATGTCGCTGTTGGCCACGAGAACCTTGTACCTGATATAATCCTCCGGATTAGAGAGATCGAGTGTCAGCCCCTCCTTGGTGTTGATTGTGACGCGGTAGTTGTCCCAGTAGTTGTCCTCCTTCTTGTATACAGACAAGGCGTTGAAATCCATCCCGAGAACCTCCTCAAGATAATCCTTCTCATCATTGGTGAGGATATTCTTGTAGTTGCCTGTCGACCTGAGTATAGGCACGCACAACGTTGTCGTGGCGCCGTCGACCTTGCCGCCTGACGCGACATGATCGTTGCTCAGCCCGTTGTTCTTCGGGACGAACCTCACATACACCTTCTCATTGCGAAGGGGATTTACCCTGACATCAGCCACTTCAGCCTCTTTCTTCTTTGTCTTAACGGTTTGCGCTTCCATAATTATCTTCTCCTTTATTATTTAGCCTATATTAACCTACGCCTGGAGGATCGCCGGGATAAGGGAGATACAGCGGGTAGGATCGTAGATCACCAGACCGAGAGTCGCCTTGTAGTGGACGACGGCGGCATCCTCGTCGAAGGAGGCGGAGCTGTTGTTGAACTCCCCGGTGAACGGGTTGCTGAAAGGTCCCCACTGGTAGCCGCGAAGCTCGGGCTGACCCTTGACGACACACTTCTGGACATTGGGCTGCTCCTCGTTGGCGGCATAGAAGATGTCGAACCTGTAGGACTCGGCGGTTCCGCCCAGAGGGTGCATGACCTTGTTGGTCTGGATATCATCCTTGGAAGGATCGATCATGATGGTGAGCTCGAGACCGTTGGCTCCCAGCCACTTGGTGACCTGAAGGTCGGCGATGGTGGCGGCGTTGCCGTTGGTGAAGTTGGTCTCGGGTCCCTTTGTGATGTAGGACGGGGAGTTGACGCTATAGATGGGAATCCATCCGCTCATCTCCTTCTTGGCCTCCCTGCTGAACAGGATGGCTCCGCGCTCACCAGTCCTCATGACGAACTTGCGCTGACCGTAATCGACCTTGCCTGCGCTGATCCCGTAGAGGGCGTCCTCGACAAGACCCATGGTGAACTTGGTGTAGTACATCTGGTTACCGGACTCCATCTGCTGGCGGAAACCGGAGCCCTGGCGGTTGGCGAGACCGGAGAGACCGAAGTTGGAATACTCGCCGTTCTCGAAACGGGTGCTGACACCACGGTCAAGGGCGTTGTTCTTATAATCGGCCCATGTCTCCTCGATCTTCCATGTCACGTTGTAGATCCAGCGGTCGACAGTCGTGTGGACCATCTTGCCGTTGACCTCCTTTGAGACGGGGATATGACAGGCGAGGCGCTTGCCAAGCTCGCGACCACCGATCTTGTGCTGGAGACGAACCCTCTGCCAATCCTGGCGCATTGAGACGGGAGTGCTGAAACGCACGTCACCGACCTTGCGGGAGAAGTTGTCCTCGATAGGAGCGTAACCCCAAGAGAACTTCTCACCGGGGAGAAGGCGCTCGGCGGGGATACCGTTGGCGAGATGCGCGCCGAAAGGCTCTACAAGATAAACGGTGTTGGTTCCCTCGGCATGACCAGCCTCCTTGACGATAACAGGATAGGCCTCGTTCATGTTGCCCCAGAGGACCTCTCCGAGAGCGAACCAATCAGTGGGGAAGACAAGGTAGAACGGCTCGAAACCGACACCGACATTGTCCTCGTTAGCGGCCTCGATGGGGGTGCCGTCGCAACGGCGCGCCTCTACGAGGGGGATATTCCTCCTGGAGGAGGTAACGATGTCCCAGAATAGCTCGCTGTCGTCCTCATACTCGCGAACGGGAACCTCCTTGGAGAGGTAGCTGTCGAGGGTGGGGAGACGCATGCTGCTCATGAGGACAGTCATGACATCACTGGCCATCTGCGGGTTAGTGCGGAACATGCTGTAAAGGTGGTTGTCCTTTGTGACAGTTCCTCTCCACGCGGTGACACCAGTCATCTGTGAATTGACTAAACGTCCTGGCATAATTGTAATTTTTTAGTTAAACAAAGTGTTTTGTTGGAACAAAATTCATGTATGTCAACCGAGATCAACCTGCCAGCCATCTGAGAGAAGCGAGTCGTTGTCGACATTGGTTCCCGACATGTACCTGAGAGAGCCGTCTGAGCCGAGGGCGGAGGAGTTGATCTTCCTCTCAAGCTCCCTTATGCCCTTGTTCCTCTCGGTCCTGACCTGGCTCTTCACAAGCCCGTCAACACTCTTTCCGCCGTCAGTCAGCACGTACCACATGCCAAGCTGCTTAAGGAACTCGAGAGGGTTCTCCTTCTGGTACTTCTGGACCTGCGTCAGAAGCTGACCGGTGTCAGGGTCCTTGTAGACAGGCTTGGAGACGGCGTCGAATATCCTCTGCCTCGTGCGCTTGTCAAGCTTCGTCTCGCCGAGCTGGATATCGTTGTCAAGAATCATCTTCTTGAACTCGGCGGCATCCCTCTCACGCGCTTTCCTGGCGTTCTCAGCCTTCGACTTGGACTCGTTCACAAGGTTGTCATATCCTCCCTTGTAGAACTTGTTCAGCTCAGCCAGCGCGTCCTTGGCGTCATCAATATCACTTCCTGACTTGAAAGATTTCTCCATCTCCCTCTTTATCCTCTCCTCGGAGTAACCCTTGTTGAGGAGGTCGTTGAAGATGAGCTGCTTCCTGAGCGCCTCTCCCTCGTCAGTCTCGGCTTTCAAAGCCTCGTCAGTGATGGATGACAGGTACTCGATAGTCTGCTCAAACATCTTGACCTTGTCGGGATCAGCGCCGTTTCCGAGCGCGGAGTCAATCCGTTTCTGCCTCTCGTCAAACCTTGCCGACACAGCCTTCTCAAAGAGCTCGGCGAAGTCCTCGGGGGTCTTCACCGCCTTGATCTCGTCATCGTTGAAATCAGGGAAGATGCCGTCATCCTTCAAAGCTTCGGCTATGGAAGAATAAAAACTGGCTGGAGAAGCACCGTCGCCCGCAGGCTTGGCGGCATCATCCTCAATCTCGTCATTATTCCCATCGCCTACTTCCTCCGGAACCTCAGGCTCCTCGGCTTGGTTATCAGTAATCTTTTCCTCGGGCTGTCCGTCAGCCTCCTCCTCGGGGACCTCGCTGAAGAGCTTCTCAGCCTCCTCAGGTGACAATAACCCGCTGTTAATGTCAAATGTGAAATCTTCCATTTTTCTCCTGTTTTGTCGTGGCAAAAATAAAAGTCAGGGCATGACGAATTACCACCATAACTGTTTCGCTTGGTGGTAATTAAGAAAGTTAGTTATCGTAACCCGTTCGCTTATTTATTACACTCGCGGCAACCCAGCTCGCAGATGACGCTGAACAAAGACTTCAACGTGTCGCCGCTGATATACGCCGGGGTCTCGCTATCAAGCTCAACACCAATACTTTCCGCTATGGCCACAGCCACATGATAGATCTCGTGTGTAAGCGTGTTGACGAACTCTCCGCCTGATGATGTCGGACCGACGACAACAACAGCCATACGGGAATCAGGGTTGCTGTAGGCAAACCCTGTATCGGTTTTGTTATCCTCCATAACATGATACGCTTTACGCAGGACGTAATCAGGGGCATCAGCGTAATAGAGGTAATCCAACCCCTCATCGGTGTCATACCTCTCGCCGGCGAAAAGGAAGTCAACCTCCCAGTGGCCAACCTTCAGTTTCTTGTGTATCATATCAGATCCTGCCAGGGGATGTCAATACCTTTAGCCACACAGTTGATGTAGAACTCGTCAAAAGCCCTCGTGGGATTGCCGTCAACATCGTCGATGTAATCTTTCACGAACATCGCTAGCCTCTGTTCGTCAACAATCGAAGTCCCGAGATAATCACTCTTGGCCATCGCCCAGACATAAGGTCCGTCATAGTAGCCCTCGTTCCTCTCGAGTGTCATGTTATACGCCTTCATGAGCTCGTCAAATTTTTTCCGATCAAGGGCCACTCCCTTGTTACCCCTCCTGTCACGCATCATGGACACAGCCCACTCGAGCATCGGCTTGGAGAAATGTCTCCCGTGACTGGCGAGATAAGCCTCCATGCCAGCCGGTAAAATATCATAGTAATCCATCCTTTCCATAACAAAAACGAATAATGGGGAGGGAAAGCCCCTCCCCTGTCATCACATAGAGCGTCTCCTCATGGGTCTTCCGCCTCTCTCGTACATCTCGTCACGGTCATAATCCCTCTCGGAATAGCCGCGCTCACCGTATCCGTACTCGTCCTCCATCTCCTTTGTGAGCTCGCACAGAGCATCGATGGATTTCTTGGCGTTCTTGAGGTGCCACTTGTAATCGCGGTAGTCATCGCCACCGCGCTCCATTATCCTGATTAATCCTGCCATATTATTGTTCCTCTTTTTTGGCGATGCCAGACGACATTCCCATGAGCAGCCTCTTGAACTCGGCGAGCTCCTCACGTATACCGGCTATTTCCCTCATGCTCTGTTCCTCAATCCTTTTGGACGGGTTAAGCTGCGATATCAGCTCAGGTCCATCCTTGACGATACGCTCGTTGAGCGGAACCTGTGAGAGAAACTGTTTAGCCGCCGATATCGACGATTCTATCTCGCGCGTCACCACGGAGCTGTCGTAGCTCATGAACCAACCCTGCTCGGCGTAAGATGCGGACACGCTGTTCACCGGGAACTCCACAGTCTTCGTGTCACCGTCAACCGAGAGTGACACGTCAACTACGAATCCCTGGAACGCCAGCGCCGGATTGCCCTGCGCCGCCTTTGAGATGTGGGGTTGTGACACGGAGTTTACCATGGCTGTCTTGACTCCGAAAGCCTTCCTGTCATATATGTACATGGTTGAGCCTTGTGTTATAGGTGTCAGGCTCTGGTTATATCCCTGAAACATCGCTTGTAATTATTTTAAATCAAACATATCAGGCCGCGGGAGCGAGAACAGACGTGATCTGGAACGTCCCGTCAAACCAATTGAACAAAGCCTCGATGACGCCGGTGCCGGTTATGTCAGCAGCGGTCACATTCGTCCCGCCGAAGTACGTCAGGTTCCTTGTGTTTCCATTTAGCGTGAACCTCACAGGCAGAGTGCCGGTAGTCCCGTCAGGGATGGCGTCATTGACGTTAAGGATTATCTTCCCGATCTTCGGAATCCTCCTGAAGCCCAAGGCGAAGTCAACGGAATCAGCCGTCACGGTGACACCGTTAGTGGTGATGAACGGTATGCCGTTGACATTCGTCGTAACATTTACATTGAATCCGAACATGGCTCAGAGTATTAGAATGAGAAACCGGGAACACCGCCACCATAGTAGCCGTTGAATCCACCCTGGTAATAACCGCCGCTCACATAAGGAGTGGTGTTAACAGCCGCGAGATTGGGCCACACGACTGGGACAGTGTTGGGCTGGCGCGCAGACAACTCGGTTATCTTCTGGTTGAGGGTGTTAAAAGCGGCTGTGAAAGCCTCAGTCTGCTTATCGTTGCTTATCTGGTTACGAAGTTGGGTGATGATGTCAGACTGCGTGTCAATCTTCAGCTGGAGGTCACGCTCCTTCGCGGCGCAGAACTGGTCGTTCATCGCGACTGTCTGGGCGTTGATCGCGTCAGTGATTGAGCGTGTGTTGCGGTCAGCTTGGGATCCGAGCTGGTTGGTCTGCTCGATGGTCGCTATCCGTGACTCGTAACCCTGCTGCGTGGTGAGAAGCCTGTTCTCGCAGCAGCAGTCACAAAGCTTGGACATGAGAGTCGAGTTACCGGACTGGATAGAGTTGATCAGCTGGGGAACAGACACCGCCTGCTGGAGAGCGAGCGACGACAACCCGCTCTGGATAGCGGAGACAGCCGAGCTGACCTGGCTGTAATCCTGCCCGAGCATTGTCGCGAGATTCTGGATAGCGGCTCTGGAAGCCTCACCGTTGGAGTTGATGGCGTTCATAAGAAGCTCTCTTCCGGCGTTGTTGTCTATCTGGTTAGAGATAAACCCGGCTCCGTTACCTCCGCCGAAACCGCCGAATCCACCAAATCCTCCCCAACCGTTCCCGAAGAAAAGACCGAGAAGGAATCCGAGGATTCCGCCGCCGAGACCGTTACCTCCAATTCCGCCGAACCCGTTGTTGCCGGCGAGCATCCAAGGTAGGATGTTGTTTGCCTGATTCTGATCAGGAATGTAAGTTACATCTGCCATAATTTTTAGTTTTAAATTTCACATCATGAGCCGCGCGACTCTGACACGAAATTATCATGGCAGACTGATGAAAGACAACAATGCTAAAACCCCCGCCAGAACTTATCTGACAGGGGTTTTTATTAGTAACGTATTTAAATTAACTCAGTCGATTAGGGGGCTATGTGATTATGTTGATAATGTGACACAGTTAAGTTGTTGAGCCGTGCCACGAAAATCCACATCGTCATCCTTTGACACACAGTTCAAGAAAATTGATCCAGCGCTCGCCTCATAGCCTATCTTATTTCCTATCGAGAGACAACCCACACAAAGGAGGTTGGTGTTTGGATCTGACCCGGCAGCGGCGGAAAATCCCTTCCCATCTTGATATCCAACCGTCCAGTCATACACTCCATTGTTTCGACAAATCGTGTTATAATATGAACCATTAGCTCCGACAGCCGGAGTGACACCACTTCCGTTATACTCATATAGGCCGCCGTACTGTGTCATGTTTGTTTTCACATGCCCGGATTCTCCGTCGTCAGCATTATCATGGCCATAGCAATTCTTCATAATAATCTGATAACTTACGTTTTCATCAAAGCCGCCGCCGAATCCATCAGTAGAACCTCCTGCGGCCTCGAAATTGTTAATCTCAAGGTACTCGTTTGAGTCGAAGCCAAAGCAAGTCCCATCAACAAACCCCACAAAACCGCCATCAAAGTGGCCAGAGATCCGACGGCTATTAAACCTGCGATAGTACAATCGCATCCCTGTTACCGAAATGTTTTTCTTCTTTGTCGCAACATATTGGTTGCCTAAAACATCTGGAATAACAATGGGATTTGTTGCAAAGTTTGTGGACGGGCATGAAAAGTAAAGGACTCCATTATCCCAGAACCAAGTATATTTTGATGTTTCCGACTCAATATCCGCGACACTTGATGCCTTATATAGTCTTGTTGACGAAAGTCTGTGGGTTCTGCCAGAATGATACATTGGGAGGTACTCGGAGGATGGTATCAAGGTGTCGGCATCCGCTACATCATGCTGCCATAAGAATTTTGCCGTAGGCTCTGAATCACAAGTCACCTGATACACTCGGCTATACCCGGACGCAAGTTCGGCTTCTGCGAACTTTATCCCGCAAATAAGCCTTGCTCCGTTTCTGAAAACATATCTCTCAAAGTCGGAGAAATCAAGGACAAAGTTATCATAATCGCCTGGCAGAAAAATGATCTCTTTCGCGGCATGGGATTTAGCGGCGAACGAAGTTTTCAATGCTGACGTCTCCTCGCCTTTTGCGCTATCATTGCCAATCGGGGATAAAAACACCGTGGTATTGATCGAAGTGACAATCGCCTCTCCATTTACCAATGACACATTTGCGTCATTGGTGGATAGAACAACATATCGAGCATTGTCTGGTCTTTTCGACGTAACAATCGCAGGGTTGGCATCACTCATTTTTTCGCATGATATGAATGCCTTATTTGCGTCAAACCAAGCGACAGCGGCAAGCGATTGATATGCCGAGATTGCCATATAAATGGAGACCGAAATGATATTTGACGCATCAAGATAATCTGTGCGTTTGTACCCATTATTTGTTTTTACCGAACCAGTTCCACCAATAAAGCCTGTAATTGTAAAAAGTTTTGAGTCGAACAAAGATGCCACACTATTGAGATTTTGCTCAACTATCTCAAGTCTTTTATCCAGCACATTCGTTCCAACAAATGACCTATCAAGCGAATAATAGCATTGTGCCATCTCCTCTGCGGTTCCGAGAGTCTGGACACGGAAGGATGCCGTGTTTGCTGGCGTCGTGTAATCCTGAGTATGGATACCACCGCCATCGGCGAGTACATAACTGACAACGCCACCGTTGCTATCATAAAAAATAATTGCGGGTGTGGTAGTTGACGGGGTTGTACCTTGATAGAGTTTTGTCTTGACAACCTCACCAGGCCCTATCGGAATCTGGTCAGTATGATGCCAGCCAGTCTGCGACAATGTGCCGTTGGCAAGATAACGGCCTGGGTTGGGAAAAGACGAGGATGTTATTATTCTTGTGGCCCCAGTTCCTATACTGTCTCCTAATGTGTTTACTTCGGAGCGTAACTGACTGACTTCCCCTTCCAGCACTGCTCCCATCTCGGCTGACAAGGCGGCTGTCGCACCACCATCGGTAAGGTTGTTAACGACCTCCAGCTCGCCTGCGGCTCCAGAGTAACCAGAGTTCCCCTGATTACCGTTCTTAACCCGAAGCGTTGACGTCTGCCCGTTAGTGAGAGTGATAGTCCAGACATTGGTCCCGCCATCCTCCTGAGACACTGTTGTCTGCACGACAGACTGCACACCGACACCATCGGCGCCTGATATCATTGACGAGCCAAGAGCTATCTTACCTGTGTCAGCCATGATATACAATGACTTAGAATCTTTCTCAGGCAAACCGTCATACTCCGATTGTGTCAACGAGATTATCCTATCGACATCATCGCTGCTGACTGAGCTTCCGTCGGTGATAGATCTCCACTCACCGTTAAAGAAGTATTTAAGCGCGACATTATCGCCGCTGGCTTTCAACCACAAGTCATTGGTCTGATTCGGAGAGCCATCAGACTCAACTATCCTCTCTATTATCTTCATAATTAACTGTTATTTTAATACTCGTATGTTATATTAAGATTCGCGCCGTAAAACATGCCGTATGCCTCACCAGTTGACTCACCCTCAATCCTCGTTGCGGCTACCCACATATAGACATCCTGATTCAGCTCCTCCACTGACCACCTTCCCCTGTTTCCGAGAGTGTATATGTCGACTTCGGCTCTTTTCACGGTCTTGGATGTGCCCACGGCTGAGCTTGAGGTTGATGGCGGATATTTCCACAACTCAAAATACATCTTCAGCTTGTCAGAGTTGAGGCCAGCCTTGACATCGCACGTGACGCTCTTTATAACCGCGCCAGACGGTATGTTGAGATTCTGGAATATATACACAACCTGCGCACCGTCAGACTCTACCTCCGCAAGATTGAACTTCGCGTATGTGGTTGATGACGTGCCGGAATAACCGTATGACACGTAATCGACCTTCTCGCGAGTACCCCAGCTCACCACATCACTCGTCGGATGGAAAGTCACGGTACGCTCAGTCGGAACGTGTGGACCGGCGTTATCCAACGCGCCTATAATACAACGCCTTCTCAACAAGAGACTGTCCATAAGCTAAGACTCAAAATACACACCGACACCGTTGAGAACCGAAATCTCGTAATGCTTTGACGCCGATAACACAGGAGCCGCCCCGCCTATCCATGATGTTATGCCAGCTGGCCACGTCACCGCTGGTACCGCTGAGCCTGTGTTGAATGTCCAGTAATAGTGGTTCGTCACATTGGCGTCAACCGGAGTCGCGAGAGAGAATGTCACGCTTCCTGTTATGGTACCGAAATTATATAACCTGTTAGGAGCCATACCTCCGCCTGGCTGTGACGTTCCGACAACCGGATGAATCTCATCATAAACCGATTTCGGGCTTGATGTCTTTATGTCACTCGTCCTGTCAGACATGACATTTGTCGATATCGTCGGGACAACAGGCAAAGAGTCATACACACACTTGGCTGACGGGTACTGCGTATCGGTAGATGACGCGGAGATTGACGTGACCTTGTTTGATGTGGACTCGAGACCCTCTATTGACGGGATAGCGGGCTTGTTTGACAAGTCATTGTAATTCCCACTGAAATCACTCGTTCCAGCACCTATGTTTGACCTCGCCTGTGCCTGTTGGGAGGAAGAGAAAGTCTGTGACTCAACCTTTACGCAATTGGATGTGTCAGCCGAGCCTCCGCCTCCCTCGATGGTGATATTACCCTCTCCCAAAAGACTCATGTTGTTTATGGTCTTTATGTTCTGTCCGGAGACAAGGATATCCTGCTTGGCGTCAAGCTCATCCTCCGTGACATACTCAGGAACATCTATCGGAGTGGACGACCCGACAATCTCATAATGCGTCAGGTCATTCGGCTTGTTCTTGATATAAGCGGGATCCGACGACACGGTCTCGCTCCAATCAGACTGCTCCTGTGACGGTATGGCGTTGATAGCCCTCTTGACGCCATCGCTTGTTATAGGCTTGAATGAGTTGATAACAGGAGTCGAATCAAGGTCGAGGTACTTGTTGTCAAGCTTATACACGACATCTGACGAGACAACGACATCGACACCAAGCGGATATGGCTTCTGGTCATAGGACGGGTCAAAATGTGTATATTCCCACTCTCCGTCTTTAAGTATGCCAAGCTCAAACCCAATGCCTATATAATCAATAAAGATGCCGCCATCGTCCCACGACAATTCCCATCCCTCATGTCCATTATAAGGGATATGAACACCCGTGCCGTAGAACCAGAAATCTATATCATCAAACGTGGACCCGCTCCATGAGAGCTTAGCGTCAGGTATGTTTGCCGTTACCTCCCTCTTGGTGTAATGTGTCCTGTTCTTGACGTAGTCAGGCGCAGTGCTGTCATTCTGGGACCAGTCAGACTGCACGCCAGCCGCTATCTCTATATTGCCGGAGCCCAAAAGAGACTGGTTGTTGATAGTCTTGATGTTCTCGCCGCTGACAAGCTTATCCTGCTTACCCTCGACGTCATATTCTGACGCAGGGACATATCCCAACGCCTCGGCTATGTTCTCAGCGGTCACATAAGCGTCGGTTCCGCGGTCTCCCTTGTCACCCTTATCACCTTTGTCACCTTTATCTCCCTTGTCTCCCTTGTCGCCCTTACTTCCTTTGTCTCCTTTATTGCCTTTCTCTCCCTTGTCGCCCTGGTCACCCTTCTCTCCGGTATCACCTTTTTTCCCGACAAACCTGTTGGCCATCTCGGCGATAGCGGCGAAAGCCTCCATAGCGTTGACGAATGACTCCATAAGCAAGCCGTAATCACAGCTCGCGATGAGACCGAGATCCCTGACCTGCACGAGCTTATAGTGGTTGCCGTCGTGACAGTTGCGGCTTCCCCCGTTCTGGAGGATCTGGAAGGCCTGTCTCGCGTCCTTGGCGGCTACGAGTGCCAATCCAGAATCCTTCAGCACGGTGAAAGAGATGACAAAAAGCTTAGCCTGAGAATCTTTGTCTGTACAGCAATTAATCATGACATAAAGATTATGTTTCAGTTGTCTAACCTGTTATCTCGGAAGAACCGGGATCTCCCAACTCGGCGTAAGCCGGAGATATCGTGTACCTATCCATCTCAACCTCAAGCTTGAAATACGTCATGTTCCCAGTAGGCACAGATGATGTGACGTTCAGCACCACCGCATAAGTGGAATTGGGATTGACATAATTGGAGTAGCTTGTCTTTGTCCCAGACGCTATCTGTGTTCCATTGGATGAGCTTGATGACTCATATCCGTACAATGTCCAGCTGAACGAGGGAGGGAACTCATAGTAGTTGCCGTTCCCGTTGACAAGATTTATATTGGCTGACAACATTGGATAAGCGTTGCCTGACACAGACATGTTACTGATATTCACGCTAGTGTGGACATACGGGTTATCAGCCTTCGCCTGAGTATATGGTATCGTGAGCGAGGTGTAACTCGAACCTCCCAACGTGACAGAACCATAGGCGTAATTGAACGGGTCTGTGTTCTGCGTACATGTTATCGACAGCACATTGGTCTGGGAATTCAACGACGCGCTTGTGATGATACCATCATAACTTAAAACAGTTGGCGTCTCGTAAGCCCATGAGATGACAGGTGTGCTGTCATTGGTGGCGTTGTATCTCAGATTCACAGACTGAGGCTCGGATGTCAAATTTCCGAGAGGCCTGTTGTAAGTAACCGTGACAGCCTTGTATCCTGAGATTAGAGGTCGCGGATTACTTATCGCCAGCACCCTGACATTGGCGCCGCTCGCCTGACCCTCAGGTCTTACCCTGACAATACAATAAGTCGAGTGCGATGACAGCGTGACAAGAGAACCTACGACGCTATTACCTGATATGGCGTCGACAACATCCCATGTGACTCCTGTCTCCGTAGTGTTGGACGGTGTGTAAGTCAAGTCATACCTGTGGTCTATCGTGCCGTCGTCACCAATAGATGAGACTCCATTTACAGACAGCGCCGTAAGAGGAATAACATGACTCCCTGAGCCGTATTGAGCCAAAGTAGCCGTATCGGTCCTGATGGAGTTCGCCATATCCCTTCCGGTCACTGTTACAGTTGTGTCTCTTGTCTGTGTCCCTGAGTTGGCGCTGATAACGAAATCTATCTTGCCGGTAGACGAGTTATACGTCGCGGAGCTTATCCACGAGGCGCTTCCGGTGCTTATAGACAGAGTGCTTGTCTTAATATTTGACAGTGTTATTGTCATGCTGGCGCTTGTGGCGCTACTGGCGACACTCGTGTTATCTGTCAAACTGATACTGCCCGGATTATACACCGACACCTTGCAGTCATCCTTTATGCTCGGGTCATCGTCTGATATCGCCCATACGGACACTGGCGATGATGTTGCGGACACTCCCCTCAACCATCCGTCGCTGTTAACCAGGACCTTGCCGGTGTTGTCAGATGACCATGTGATGTCCTTGTTTGTGGCCGTGCTAGGAGATACATCCGCCTCAAGGCCATAGTCATTGTAATTGGAACCCACGTTAATAGCGACGGATGATGGAGTCACTGTCACATCCTCAACCGCGACGGTTGACTCTGTTATCCTCAAGGTGAAAGCCTTCGATTTCCCTGCGCTTGTGGTGACATCGTTTGTATATACCGTGAACTGGCTTGTGCTAACAGGCGCGTTCGCCGGTATATTAAGTGTAACGTTAAACTTGTATTTGCTCGTGCCGCCGAGGAAGCTGTCGACCTGCTTCCAGTTTGTCGAGAAGCCCGACCCGGTTGTGCCTCCGGAATACTCTTTCGCCGACGATACCGTGACACCTCCAGAAAGAGATGTCGAGTAGCTTATATACTTCCCGTTCGCATACCCCTCAAACGTCACCGTCTTCGACGACGAGCCGCTCGTGGTATTCTTTGATGCCTGGGAGCTCGTGACCGCGAGAGCGTCCGATTTCACCTGTGTCACAGTCAGCGTGTTGAGTCCCCCGTTGACCGAGTATGTCCTGCTCCTTGATGAGCTTCTGCTCGGATTGGCGCCCCAATTTACGGTCAAACTCTGTTGCCCGCTCCCTGACGCGTTACCGCTATATGGTAGATTTGTTGGCATATTCTTAATATTTAATAGTCATCAGTCTACGATATTGTCCAGGATGTACCGCCCGGATCCGTGTTGATATACGGGCTTGACGCACCTCCAGACCTGTTACCATCGGCATCAAGTGTTATTGTCAAATTGATTGACGTGGGTGTTGACGATTGCCCGTCAGAGAACCATATCTCAGCGCCGACAGGCTCGACTCCGCCCTCTTTCACGCATGTGAAAGTGTTGCCGTTAACAGTGAAAGAATATGTTCCGGCGACAGCCTCGCCTGGGACGTCAAACGTCAACGTGACTGGATAGCGGTTCGTTCCGCCAGGATCACCGGTAGGAGAATACCCTGATGTCAACTCCTGCACATCACTTATCTCAACGTCTGTGCTTATGGTCGCCGAGTCGAAATACTGCAACAGGGAGTTGCCTCCAGGGAGATCAGCGAATGTCAACGTCTCGTAATTCGAATAGCCGGACATCGTGACGGTCCCGCCGGATGAGCCCACACTCGCATTCTCCAAGCTTATGAACGCCGCGTGACCGCTCTGTGTGACAACAAGGTTGTTATCAGACACGACGTCCAAATCAGTATTGCCAGCCGTGAACACGGCGCTTCTCACGTTTCTACCCCAGTTGTCGGTCGCTGTCACGCTCAGCCCAGTGTCGCCAGAGCCTGAACCTGGTGACAATGTTATGTTGTTATATGTAGCCATATCAGATATTCATTAGATAGATTCAGCATCCTGGTGTATTGTAAACACCTTGTTTCCAGGGAATGTCAAAGTTCCAGTTCTCTCGGCCCCGTCATTCGCGTCAAATGTTACACGAACATAGTATGTAGCTGTCTTGCCTTGAAAATGAGGGTTCTCTCCATTAATCGTCCCATGTTGAGCGTACTCGTTGACCTGAGTGGCGGTATAACCGGTTCCGAGACCAACGAGACCACTATTTCTGGTGTCAAGATGTATCCAGCTCCCGCTCACATTCACGTTACTAAGGATTTGGGCACCGTAATCAACGGCGCACTCATAATAGATAGCTCCAGTGAAAGGTGAATCGCCATAAAGATAAGGTGTGCCGTCAGAATCAACATAACCCTCGTCGCTGTCCCGGAAATCCTTGACCTTCGTGCTTCCGGCTTGTGATACCTTAATCTCGCATCCCTCGTCATCATTGTAGTTTCCATGGACATACACGGTGTACTCCCTGGCGTTTCCCCAGTTCTCAGGAGTGATGAGATTGAACCCTGTTGGAGTCTCACTTGACGTCTCCACAGAATCATAAAGCGGAGAGAACACTGTGTAGCCTGAGTCATATCCGCCAAGAACCTCCTGGACAACCTTTATCTTGGTGTCTGTTTTTCGCGTGGCTGGCACACTTAACTGAATAGGGGATACCGACTTGATATATGTGCCGCTGGCGTCAACGGTAACTATACAGGTGTCAGAGTACCCGTTAGCCGTGGCGGTTATCGTGGCGACACCAGCCTTCTTCTTCGCGGCCTTCACGTATCCCTTCTTGCTAACAGTCGCTATGTTCTTGTCAGACGTTGTCCAGACGATGTCGTTGCTTGACGCCGAGGGCGGAGTGATAGTTGCCTTGAGCTGCAACCCGACATTATAGGCGAAGGTGAGTGTTACCGATGACGGGCTTATCGAGATACCCGACGTCTCGACAGCCTCCTGTTGGGATGTGACGTTGATCTGCGCCTGACCGACATAGTTCTCGTCAGACACCACATCATTATATACCGACATTGAGGTCTGTCCAGCCGACTTCGCGACCAACTTACCGTTGGAAACCTCGGCTATGTTACTGTTCTTAACTCTATAAACCTTAGGCATAATATATTATTTTTATTGTTTACTCAAGATCAACACTCTCACCGACAATCATGTTGTATGTCGACAAAACCTCACTGTCATTGATTGTCGGCTCGTCGGTGTCGGCGTCCTGCTCAGGAGTCCTGGCGTCATCCCCGTCAATCTCCCACGATATGTTCGACTGTATCTCAGCGGATCCGGACGCGTTCATTGACGGCAACCTCACCTCGTCCTTATTGAACCTTATGTAAGGGGACTCCTGCTCGTCCTCGGATTGGGTAAGTATGACAGTTTGCGTGAAGTTCGAGCTTATGCCGGTTATGGTCTTTGACCATGGAGTATAACCGTCCTTTGTCACGTAAATCTCAACACGCTCGTCAGACTCGAAATAGTTCATCGATCCTGAAGCGACCTGATTTCCGTTAACCGTTATCCTCGCGCTCTGGTTATTGTTTATCTTGACATAGTATGTGGTTGTCCCCGGGGTCGGAGATCCGCCTCCTGACTTGTTCAGCGACACCACAACAGTATGGTCCTGCGTCAATGTGACGACACCGAACCACGCGTCATAATCGTTCGCCGTGATAACCACATCAACCATCTCGCCGTAATAACCGATATAGTTGGTCCTCGTCGAGCCCTTGATCTTGACTGTGGCGCCCGGAGTGTTACATGTGACCTTAAGCCTGCAGGCTATGGCGGTCTGGTCAACATCGGCGAGAACAAGACTCCTCAAATCAGCGAGAGACAGGAGCCTGTTCTCGTAATCCTGCACAAGAGGTATGTACTGTATGATCGGAACCTTCTCCGACTCGTCGAGAGGAATCTCGGCGTCAGGAAGCTCGGAGTCCCTCTTCGTTATCAGGGCGAGTCTCCTGGCTATCTCCTCTATCTGTGATTTAGTGAAGTGCATATCTGTTACTTTAGTTATTTGCTATTACTCGCTTTAGTTTTTTGCGCGGCTATCTTCTTGAGTTCCACCTCTTTCTTCTGGTCAAGCTCCTTATCCTTCTGCCTCAACTCCATGTCGAATTGTCTTATCTCCTCGCGCAGCTTCTCCCTATCGATGTCGAGCTTCTCGTGAACGAGCTCCTCGTCGTTCTCCTCAGCGTAGATTCCGAGACGCATGTACTCGGCCCTGGAGTTGATCTCCGCGACCTGTATCTTTGTCTCGTTGTCCCTCCGGTTGAGGATATCCTGCTGCTGGAGCTTCTGTGACTCGATCTGCTGCTGGGCCTGTATCTTCTGCTGCTCGAGCTGCTGGGCCTGCTGGGCCTGCTCCTGAGCCTGCTGCTGCGCCCTCTTCTGGGACACCTCGACTATCTTTATCTTCTCCGACGTGGATGCCGATGAGTAGAGCTTGAGGATGGAGGCGAAGTCAAGCGCCTGGTTCTGCACAGCCGCCTGGGCTATCGTCTCTATCTGGCTGTTGAGCTTCTGCGTGTCTGTCGAGTTGTCCACCACTATCCCGTAATCGGACTCCGCGAACTCGTCGCCGTCGATGTCCATAACCCTCATGGAGTAATCGGACAGTATGTACTGGAACTTCTTGCTCCTGCCCCTTAGAGCGGCCTTGCACTCCTCAAGGAAGCACTCGAGAACCCTTCTCTTGGTGTCGTCATGCTTCTGGAAGAGCCAGTCGGTTATGTATGACGACTGCAGGACAGCCCTCTCGATGCCCCCTACTGTCTCCCTGTTGTAGGTGTTGCCCTCCCTCTGGCGGTTGATACCCACGAGATCCGACATGGCGTCCTTGGCCCACTGGAGAATGCTGATGTAGTTCTGTATGGAGTTGCCCCAGTCGGCGTCGATATAACCCTTCGACGCGTTGTTGAGGCCTCCGGCGAGCTTGCCCGTGGCGGCTCCCTTGTTGCCCTCGTTGAAGGAGTCCTTGATGAGGACCTTGTTCGCCCTGGCGAAATACATCCACTTGTCAACCTCCCAGTTCTTCGGCTTGAGCGCCAGATCCATCTCGAGGAGCTTGCCCCAGTTTGTGGCTATGAGGTCAACGAGCTTCGCGTGCACTGCGTCGTACAGGTAGTTGTACGGCTTCATCATGTCGACAACGGAGTAAGGCCTCGACTCGTTGATGTTGTATATTGTGCCGACGATGCCGAAATGGCACCTCGACGGGTTGGATATCGAGTTGTGCTGCACAAGGCACGGGCGCACCCCGACGTTTATCTTATCACCTATCCTGACGCCCTCCCAGGCCTCGTTGATCCACAGCGGCGTCGCCTCCTCGCCGGCGTCCTTGTCGGGGACGTATGTCTCTGGATAGAAGTCGAACACCTCGTCGCCGGTGACAGGGTCGTATGACTTGACCTTGTATATCTTCCTCTTGGATTTCCACCAGACACGGAGAACCCTCACATTGCCGGCTATATCATACGGGAGAAGGGTCGTCCCCAATCCGCCACCCATCTCAGGGAAGGCGTCATAGACATACCCGAGACCGCTCCCCTCGCCTATGAGGATTCCCTCCTCGCCTATCATGTGACGGGCGTTGAGGAAAGGAGCCGCCTCGTTGTACGCCCCCTCAGGTGTCAGATACGAGTCGCCGCCGAACTCCGGGATGTCGTCACTCAGCCACTTGACGTCCTTGGCGGAGAGCTCATCGTACCACGTGTCGATGATCCTCCCCCTGGTCCAGTAGTCCTCATAGATGATGACGTCGGCGTCCTCGAGCCTGTCGGAGTATCCCGCGCAGTAAGCCCTGAGCTTAAGCGGGTTCATCCTTACTATCCTCGGCTCGCCGCCGACTATGCAGCACTGGTAAGCCTCCGTGGCGCAAACGCACGCGTCAACGAAACCGTCGTTGAATATCTGCTTGAAACCCAGCTCCTTGGAGTAATGCCTGAGAAGCTCATTGGCCCTTATCTCACGCAGATCCTGCCAGCTGTACTCGTAGAACTCCTGGTTCTCCCTGAGCTGGGACTCGGCCTGCTGCGCGTCTATCGACGTATCCTCGACTATCTCCTGGACCGACTTGTCGAAAGCCGCCCTCTTGTCCTCCTCTATCTTGGATATTGAGTACGGGTTGGTCACTATGACCCTCCAGTCAAAGACCCTTCCAGCCTCCTCTCCCCTCAACGTGTTGATCTTCGAGTTGATGATGGGATAATGCTGTATCTTCTCCGGCAGGAAAGCTGTGGATATGTTACCCGGATTCAGTATGGCGGCGACATCCTCCATATGGATTATGCCGTTGAGAAGGTCGTAGTTAATCTTGGAGTGAACCACGCTCTTCCTCACAGGCGAGTCGCTGAAATATGTCTTCTTCTCAGCCCAAGACATCACGGCGTCACGCCACTTGTCACCTTTGGACTTGTACGGCAGCGTCTGTCTCGGGAATGTGGTATCAAAGTACATAAAAACACAATTATCTGGGGCGAATCTACTGAAAGATCCGTCTCGAAATCAACGTGTAACCGAATCACTTACTGATTGAAAGTGGAATTGTATCTCGAGCCAAGCGCCGCCTTGTGCCTGTTCCAATCGATATCGAAGAAGTCATCGTCAGACACGTCGTCACCGCCATTGTCGTTGGCGTCAGGAGAGCCGCCATAGAGTATGATGAACTGCTCCCTGTACAGCATGACCTGTGATAACGCCCTGACACGGTCGACGTTAACCTCAGGACCATAGGACACCAGCTCCTGCAGCAGGGCCCTGTTTCTTATCTTGTAGAGCTGCGGCACCTGCTGGATATGGATCTCACCCCTCTCGTCCTTTACCTCCCTCGGATATGTCTTGTTGAGCCAGTCCCTTATCAGGTCGTTCGCGTACGCTATGAGCGGTGCGTTCACCGTGATGCCTTTCTGGGCGCTGCCGAACATGGAGTACTTGACCAGCTGCCTGTCCCTCAGATACTCCGGGCAATCGGCGAGCATCCAAGTCGAGTGCGTCTTGGCGAAATACGCGTACATGCCCTTGCGGTTCGCCTCGTACATTATGGACGCGTTATAGTAGACGCCCAAGAGCCTGACAATCTCATAATTGTCCTCGGCGAAAGGCTTCCTCCCTGTGTACTCGGCGACTATCTCATCCGTGAACATGTCGAACACGATGCACGAGAAGAGTGACGACGACTCGGCCTGGTCATTGTCCACAGGGTCGACGCCGATTATGTACCTGTGGTTCGGTATGGTGCCGGAAGAAGGCATCGCGTATATCTCAAGAGCCCCCTGCTCGGTGTTGTCAACTGGCCATTTCCTTATTGGGACGTCGTCCGTGACCCTGAAATCAACATGCCCGCCGACATCGACCAGCGCTCCGACATACACGTCATCGAAGGCCCTCGGGTTAGTGTCGAGCTGTCTGAGCCTCTCGTTGAGGGCCACGACAGGGAAGAAATTGGACTTGACCTTCAATATTGCCTCCGCTGGCGTTATAGGCATCTGCGCTATACGCGAGAGAAGTGACGCCGGGTCACCGCCCTGCTTGACCATCCAACGCTCCATGAGGATCTCCATCAGGGCTGCTGTCACGTCAGAGTTCCCATCCTTGTCCATGCATCCAGCCCTCGATATATACGACGGAAAGAAATACGCGAACTTATCATTGCCTTTTCCCTTCTGGTCATAGACGTTCTCCAACGCGTATACCTCATAAGCCGACGGGTTATACAGGACAGTCTTGATACTGCTGAAATCAGACTCCTTGTCTCCAGCTGTTCCAACGGCGTACAACTGGGCGAAGACATGACTGCCTTCCTTGACAGAGTCCCTGACGTTATCCCACACCGCGAGGAACCTCGGGTAGTTACCCATCTCCTCAAAGTAGACGAATCCTCGCTTACCCCTTATCTTGCCCTCGTCATCCTTGACGGAGACAGCCATCACGGAATTGAGCGAGCCCTTTATGTTGCCGTTTGTGTTCTTGTACCCCATCTGCCACACCATCTCGGCCTGTGACCGCTTCACCATAAGCCTTGGGAACTCTGTGTGCTCCGCGCAAAAATCCACCATAGGCGTGAACTTCGTGAGCGTGCCGTCCTTGGAGGCCAGATACTCCTTCGTGTACGCCGTAAGGATAGAGGTGACACGTCTCTTGTTCTCCGAGTTCTCGCCAAGTATCAGGTTATGCGACATCATCGACGCGAGAGAGAAAGACTTGGAACACCCCCTTCGCGCCAGCTCCATGCAATGCTTCCCACGCATCCTGGCCTGCTCAAGATAATGGAACCTGTAATAGATACCCTCCCAGAAATCAGGGAAGTCCTCAACCCTGAGATAGACCCCCGATGTCTCGGATTTCCTGTTGAGCATTATCTGGCAGTAGTTCATGTACCAGTACATCTGGCCCGTTATCCACTCGCCGTCAGATTCCCTGACATAGCCCTCACGGCAACGCCTGACCTCCTCGTTGAACCATTTCCCGTACTCGCTATTGGGGTTGGAGTTAGGTTTAAGGAGCGAGTAGCAACCGTTCTGCTCATAAAAAATAGCCGCGGGACGGAAATAATCCATATCTTCCAGGATGTGCGGATGGGTGATATCTACTATTATCCTGCCATTGTCATCCCTCGGCAGATCCTTCGCCCTAGGACGCTCCCCTATCATCCATTTGATGAGAGGAACGGTGTCCACGAACTCAAGGAATTGCTCGCGCACGTCGTCAGGGAACGACTCGAGCCACGATTTCGTTACCGGAGTCTGATACCTATTCGTCTGAATCACTGTCGTTTCCATGGAAGAAATGCTTGAATTCATATTCCGTGAAAACCTTCACACCCTCACCGTCGAAAAGATATACGTATCCGCATATATGTATAGGCTCACCAGAACGTATCTTCTCATTCAACTCGGACAATATCTCACCGACTGTTCTCGGATTCGCCATAATCTCCTTATATCTGTTTTTCCACCTCTCCCTGTTTATAGATTCCTCAAAAGGCCTTTTCTGCACATCCGGAAGATTAAGGTCAAGACATTCTGACAAATTATTTACAGGTTCATACACAACACTTTCCGAATGCTCATCCCACAAAGCCACCATGTCGGCGTCATACGCTTTGAGAACACGTTCCATCTCTATCGGATCGTCAAGAAGATGCTCTATAAACCCTCTACTCATATCACACATCCTCACCGACAGCCTTTACCGCGCTGCCCCTGGCCTTGTCCTCTGTGTCAAAGTCCTTGGCGAGAGATTTCTCGGCCTCGACGAGAGCCCTCGCGAGCTCCGGTATCTGCCTGAGGGCGCTTGTCATCGACGCAACAGTCTTGTCGGTGAAATCTGTCGTGCTGAGGAACGAGCTGAGCTTGTCTATACCCTTGCGCATACCCTCAAGGAGAATGGCGGACGTCGTGACGACTTGCCTGCGGTACACGTCCATAGCCTCCTTAAGCAACGCGGAAGGCTCCCAGTCCTTGTCAAAGCCCTCCTGCCTCTTCACCTCGACAGAACGCTCGATGTCGTTTGTCAGGTACATGTACGAGCTCCTCGGGTCACACATGAACCACAGGTAGGATATCTGTCTCCAGAATTTCTCCTTCCTCTTGGTCTTGTCCTCCTCGAAAAGCTCACGGATTGGCCTGACGAGAAAAGCCTCGTCAGCCACCTTGAACTCCATACCGTCAAACTCTATCAGCTTCATAATACGCCAGTGTTGACACCAGTTGCCGACTCGTCAAAAGTGTCCTTGAATTCCTTAATGGACTTATAGTGCTCCAGTATCCTCTGGACCTGTTCCTCCGTAAGCTCCTCAGGCTCAAAGAACTTAAGCCTTACGCCTAAACCAAGACGCTCCATGTCATCCTTGCAAGGTATGGGTATCACTGCAGGAGCCCTCCCTCGTCAACCTCGTAATCTTCGACAACGTACTCGATGTCGTTGTTCTGGATGAAGAGGTACTCCTCGCCGGCGATGTTTATCATCGGTATCTCGTAGACCACGGACATGTTGTCGGACTGTATGTTG
>Ga0247611_10000515_pt1 | contig 78641 bp, 66 predicted proteins | sample 177DNAGHGhighgp2_FD_192422 | JGI IMG/M metagenome (GOLD analysis project Ga0247611, IMG submission 192422) | Sheep rumen microbial communities from Palmerston North, Manawatu-Wanganui, New Zealand - 1770 DNA GHGhigh gp2 | ecosystem: Host-associated > Mammals > Digestive system > Stomach > Rumen... | reverse complement strand
AGCCCATCGTATTACCATACGATGAGACACAAGTTCCCATAATTGTCCACCCTTTAACTAACATCCTTGTCAGTCCTTTACTAGTAAATAACGTTATCCTAACATAATAATTATATCACATTTTTAGGCTCTCTACAAGTCTAAAAACCGATTCTACTGTCCTTGAGTCTGACTCCACTTTCTTAAGATTCTCTAAAGGTAATTCGATTCGAAAAAAATTATTTTTAACGGTATTATTGCAAGAATCTGCTTGAAAAAAAGCGAACTTTTTGCTAACTATAATCCTCGGAGGGAAGGCGGGTTAACTTTTCGCCAATCCGGTCAGGTTCGGAAGAAAGCAGCCGTAACGAATTTTAGTTGAGGTCGTCTTTTCTCCACAAATTTAATAAAGATTGGTTTTGATAAATGGCAGAAAATCAAGAAAACTATGTTGTATTGGCACGCAAATATCGTCCCCAAAACTTTGACGAACTTCTGGGGCAGGATACTTTGGTGCAAACTCTTACCAATGCCATTAAAAACAATCGTTTGCATCATGCTTATATTTTAACCGGTATTCGTGGAGTTGGCAAAACCACCACAGCACGTATTATTGCTAAAGCACTTAATTGCACCGGTAAAGATGCTCTTTCTGGAGCTACGGTTAATCCTTGCGGTATATGTGATAATTGCCGAGCTATTGCTGAATCTCGTCATGTTGATGTTTTGGAGCTTGATGCAGCCTCACGAACAGGTGTTGATGATATGCGTGAGATATTGGACGGAGTTCGTTACAAACCGACAGTCGGACGTTATAAGGTATATATTATCGACGAAGTTCATATGTTATCAAAAGCAGCATTTAATGCCTTGTTAAAAACTTTAGAAGAGCCTCCGGCTCATGTTATTTTTATCTTTGCCACTACTGAAATTCATAAAGTTCCGGTTACGGTTTTGTCACGTTGTCAACGGTTTGATTTACAACGTTTAAGCATCGAAACACTGATAACTCACTTTAAAAATATAATCCAAAAAGAAAATTTAACTGCCGAAGACGAGGCATTACACCTGATTGCTAAAGCAGCTGATGGTTCTTGCCGCGATGGTTTATCTTTGTTGGATCAAGCTATTTCTTTGGGTGCAGGCGAAGTTAAAACCGATATTGTCAAAGAAATGATCGGAATTAACGATCGAGTTTTAATATTTGATATTTTTGAAAGTTTGATTAGCGGTAAAATTGAAAATTTAATTGCTTTACTTGATAAACAACATGCTGATGGAGTTAATCCGCTTAACTTGCTGAAAGATTTGATTAATATTATTCATCTTATTGCCAAAGTTAAGATTGTTCCTGATTTTATCAATGATCCTTCGCTTTCTGAAAATGAGAAAGATTTTATATCCAAAATTTATTCATCGATTCCTATGGCGGTATTATCCAAGATGTGGCAAATGGCTATTAAAGGAATAGGGGAGCTTAATATTGCACCATCACCGCGAGACGCATTGGATATGATATTGATTCGTATTGCTTATTCGGCAAATTTACCCACTCCCAATGAGATTCTCGAAGGCTTAAAAAAAAACTCTGATTTAATCGGCAATAATGAAGAAAAGATAGATTCTTCCGCCGAGGTTAATAATGACGGAGCAGTTATTTTCAGTACTCCGGAAGAATTGGCAGACTATTTGATTGCGCAAAAAGAGCTTATTTTAAGTTATTCCATCAAGCATGATATTTCATTTTTTGATTTTAGTTTCGGTAAAATGCGGGTTGCAGCCAACGATAAAATAACTCGAGAGTTTTGGGCATCCTTGCAACAATTTTTAGAAAAAAATACCGGTCGCAAATGGAAAATTGACATTACAGATTCTCCATTAGGACAAACCTTGGCCGATAAAGAAGAATTAGCTACAATGTCATTTCAAAAAGATGCTTTAGCACTGCCTTTGGTTAAAGCTATTATGGCAGAATTTTCCGGAGCTAAAATAGATAGTTTGGTGCGCAAAGTTAATAATGATAATGAGGATCAAACTTCATCAGAGGAAATGTTGTTTACTGATTATAATAACTATATAGAGGAAGAAAACTAATGCTTAATATTCAAAATTTAATGAAACAGGCTCAACAAATGCAAAAAAGATTAGCTGATGAACAAGCTAAACTCGCCGAAGAAGAAGTTGAGGGAACATCCGCCGGTGGTATGGTTAAAGTTACCATAAATGGCAAATTTGTAATGACTAAAATTCAGATTGATCCGTCAATAATCAAAGCCGATGAGGCTGAAATTTTAGAAGATTTGGTAATGGCCGCTTATAATGATGCTCAAAATAAAGCTGATGCCAAAATGAGTTCGGCATTCGGTTCGGTTACTGAAGGCATTAATCTTGGCGGATTAAAATTACCATTTTAGAAGATTAAATTATGGCCGGACAAGATATAGAAACACTTATCAAACAAATATCCAAGCTGCCGTCATTAGGTTCTCGCTCGGCAAGGCGTATAGTTTTGCATTTGTTAGATAAACGTGAAGAGCAGTTTTTACCATTAATTGACTCAATGAACAGAGTGTCGCAAAATATAAAAACCTGTGAAATTTGTGGCAATTTTGATACAATATCTCCTTGTCCGATATGTTCTTCTTTGTCGCGAGATGACGGAATAGTTTGCGTTGTGCGTGATGTAGCAGATTTATGGGCAATGGAAAGAGTATCGCAGTTCAAGGGTAAATATCATGTTTTAGGCGGTGTGCTTTCTGCAATGGACGGCATAGTCCCCGAGGACTTGAATATTGATTCCTTAGAACGAAGACTGGATTCTAAAACTGTTCGCGAACTCATCTTAGCTTTACCAGCTACCATAGATGGGCAAATAACTTCTCACTACCTTAATTCACGTTTTAAGGATAAAGGAATAACCATAACTACATTAGCTCAAGGAATTCCTATGGGGGCCGAACTCGACTATATGGATGAAGGAACTATCCAATTAGCACTTAATTCTCGTAAATCAATTTAATTATTATTCAAATTTAAAAGACACAGCTCCGCCGTTTGCACACAATTCGGTAGCTTTATTTTTATCTATCGGCAAACCCGATTCTTTATTGTCCCAGCCGAAATAATGCACGGAACTGTTGTTTATAATCGCAACATTTTTTATACCCAACCAAAACGATTTGCGAAACCTATCAGAAGCCAAAGCCGAACATTGTTCTTTTGTCAGATTGCGATAAGTTATAATAAAGTCACGTATTGTCGGCATGACCGGAGTTCCGGAAAAATCCATCCCAACTTCAACCGAATTACCAAAATAGCCCAACAATATGCCGTTAACAACCGTCATATCTTCAGGATATATTTTGCTTTTTATAATTTCTGCAGTGCTTAATCCCCAATAATCAGGACGTGATTTATAATGATTGCGTATTACATCAGCCAATTGTTCAATTTGCACACCGGCCTCGCGAGCTCCTATATTACGTTGTTTTAATACCAACAACATCATTAACACCACAATAGCTACTATACAGGCTAATATTATTACAAATCTTCCTCTCTTAATTTTATCCCAGAGTCTTTTGGCGTATTTAATTAATTTGTTTTTTTTCTTCATTTGTCGTTTTACCCCATACTACTGGTAATTTGATCTTGCATATCAAATGTTCCCATAACTGCCCAAGCAATAACGGCACCGATTGCCAACAAAGCTACCATATTCAAAATACTGGCTTTTTGCTCAATCATCACAACGGAATCCTCAAGCCAATCGTTTGCCATATTGTTTAACGCTTCTTCAAAGTTATCTAATTCTGAATAAATTTTCAAATCATTTATGATTTCAACATCGGGAAAATTTAACTTTGTTTTAGCTAACGCCTGACCTAAGTTTTCACCGTTATTAATAAAGACTAATGTCTTATCTATTCGCTCTTTCAAATATCTGGAGGCATCTCTTCGCAAAGCTCGCATAGCCGTAGATATAGGAGTTCCTCCGGAAATAAGAGCAGATAAAGACAACAGCCAACTGATACCGACAAATATTCTATATAGTGACCAAGGAGGAATTGCATCAAAAAATACTCTTATTCTTCCGGTCCAGATGCTTATGGTAAAATAAATAATTCCCATGATTATTGGCAGAGATGAAAATGCAATAAGCCAATTGACTCTGATCCACTCTGATAAATCCACCAACTGTTTGGCCAATCCGCGCCATCTTACATTAGGCGCAGCATCCTGCATTGGAGGAACCATATAAGCACCTATAGCATAAATAATTAATATTGCCATCATCATCAAAAATGCAGGGTATGCAATTGCCCCAACTATCGGACGAATCATTTTTGTTGAACCCTCGGAAACTTTTATCAAGTTCAATAATGCATTCTCCAAGTCAGAAACATCGCCCACCGAAAGCATAAGTCTTTCGCGATCAGGAGCCCATCCTTTCAATGCTTCTGAAAATGTTTTACCATTATTCAGTGCTCTTCCCCACGAAGCAATAGCTATGGCCAAAGGTTCACCGGGGTTTTTCCCTCCATTTGAAGCCGTATCATGCAACATATCTAAAGCATCCATTAATGAGAAACGGTTTCTCATTAATGACGCTATTTTTTTATATAATTTCAAACGAGTTTTACCTGCGAAAGCAATCATGAATTTAGCATAATATTCTTCCGCAGCATTGAATTTGCGCATGGCATTTTGCAAAGATTTATTTGTTTTCTTTTTTACTTCATTATCAGCCATATTTTTTTCCTCAACTAATATACCGGACGTTGATCCAATAATCCGCACCAACGTTCTACTTCATCTAAATCAATATAACCTTTAAGCATTCTTTCAATGGCGGCCTCCTTTAAGGTGCGACCATTTAAATCTGATGTCCAATAATCGATAGCTTTTCGAGTTTCACCAGTTATCATCAATTGTAAAAAAGTCGCATCAGGCAATATTATTTCCGGAACACACATACGTCCCTTAATACCGGTTCCGTTACACATCTTACAACCTTCTCCGCGTACATAGGCATTTTCCATACCAAAATCACCTAAAGCAACTTTCAATCTTTGAACAGAAGGATCATTTCCACGCTCTCGTGCTAGTTTTCTGCAGTGAGGGCAAAGTTTTCTGAACAAACGTTGCGAAATCAAACCTTTTATAAGCTCAGGATCAAGCAATTTAAATGTTTCAACTCCCATATCACGAAAACGGTTAATAATTGCTGGAGCCGAGTTGGCGTGTAAAGTTGACCACATTCCGTGTCCGGATAACGCGCCTTGGAAAGTAAGTTGAGCCGCAGCCAAAGCACGAATCTCTCCAACCATAATAATATCAGGATCGGAACGAAGTGCCGCTGACAAAGCTTTAGTAAATTGTTCAGCTTTTTCTTCTTCTGTATTAGCATTGGTTACAGGCATCTGCCTTGCGCCGGGAATGGGATACTCGGGAGGGTCCTCCACGGTCAATAAATTCAGCTCATAATTTTTTTCTTGCAATAATTTTATCATATTACGTTGCAAAGTTGTCGACTTACCGGATCCGGTAGGCCCTGCAACAATGCTCATTCCCACCGGAACAGCACGTAATCTATAAAACAGATCTTCCTCGTAAGCACCAAATCCCAACGAGGCCAAATCACCTGAGCCATCGGGATTATCATCGGCATATAGTAAACGCATAACCAAATATTGCGAACCGAAAGCTATGGGATTAAATTGTAAACGTATAGCCAATACATTATGAGGTAACATCAATTTACCTTTAGATCCGCGCAAGGGGGTAGATCCCAACTTTTGTGCGCCTTGGAACTCATTTTGAGCGTAGTTTGAATCTGAAATATCCGCAGAAGCAAAAGCCGCACGAACAAATGACTCTCCCCATTCTTTACCATATTCCATTTCAACTTTCATCATACCGTTGACGCGGAATAATATTTGCGAACTGTCGGCAACAACAACGTGAACATCTGATACTTTTTGTGCTGCTGCTTGAGCAATAATGTTTACAAAGTCCTTTTGCATTTGCAACTGATCAAGAACCGAATCATCAGCCGCTTCGGTTGCTATTTGTGCACGTTCACCAATAGAATAAACTGCATTTATTTCATTTTGTGAAACATAAATCGGTTTGGATATAGGGAGTTTTTTACGTCTTACTAATACCTCAAAGCTTAAAACACGTCCGTCAAACTTATGCGTCTCACCGACCAAAAATCTTCCATCCGAAAAAAGAGCCAACAATCGACGTGTGTCGTCATTGATAGCTAGCGACATTCCGGGTAAAGTCAATAATTTATTGCCGTTTGAAAAATATTTTTCGGTTATGGATAGTTGTTCGTTGGATATTTTTTCTTCTTCTTTTTTTGGGGCAACATCTTCATCAGTCGCTTCTATCGATTCGATTGAAGCTTCATTGCTCTTATCTTGCGACTGATCTTCTTCCGCTGTCATCTACCAACTATCTCCGGCATATAATCAAAAGCTCTGTTATTTAGTACTCTCTTTATCAACTTCAAAAGAGTCCATTTCCTGAGGCAAGATACCTCCGGCAGTGAAATAAATATAATCTCTCTTAAAATTCTTATCGGCGGCAACATAAGTCGAAGTAATTTCACTTACTACATGCCCGGATTGCAAAGCTGTTCCTTTTCTTACATAAAAACTAAGGCCGTTTTTGTTCAACAATTTTGCAACCAACTCACCTCCTTGTCCCCTAATTTCCAAAATAGCATAATGGCGAGACATAGGAGTATTAACCGCATCTCCGACACCTGAAATAGCCACATCTGAATCGGTCGTACCATTAGGAGAAATTCCCATTCCTGGAACACCCGGAGTTGTTACCTGAGTTTTTTCTTCCAACTCTTGTTCCAATGACACAATTCTGTTACGCAACACATCAATCTGAGAATTTAAATTCTGTACTTCATTTCTGTGTTCAGAAATTTTTTCGTCATAAGCCTTCAAAGCATTAGAGCTTTCATTTTTCAAGCTATCAAGCTTTATTTTATAGCCATCAGCCAGAGCCTTCTTCTCTTCACGTAAATCAGCAATGGACTTCTGAAATACTGCACTGCGAGCTATCCATTTTTGTGTTTCTTCCAGCATCTGATTCTTATATGCTTTCAAAATTTTTTCCTGACGCAATTTCTCAAATTGTATATCCAGCTCACGCAAACGTTGTTCATCTTCTCTTTTTTTACGCTCTTCCTCGCGTTCCTTTTCCAATTGCTTCTGTTTCAATTCTTCGGCCTTTAACCGTTCTTGTTCAGCTGCTTGCTTGCGCTGATTCCTCACAGCTTCAATTTCGTTTTGTAATTTTTCTCTGCGTAATTCCAAGTTAAGTAAAGTTGTACTTTTTTCAATATCTGACATCTGCGAAAACAGATCATCAACTTTTGTTGAATCTGTATTAGAGTTAATTAACTCTTCGACTTTTGCCAATTCTTTGGTCTCCTGAGCATCATCCTTTTTGCTGGTTACCGCTAAAATAGGCATGTCATTTTTTGAATCAGCTGGTGCACTTTTTGCTTCTTCAACTACTTGAGGTTCTATCTCTTCAGCAAGTTCTTCATCTATGGAATTATCATCAGAAACTTCATTATTTTTTTCTTGAGCAACTTCATTGCTATCAACGGAAGGAGCTTTTTTCTCTGCTACATTTTTTCCCTCGGGAAAATCTTTGGTCGTTTCCAACTCATCATCAAACATTGCTTCTTCTGACAAAGAAACGGATCCTTGTGCTTTAACATTATCCACTCCGTAAAGCAATAACAATGATGCAGTAGCCAAAACAATATTTTTAATTTTACAAGACATAGATAGCTCCTTCATAATGCCACATACCTCCATTCGGAGAATATGTTATAAGATTAATCTCAAGACCAGAATATTTCAGTAACAATCCCATCCACGTTAACGGATCATGTTGTGAATTTATAACAAACATCAGTTTATTAAAAGTTAATGGGGGCACGTTAGGTTGATTCGACGGCACACTGACACTGCCGTTATTTAGAGCTATCGGTAAATTCAATATTTGAAACTCATTATTTATGGTATATCTTAAATCAACCATATTATATGCCGGCGGGGATTCCACAGTATCCACGGGCGGCAGATTTATCGACGCACTAAAAGAATTTCCGCTGGGATCAAATCCATAGCCTGCAAGTTTGATGTCTGTTTTATCAAGAGCTTCTTTAGCGATGGATATAAAGCCTAAATTTCTGTTCCATGATGTCGCTACAGAGGCTCCCGTGCAAGTTATATTTCCCATTGTCCATCCGGGAGGTGTCAAATCAGTTAATTGTTTAACTCCGTGAAAACAATTTTCCATAAATGTTGTAGGATTCCGCAAATTTTCCCACGGCTTTGGTATTGGTTTAACCTCAACCTGTTGTTCAATTACAGCCTTGGGACGAATAGGAACAACTACAGGCTTTTTAACCGGTGTAAAAAACAATTTGTCTATCAAGCTTGAAACCAACCATCCGCCAAGCAATAAAGATAAAACAACAATCAAGAGTAGCTTTGTTCCCCGTAATCCTTTTATTTTTTGCAACTTGGCTCTGGCCCCTCGTTGCATAATTTCGGACAAAGACACTTCTTGAGTATCTTCAATATTCCACTCCTTAGGAGCTATTCTCATGCCCCAGTCCGGAACAGCTAGCATTGACATAAATTGATTCTTTGCTTCATCTTCCGACAAAAACAACATATCACCGTCTGACAATATAATGTCATTACGCACACAAGTATACCACCATCCTTCATCGGTTCTGAACACCCCGACAAAAGATGAAAGATTATCCATTGCCGTAACTAAAGAACATGCTGCTACATACTGACCGCTTTTATATCCCTCTTGTGAAACACAAATACCGAATTGCGGGGCACGTCCTCCTTTTATGCAAAACAAATCAGATCCTTCAAGCACTGCGCTTGAGGTTTCCTCGATTTCTTGCATCGGATCATTAGGATTTTGCAACGGTTGCCAAAATAAGCTGGTTGCATAAACTGTGCCGCTGACAGTTATCGAAGTTCCCCAAGTTCGGGGAGCTCCTTCATCCATATCATTATCAAATTCACCGTCTTTAAGCACTTAATTTTCTCCAGCTTACAGCATTAATTCATTGACATTCTTGTTTCAGGTAACAAAGGTGATTCTAAAATAACCGGTGTCAAAATAATTACAATCACACTACGACCTTTATCAGCCTCAGCTTGTCCGCCTAACAAAGAATTTTCTGCTGATCCGACACCTTTTTTACTAATTTTTGAACTAACTTTTTCATAACCGGTCAAAATCAAAGATTCGCCTGATGTCATAGTAACTTCTTGAGAAAAAGCTCTCGATTCTACGTGAGGATTTTGAATGTAGCTGCCATTATTATCAACATCAACATTATCCAAAGACAATAAATCAGACAAAGTCATATTAAACATCAATAACATTCTGCCATGTTCCAATATGCGCGGCAATATCGTCATTGTAAATCCGGTCTCTACAGTATCAGTTGACACTGAAATATCATAATTATTACCCAGTGAACTGCTGTTAGTTTTAGTTGTTTCCGCAATATAATTTTGCTTTTCGGTTACCTGAATAGGTGCAGGTTTATTGTTTAATGTTGTAACTGTGCCGCTTGTAACTAAACTGGTGCGACTTTTTGTCGACAACGCCTGAATAATTGCATCAACAGTCCAATTGGTTTTAATTAAATGTCCGGCCAACATTCCGGCTCCCTCAAGTCCGTTAGTTCCTGAAAAAGACAAATCAATACCATTTTTCGGACCGAAAGTTGCCGCTAAATCTAAACCATATTTATCATCATCCGACAAAGAAACTTGCAATACTTTAACGGAGATGGCAACTTGACGCGCCAAGCGCTCATTTTGTTCATTAACAAACTTAGCAACTAATTTGATGTCATCAGGCGTTGCCGTAACCGTAATCGTGCCGTCTGCCGGAGATACTGTCAGCTGTGCTCCGCTCGAAATCATCGATTTGATAGTGCTTTCAAAATTGTTCCATATATCAACATCAATTGATGATGACATGCTGACTGAAGCATTTCCGCCTTCACCTGATGATGATCCGCCTAAACTTGAACTTACATTCGGCTTTGATGGTAACGAATATACAACAAAACTCTTGGTTATAAATTTATAGAAATAAACGTCCTTATTTTCATATTTCCACCAAACTCCGAAACGTGATGAAACTTCATCCAAAAATCCGCTCAACGGCCCTTGATATGAAACAACCATTGTATCAGGAGAAGCCCAGTCATTAGTTTCTATTACGCCTTCTTCGGGTTTGTTGTTTTCGCCTTTGGAACGAATAGTTTCTTCAATATCTGATGCATATCTTACCCCTAAAGAAGTGGTACGATTTAACATATCGCCGATTTCATATAAAGTTATCGGTCGATTCGACACTAAAGTAACGCCGTCTTTTGTTTCCAGATAAGCCGGCAGAGGCTCTCCTTCATATTCAATCAAGCTTTTATCGCCCAACCAAATATCATCATTAACCTTAACCAAATCTTGATTAGCTACTTTTGTAGGAATTTTAGCATCTTCTTGCAGAGTGGTCGCTGCCGCTATATCACGATCAACCGCATCATCCAAGGTTGTCGAAATAGAACAAGAAGCCGCTAACAAAGCAACGGATATTCCTGCCAATATATTTAAATATTTTTTAGTTATAAGCATTCTCGTCCTCCTTGGTTTCAACTACCAATACCCGGTTTCCTTTGTAAAATGTTGCTAACGGAGCTGGGCGTGCTCTGGCAAAAGACCTTATTAAAGCCGAAGCAACATCAGCAAATCTTCCTCTGAACATTGCTCCTGCCGATAAAGTATAATTGCGATTAGAATTCCAAACCAAACGCCATCCGGCGCGTTCACTCCATTCCGTCAATAAACTGCGTAAAGTGCTACCTTCCTCAGCCAACCAATCTTCAACAGCCTCATCGCCGCTGTCTGTCCCGTCATCTGAAACATTATCTCCGGCCGCTTCGTCAAGAGCTGAATTTACAGCTGTTTCATAATCAGCAACTTCTTCATCAATTGTCGGAGGAATTGTCGCGCTTATATTATTTCCTGCAGCACCCTGAGTATAATACTGATCACGCGGTGTTCTTTCACCATATCCGCGATATTGTGTTGCTGTATGACGATAATCAACAAATTGTTCTTCTTCATCTGGTGTAACAAATATAGGTTTTACGGCTTCTTCCTGAATACAGGGATCATCGGACAAAGCCTGAACAGGCGCATTATTGTCGCGATAGACGGTATCACTCGTGTTGTCGCTCGTTCCCCACCATGTGTACTGTCCCGAACACCCGGTAAGTCCCCAAAGTGCTAATAAAGACAACGCGCATATCTTTTTCAACTCCATTTTTGCAATCCTTCGAATATATTTTACATCAGTCATAACGATTTTCCTATTTTACTATTGAAAAATAAATAATCAAGCACTCTCAATAAGTTATTACCATTGTAGATGAGTATTGCTGGTTTTCTTTATTTTCTTTCTGGTTTTCCTTTCATTTTCACCTAAATCAACCATCCTTAAAATGAAGCTGTTTGGTTCTCGAGAGGTGTAAACAATATTGATTTTGGAATATTCTACCCCTTTATTGGTAAGAATATTATATAACAAGTTCAAGCGACGCTTTTGCAAAACACTGGGCCTTGTAGCGTCAACTCTTACTTCCAGGTATATACCTTCTTCCTGGGCTGCTTTTGTTGCAAAAGCTTGAACCCAACGCAAAGTCTGCCCTGATATTTCAGCGCGATTAGGTTGGAAAGACATTCTTATCTCTTTTGGAACAATAGAAATTCGCCGGTTGTTATCCGCCGCAAGCTTAATATTCTTTCGAGCTTGCAACTTCAATTTTGCCTTATTGGCGGCATCTTCTAATTTAGTTTTAAGATCTTCGGTTTTGTTTGAAAATTTAGATACTAACGAAGACCATAAACCTTTTTTTTCAACAGGAGAAGATGTCTCTTCTTCTGGAGGGCTCATTGAAATATCTTCTTCATCTTCAATTTCGGTTAATAATTTTTTTTCTTCTTTTTCTTTCCGCAAAGACATGGCGTTCATTGCTTTTTCTTTTCTCGCATCTGATGAACTTTCCGGGTAGGCCAATTTCGGCATTAAATTTTCATCTTCTGCCAGTTTTTCCGGCAAAGGAATAACCAGATTCTTAACTGTTTCCGTAGCAACCTCAACACCTTTTTTGGGTTTTTGAATATCCAAAACGTCTTTAATATCTTCGGTAGCTACCGTTCCTAAATTTCCATCGGAAAATTTATTCTTTTTGGAACCGTTACTGCGAGCGACCAACCAGGGATTATCTTCCAATTGTTCCCATTTTTCCTTATCGGGACTGTTTTCTGTCTCGTCCGATGTTTCTTTATTCATGCTTTCAATCGGTACATTACCGATTTTCATCGCCACATTATTCAGATTGTCCGGGTTATCTACCTTGATATCCGTTAAAGTCTGGGAGCTTCCGTCATACATTATCGGAATAAGACTATCTACCGGTTGGTTCACAATCGGTTTATCATCTTTAGGCTTGTTGTCTGCAAGCATAAGTTGATCTTTAACCGAATTATCAGTATAAACGACAGGTTTATCAATAACTTCCGGAATATGGTCGCTTTCTGCAATAACTTCTTTCTGGCTGTCAATAATATCTTCATCTGTTGTCAGCCGTTCCAGAGGTTTATCCTGCGAATAAACAACATCAGCAAGGAAAATTTTTTGATCTTCATCATCAGTATCAGCTTGAAAAGTTTCAGCCAATTCTTCATCTGGAAGATTATTTTGAAAATTCAGATCATCAGCCACAACAATACTGTCATTGAAATCAATAATTTCTTCTTCAGGAGGGGTAATAACTGCATCATCAAGTACACTCAGATCAATTTTTTTGACCGGATAACTGTTTGGGGCAGTATCTTTTATAAACAAAGAAATATTTTTTCCGCTGATATCCGGAGGGGTGTAGTCATAATTTTGGGTACGCAAAAAAGCTCGATTTGCCACAGATATGGCAAGCATCGACACGGAAAAACTGCATAGAAAAACTTTAAATGCTGTTTTTTGCATAAAATTACCCCTCGCAATCTTGATAAATCAAAATGCGACTCTTGGCAAGAGTCGCAAAAAAAAATCCCCAGATTTGTGGATTTTTGGCAATTTTATTTTTTAGCAATATAAAAAATGATATTTTTATATTATACAAAAAAGTGTAACACTTTTTAAGTAATTTATGGGTTATAATACTAAAAACGTAAGTTTGTTATTTTAATACGGACTTGTAAAATGCTGAGCATAATAAAAAAAATATTGATATTAAACATGTTAATAATAATGGGAGTAATCTTGCCTTCGCGGGCATTTGCTCAATGGGGCATAGAATCTCAAAGTTATGACGAATTCGTTGAGGCGCATAATATCGGCGGATTAAATGATCTTGATGATGAAGTTTTTTGCGGTAATCAGGACACTAAATGTAAACGTAAAACTGAAATTTGCATACGTTGCTCAACCTATACAAGTACAGGATTAAGAGGATTGGGAAGCAAGGCTTATGTCGAAACCGGAAAATGTGTTACCTATAATCAAAAAAATCGACCGGAAAGTTTCAGTAGCGAAGAGCTACACCGACTGGCCGGAGATTTTTGCCGCAGAGAAATTGATACGACATCAACAACCTTTGGAAAAATAACTAGCACTTTGTTTGGCGGAGCTAAAGTTCGCATTTCTTATGAAAAAAATGGTTTTATCGCGGAAAAAAGTTTAAAGATATTATTTAAAAAGATAAATCTTAACAAAGAACCTTTCTGCGAATATCAGGGAGGGCAGAAAACGGAAGTATGTTACAGACTCGTTTACGATTCGGACAACAATACTTCTTTAGCATACAGCACAAGTGGAAAAGAAGGTAAAAATATTGCTAAAGGATGTGAAGTTTTACCCATTAAAATAAACAATATGCAAAAATGTTTTTTCTGTCCGTTGGCTAAAGTAATTTTTGATACCGCTAATTCCGTTACTCAAATATCTTTTGACAATTTTAGCCAATCATTTATGAGGTTGATGATAATAGCTTTTGCGGTTTGGCTGGCCCTTTCATCATTAAAGATTGTTTTCACTTACACTAAACAGGATGGTAATAAGTATCTTTCTGGTATCATTGTGCAAGCCGGAAAATTCTTATTTGCTTATTTATTGCTCATGTATCACAGTGATTTGTTCAATTTGTTTATTAAACCGATTTTGCATGGTGGCGTAGATATGGGAAAAGCCATTCTTCCGGGAGATATAAATATTAATAGTGGTTCCACAGGCGTTGATGATGATTATTTTGGTGAAAACAGTCTTTATCCCAAAATTGAGGCTTTTTTAACCGTAGTTCAAGGAGAATTAGCTGCGATGCAAGCCATAGGAAGTAGCTTATTTTGCGTCGGCGGACATCGCATGTTGGGCTGGGGTTGGCCCGGTGAAATTTTGGATAATATAGCATATGGTTTGCAAATGATGGGTTTAGGGCTTATCTTATTCATTTTTGCATTTATTTTAACTATTTCATTTGCTTTTTATTTTTTAGATGCTTTATTGCAATTGGCAATTTTAGGAGCAATGTTGCCATTGATGATTGCCGGATGGCCTTTTAAAATAACTGCTAATTATTCAAAAAGTGGTTTAGGAATGTTGCTCAACACATTCTTTATGCTGTTTTTTACCGCGTTTGTTGTTGCTGTTGAGTTGAAACTTGTTGATACTGCAATCAGCGAAAGTAATGATAACGGTGGATTAACAGGTTTATTTACCGCCATTAATACACAAGATACCGACCAAATTCAAAATCTCGTAAATATCGGTGGAGCCGGATTTTTGTTACTTATATTTGCCGGGATTTTCGGATTTAAATTTGTAAAAGAGACTCCTAAAATAGCTAATAAACTTGCCGGAGGACTAAACTTTGGTATTGCTCCCAAGATTGGCACTATGGGTGCTTCTGCGGCCACCGGAGCAGCTAAGAAAGTAACTAAACCGATTCGTGAAGCAGCGGCAGAAAAGTATCACGAAAGAGGTGGTTTAATGGGTGGAGCGGGAAGAATTTTACAATTACCGGCCAAAGGAGCAAGTTGGGTTCGGCAAAGTGCTTTAGGTAAAGCTGTGGGTAATACTGCTTTGGGTAGAACTTTAACCAAAGTGCGCACATCAGTTCAAGGATTCGGTAGTAACATTGGGCAAAAAATTGAAAGTTTCGGCGATAATATGGTAAATAAAGGAAATGCCGGTATACACACAGATAAAGTTGGAGGAATTTTATCTGGAACAGGGCAAAAGTTTATAGGCAAAATTGCCCAAAAATTCGGTGGAGGTATAGACCACGTTTCACAAGAAGGTTTATTAAATGCTACCGGTCAAAAAATAGAAAATTTCAGCAAAAAGATTCACAAAGAATTTCGTGATGCCGAAAAACGGGGTGAAAAATATGAACGCGATGCCGCCAAATTTGAAGCAAAGTATGGTCGTCCTCCTAAAAAAGGTGAAATATGATTATTAAAATCCCCTATTCAAAGGGTGTTTCTCAAATACTTCTTTGATTACACCTTGAGCAGTCGTATGGGTGTATATTTGAGTTGTAGCAATATCTTTATGTCCGAGCATTGCTTGTACGGAACGTAAATCTGCTTTGCTTTCCAGAAGATGTGTTGCAAAAGAATGTCTCAAAACATGCGGCGAAACTCTTTCCGGGGCTATTCCTGCTAATATTGCCAGTTTTTTTACGTTTTTATAAAAACTATCTCTCGTTAAATGTCCGCTCAAAGAGCGTGTTGAAGGAAAAAGAAATCGCTTTTCTTTTAAACTTGCTGACAAATTACGCAATTTTATCCAATTTAAGACACTGGCCACAACCGATTCCGCTAAAGGAACAATCCTCTCTTTTGATCCTTTACCTTTTACTAAGATTTGATTTTGTTTTGCATTGATGCAGTTCAACGGCAAAGCCACTAATTCCGAAACTCGTAAACCGCTGGCATACATCAATTTGAGCATAACGGCCGTACGTTGGTGACAAAAATCATTATTATTTTGGGCCGCTTCAATAATTTCCTTTATTTCATCTCGGGTTAAAAATTTAGGTAAATTACGACCGCGTTTTGGTGTGTCAATCTCGGCAAAAGGATTCTTATTAATGAATTTTTCTGATAATAAAAATTTATAAAAATCACGTAATGCCGAAATTTTTCGAGCAATAGAACTGTTTTCAAAACCTTGTTTGTGTAACCAACTTATATAAGCACTGGCGTCTTGCTCATCAATACTATCCGGTTTATCTTTGCAAAAGTCAACAAATTGAGCTAAATCAGAGCGATAAGAAATAACACTGTTTTGAGCTAGTCCTTTTTCTGCCACACAAGCATCTAAAAATAATTCTATCTGCTGACAAATGGTGTTCATTGTTGTTTATTTTAATACAACCTCAATTTGTTCTTGTTTTAATGGAACTTCCAACATAACCGCTCCTCCGATAATCAACAATAAAACAACAGCTAACACATAATACAACATTTTTGACTTTTTGTTACGCATTTTTTCGATCCTTTCACTAAAAATTTTATTGCTAAAAACTTTACTTATATATATAGTTAACACAATAAGTTTGAAAGATAAACCAAAAATGAAGATACAAACAGATAAAATAATTTTATTAGTCGGAATGATGGGAAGCGGCAAAACTTCGGTCGGGCGTAAATTAGCACAAAAGCTTGAAATGCCCTTTATTGATGCCGATTCCGAGATTGAAAAAGCTGCCGGATTAAATTTAATAGAAGTTCTTAAATGCTTTGGAACGGAGGAATATCGCGCTGGCGAAGCTCGTGTTATGAAAAGATTATTGGAAGGTAAACAATGCGTTTTGGCCTCTGGCGGAGGATCGTTTGTTTGTGATCAAACTCGAGAGTTAGCCAAGCAAAAAGCTATTACGGTTTGGTTGAAAGCCGATGCTGATTTACTGTTTAAGCGCACTGCCGGTAGGCAACGCCGTCCTTTTCTTAATGGTTTTGATTCTGCTTTGAAAGATAAAATTGAAGCATACATACACGAGGAATATCCTTATTATTCGCAAGCAGATGTTATTGTGGAAAGTAAAGATGAACGCGTTGTAGAAACTGCTGCCAGGGTAGTTAATGCATTAAATAAATTTTTATCCTAAAGAGAGGAAAAAATAATGAAAAAAGTTCTATCGTTTGATATCGGAGGCACTAAAATAGCCTATTCTGTCATTGATGAGCAAGGTGTTTTCATCAAAGATGTTGTTAAAGTTTCTACTCCAGACAATGCCGAAGGTATAAAAAATCTGTTTATCAAAGTTATTAAAGAGAATTATAATGATATTGACGGAGTGTCTTTTTCAACAGCCGGAGCGGTTAATAATGAAGGAACTCGGATAACATCTTTTACCGGAAATTTGCCTGAAGGATACAATCAAACTGATTTCTCTTCTTTAACCGATAAGCCTGTATTGGTGGAAAATGATGCTAATTCAGCAGCTTGGGCAGAATATACTTGCGGCGCGGCGCAAGGAAGTAAAAATGTTATTGTTTTAGCAATTGGAACAGGGGTTGGTTCCGGAATAATAATAAACGGCAGTTTATTGAAAGGAAAGTCAGGTGCGGCCGGAGAAATGCATTTTCCCATAGATTCCGGTCATAAAAGGCAATGTAAGGGTTGTGGGCAATATGATTGTTTTGAGTCTTTTGCGTCGGGAACTGGTTTGATGGTAAGTGCGCAAAAAGTTATGGGGGCAAATGCGACTACATACGATGTCATTTCCGGTTGCCAAAAAGCTGATGCTGCGGCACTTCAAGTTTTTGCTGATTGGCAAAATTATTTGATTAAAGGAATGATAATGTTAGGCAATGTGTTTGATCCGGAAAAAATAGTTTTATCTGGTTCGATGGCGCAGTTTATTGAATATGAAAAAGTGGAAAAAGCTGTTAATTCATCTATTTTGACTCAACCGCTGAAAATTTGTCCGGCAAAATTTGAAAATAATGCCGGCATGTTAGGGGCCGCAATGTTATTACTGGGAAAATTATAATGCGTAAAGATTTTTATATTTTTCGTCATGGAGAAACTGATTATAACCGACAAAATCGCTGGCAAGGGCAGGGAATTGATATCGATTTAAATGATAATGGTCGAGCTCAAGCTGAAATTTTAGCAACAAAACTTCAAGATAAAGGTATTGAAATAATTTATTCTTCTCCGTTAAAAAGAGCTAAGCAAACAGCTGAAATAGTTGCCCGTTTTGCCAATATCCCAATATCAATAATTAACGATTTAACGGAAGGTAATGTCGGTGATTGTGAAGGAGTTCTTCGCGAAGAAGTTGCTGAAAAATATCCCGATATATGGAATGTTTGGTATGGAGATAATCAAATTATGGATGTCCGATGGCCCAACGGGGAGAGCAAATTGGAAATTCAGCAACGTATGACTAAAGCTTTTGAATATATGCTTTCAAGTCAGAAAAATATAATCGGTGTTGCTTCTCATGGAGCTGCTATGCGTTATTTTCTTATGCAATTCGGATATGGTCCTCACAAAATGAAAAATACTGCTCTTTTTCATCTGGTTTTTGCTGATAATAAATGGGATTTACTCGAAACTGATTTATAATTTTTTCAATTTTATTTCTTCTAAAATACATTCAAACGATTCACCTTTAGGAGAGCAAGCATAAGCTCCTGTTTTAACAGCAACATCTGCAACCGATAAATGAGCCATCCTTATAGTGTGATAATTTTCACCATCAATCGAATAATAACAAACAAAGTCTTTTCCGCATTTTTTCAACTTAAACCACACAGTTTTAAGTGAATTGGGAAGATCAACCATCGACCAATCGGAATTTCCGTGATTTGCTACAATAACACCGATTTGTGGCCGATATATATTAGGGGATAGTAAACCTGATTTTATCCAATTCCGTTCGTCAACTCTGGCCATAACTCCGCACTGTGCGGAATCTTTAATATTCTCAAAATACCATTTGCAGTCTAATACAAAATCTCCTTGTTGGTAGGTAGCAAAAAAATGTCCGTTATCTTTTGAAAAATTACTATCAACGTTTTGCCAGAAATCAGTTGATTTTTTGGTCGTTATTTGCAACCCACCTTCGGTGAAACTTACATTCTCCGGCTCATTAAACCAATCAAACTCTCTTATATTTCCTAAAATCATCCGAAAGTCCTGACATTTTCATCCGGCATGGCTAACATGGCTTTTTCCAGATTTTCACTTTTATTTTTGGGCATTATTATCTTTAATGTCATAATCTGATCTCCGCCTTTTATTCCTTTACCTTTTAGTCTTAATTTTTCACCGGTTGATGCATAAGGAGGAATATTTACCGCAACTTTACCGTTGATTGTCGGTACGGTTATTTTAGCACCTAAAACCGCTTCTTTTAAAGTTATCGGCAAATCTAATAAAATATTTTTATCTGATAACGTAAAGTAAGGATGTTGATCCACATTAAGCGTTATTAATACATCGCCGGCAGGACCTCCGTTCAAGCCGGCTTCTCCCAATCCTTTCAAACGCAAAGTCTGTCCCGAAGATGTTCCGGCAGGTATTTTAACATTGATGTTTTTTCCGTTAATGTTGACAGTTTTCTCACCCCCTCGAGCCGCCGTCAGAAAATCAACGCGCATGGTATAATTTATATCGTTTCCCTTCATTGCACGACGAGATCTCTGACCAAAAGGAAATCCCTGTTGTGAAGAAAATGACGAAAATATATCCTCTCCGAAAATCGATGAGAAATCAAAATTAGCCCCCTGTTGTCCAAATCCGTTACCAAAAGGATTCCCTGAATAAGAATGATATTCACCGGCCCCTTGACCGAAACCGGCACCGAAACCGGTAGGTTTACCATCGCAGTCTATCTCATTATTGTCGTATTTACGCCGTTTTTCTTTGTCTCCTAAAATGTCATAAGCACAAGAAATCTCCTTAAACTTATCCGCAGCATTTTTATTATCCTTATTTAAATCAGGGTGATATTGCCTGGCAAGTTTTCGGTAAGCCGATTTTATTTCTGCTTCACTGGCATTTTTATTGACCCCTAAAACTTGATATAAATCTTTATTCATTTTACTCACCGTATAAAAAAAGTATCTCTTATATTTAATATAGGAATCCTAAAATCTCATTACAAGTTAAGTAAAGTTATCGGCAAATAAAAGTCGCGCGGCGACGGTGTTCCGGGGTTAAAGAAATATCATAAAGTTCAGCAACTTTACCGCAGTGTTCATTACAATATACGGCTGCCACGGTGGCCACTTCATCAATTCTGATATCAGAATATTCATAAACCACATATTTTGAAGTTTGTCCTACAACATTGATATGTGCTGCCAGACGATTATATTCAGGTTCAAAAGATTCACTATGTGCGCAAGCGCTTAATACCAATATAACACCTAAAAACAATTTTTTCTTCATAATATCATTGTCCTATCTAAGTTCATCATACACTTCTCTGCCGGCTTTTAATAATATATTATAAATGCGATTATTAACCGAATTTTTGGAGCGACTGTTAGACAATTTATCTAGCATTCTTGTCAGTTCTTTCAAAAAATATTGATCATTTCGCAAATATTCAATATCCGTCAAATTTTCTTCATCATTAATTTTATAATCGACAACAGCTTTAAGTGTGGCCATATAAACGGCATCTTTTTGCGATGAATATTGCGCTTGTGCTTTTACACAGACGATAAACATCAATAAAAAAGTCGCCCAAAAATATTTCATGCACACCCTCCAAAGGATAATGATTAACATTTACACTATTATATAATATAACTTAAAGTAATAGTTGACTATGACTTTTTGAAAGTTATCAGATATGAAAAAAACAATATGGTTGTTATTAGATGATCGCAAAGGGAGTGTAAACCAAGCCCAGGGGATAGCTCAAGCTATCGGAGATAGTTTAAATGTGATTGAAAAACAATTAGTATATAATCACTTTGCATCATTACCTAATTGGTTCAGAGGTAAGACCTTGTTAGGAATAAACAAACAAAAATCAGATAATATTACTGAGAATTTTCCCGATGCAGTTCTGTCAACATCAAGACGGACAGTGCCGGTAGCTCGGTATATCCGTAAACATTCGGAAAATCGAACCAAAATAATTCAACTGATGTATCCCAGCGGCGGTGTTGGTATAAATGAAATGGATTTGATTATTGTGCCTGATCATGACGGTATCAAAAAACAACAAATTCCTAATGCAATGGTAATACAGGGAGCTCCGACTAAAATTTGTCCGGAAACTATGCAACAAGCACGTTTACAGTGGGAGCCGATTTTCAATTCTTTACCGCGTCCTTTCACAACGGTAATAATCGGCGGCTCAATCAAAGGTAAGGCATGGCCGTTGAATAATGCACAGGACTTAGCCCACAGAATAAAAGAATTGCACAATAAAATTGGCGGATCGATTCTTATAACTACGTCTCGTCGCACCGGGGAGAACGCTCAAAACTTAATCATGGAGAGACTTAAAGATATCCCTTCATATACTTATATCTGGGGTGAAAAAAAAGAAAATCCTTTAATGGGATTTTATGCTTGTGCCGACCGCATAATAGTAACCGCAGATTCGGTTTCAATGTGTTCGGAAGCTTGCGGAACTGGCAAACCGGTGCTGTTGTTTTTAGGGGAAAATTGGTTACCCAAAAAGCACCGGATATTTGCTTCATCTTTGATTAAGAACGGATATGCTTGTGATCTTAAATCGCCGAATTGTATTGATTTTATTCCCAATAAAACTCTATGTAATTCTCAAAAAATCGCCGCTGAAATTATAAATATAATTGCATAAAATCTTTTTGTTCATCTTCGGGTAGTCGAGTAGCAATCGTTTTTTGAAACAGCCCTTTTAGATAGAGCTTGGTATCCCACGAAAATAAAGATTTACTACTTGCGGCAAAGTCAGATATATTGTAATCCCACAGCTCTTCAACAAAAGGCTTATAAAGTCTGTTATACATTTTTATCGGCCACCCTAACGGATTCCACTTCAACGGATTATGCCAATCAACAAAAATAACTTTTCCTTCAGGTTTGACCATTTTTAGAGCATTATTTATGATGTCTTTTTTATGTTTACCGGGAACTTCCGATAACAACAAGAAACAAATAACCGTATCATAAATAGCCGATGGTTTAATTCTTGCCGCATCATTATGTATGAATTTGATCTGATTAAATCTTATACTATATTTATCATTAGTTCGCTTTATTACATTTTTATTTACATCAATTATATCATAAGAACCGGTTTTACCGATAGCAATCGCTGTTCTGTCAATTTGATTTCCGAATACAACACCTAATTGACATACCCTCTGTCCTCTGATGATTTCGACTACAATATCATCAACCAATTTTTGATAAAATCCTAATGTTCGCAGACTGCACCGCCATAATTTATCTGCTTTTTTACAAACCTTGTCATCATCATACATTCCCTCGTAAATTACATCCATATATTCAGGATAACAAAAGTCTGTTGATTTGGTTATTTTCATTTTTTAGCATCCTGTAAAATTGCAATAACCTTCAATATACTTTCCTGATAACATTCTTTGCTTAAAGGAATAAGCTCGGAAGCCTTTGAAAAACGATTGTTAATTAAATCATCTTCGATTTTTGTGCACAAATGAGAAAAATCTTCCATGCCGAATACCAGACTGTTTGATCTCCAACAGTGAAAAATACGTCTTTTCTCACTTGCACTGCTTTTATCCAACTCATCCCACGATTTTGTGGAATCTGCTAAATAATCTCGTAACAAACCCTGCATTTTACGCTTACCGAAAATGCTTAAATACTCATTTAACTGCGTTTTATTAATTTTGTTCATTTTCATTTAAAATTCCTAAACTTGTTGCTTTGGTTACAGCCCCTGTTCTATTATATACTCCTAAAATTCTTAAAATTGCGGTAACATGCAATTTTACCGTTCCTTCGGTTAATTTCAAATCATAGGCAATCTGTTTGTTTGATTTACCTGCGGCAATTAATTTTAAAACATCAATTTGCCTTGGAGATAAAATTTTTATATTGCTCTTAGCATCATTACTATCCGAAATATTTTCAATAGATTTTAATATATCAAGCTCTGATTGATTGCTATTGTGCAAAAGCTCTGCCGGAATATATACACCACCCGACAAAACCAAATTGACTGCTGAGATAATGACTTCACGACTTGATGTTTTCGGAATATACCCTGCAGCTCCGATATCTAAGGTTTTTTGAACTATTTCCCTATCAAATACTGCTGACAATATAATGATGGGTGTTTCCGGAGCGCTTTTATGCATCTTTTCTATGGCTTCTAACCAGTGAGCACCCGGCATTGCTAAATCAGTCAAGATCAAATCAAAATTTATTGACTTACTCATTATGGAAAAAATATCAGTATAGTTTTTTGCTGTGACAATTTCCGCTGTTTTATCATAATCAGCCAGTATCATTTCCAACCCTCTTAAAAAGAGTTCATGATCATCTGCTATAAGTATTTTCATTTTTCCTCCTTTTTATTTCCAATCGCCTACCGTAGCTTGCCAAACCGCCAAAGTTGCACAAACTGCAGTTTCTGCTCGCAAAATACGCTTACCTAAACTGATATTTTTAACAAATTTATGTTGGTTTATAAAATTTGCCTCACTATCACTGAAACCACCCTCCGGACCGATCAAAATTGCACTTGGACAATTTAATGTCTTATTAAATACATCAACGGCATTTTCACCTTTTCTCCGCTCATCGGCAAAATACACTACTCGTTTTTCATCCCATTTATTTAGCAATTCCTTCAAATTAATCGGTTTTCCGATTTCAGGAACGCTTAATCTTTCGCATTGTTCCGCCGCTTCAATTGCTTGAGCTGTATAACGCTCAATTTTAATATGTTTAACATTAGTTCGTTCTGTTAAAACCGGCACAATTCGATTCGCTCCTAACTCGACTGCTTTTTCAATGACAAAATCTGTTTTATCTTTTTTTAAGGGGGAAAATAATACCCATATATCACTTTCATTTTCGCAAGCGCGAATTTTTTCAAATGGTTCAATAACAGCATTATTTTTTGATAATTCAATTAGTTTACACCAAAATTCACCGCTATTATTATTAAAACACTTTATGCTGCAATCTTTTTCACAACGCATGACGTTATTTAAATAATGAGCCTGTTCAGGCAAAAGTTCAATCCTCTTACCGAGAACCAGATCAACACAGACCCATATTCTGATATTTTGTTGATTTTTGCTTAATTGCATTTAATAGATACAGCCTTATTTTGCTTTGTTGTTCCATCGTTTCTATCAACACTGTCTAAATAAATAGTGCTGTTGACACCGGAAACCAATTGTCTGAATAACAAAGTGCGAATGCCTCTGGAGCGTCCCTTATCTGTGTAAGAAACTACCATCGGATCATAAATAGCCTTCCAGGAGCAACAATCTTCTTCCCGAACCTCAATCGTTACAGTATCACCTTTATTAAGAAGAACGGAGTGAGAAAATGATGATTTTAAATCAACATTGTGATTTTGAGATTTATAATTGTTCGATTCCTGCTTGCGGGATTGCATCCTTGCTACATTTTTGTAAGATAAAGCATCGGATGCTTTTTGCACTACCACGGCTTGCGCATCAAAACAGCAACAAAACGTAAACAATATTAAACTTAACCATTTAATCATCTTAATCCTCCATGCAAATATACACATCAAAGAATTTATGCTTTAATAAATTCATTATATCATATATTTTAATAACAATAAAGTGAAAATTTGGTTACTTTTTAAAAAAAATAAAGGTGTGGGCATGATTGTAACAATAGACGGACCGGCAGCCGCAGGCAAGGGAACATTAGCTGCTAAAATCTCAGAAAAATATAATTTAGCTTGTTTTGATACCGGTATGATTTACCGTGCGGTGGGGCTTAAATTAATTATTGACGGTAAAAATGTTGAAGATGAGGATTCGGCACTTGGTGTTGCTCAAAATATGACCTTTCCCTTGATGATGGAATTATCAAAACATCCTGATTTTCGTTCTTCAGCCGGAGGAAATGCGGCTTCAAAAGTTTCGGCGATTCCCTCTGTTCGACAAGCTTTGTTGCAGATGCAACGAGATTTTGCCAAATCACCGCGTTTTCCCGATGGTCGTCCTGCTTCAGGTGTTGTGTATGACGGACGCGATGCGGGAACGGTTATCTGTCCGAATGCCGATAAGAAATTTTTTATAACCGCTGCTCCGGAAGTTCGAGCTATGCGCCGTTATAAGGAGTTTCAACAAAAAGGTATTTCTACGACTTATGAGGAGGTTTTAGCACAAACTAAAGAACGAGATGCTCGCGATTCCTCGCGCAGTTCTGCCCCGATGAAACCGGCAGAAGATGCTGTCATTATTGATACATCGAATCTTTCAATTGATGAGGTTTATCAAAAAGTGTGCGAAATTATCGATTCTTAATAAAAAAACACTTGAAAAATAAATATTTATTTGTATAAGTTATCCTGACCTTTGAGAAAAGGGCGCGCTTTTCTTAAAGTTTTGTTTATCTCGCGCAAGTCCGCCGTTAAATTATATGGCTGGCATTTTTCTGAAATTTGATTTTATATGATTAATACTGAATTTAAAATTCCTGAAACTAAAGAAAATTTTGAAGCTTTATTGAATGAGCAATTCGGTGAGGACAGCATTACCGGATCGGTTGTTAAAGGCACAATTATTCGTCTTACTCCTGATTTTGTAACTGTGGATGTAGGATTAAAATCCGAAGGTCGGATTCCTCTCCGTGAATTCGGGCAAAATCCCGAACTTCATGTCGGCGATATTATCGAAGTTTATGTTGATCGCTACGAAGATAAAGACGGCAATATTGTATTGTCACGTGAAAAAGCTCGTCGTGAAGAAGCTTGGCAAGATCTTGAAAAATCTCTCAATGCCGGCGAGCGTGTTAATGGTGTTATATTTGGTCGTGTTAAAGGCGGCTTTACCGTAGATTTGAACGGTGCAATCGCTTTCTTACCAGGTTCACAAATTGATATTCGCCCGATTCGCGACATTACTCCTTTAATGGGTGTTGTTCAACCCTTCCAAATCTTGAAAATGGATAAGGTTAGAGGCAATATAGTTGTATCTCGTCGCGTTGTTTTGGAAGAAACTCGTGCCGAAGCTCGTACTGAATTGATTAAAGACCTCAAAGAAGGTTCGGTTCTCGAGGGTGTTGTTAAAAACATCACCGATTACGGTGCGTTCATTGATTTGGGCGGAGTTGACGGTTTATTGCACGTTACCGACATTTCATGGCGTCGTATTAACCATCCGGCTGAGGTTTTGTCGGTTGGTCAAACCGTAAAAGTTCAAGTTATCAAATTTAATGAAGACAATCAACGTATCTCGTTGGGTATGAAACAATTAGAATCTGATCCTTGGGCTAAGGTCGAGGGCAAATACGAAGTTGGTAAAATCTACCATGGTAAAGTTACCAACATCACCGATTATGGCGCATTTGTTGAATTGGAAGACGGTATCGAGGGCTTGGTTCACGTATCTGAAATGAGCTGGACCCGTAAAAACGTTCACCCGGGTAAGATTGTTTCCACTTCTCAAGAAGTTGATGTTAAGGTATTGGAAGTTGATGCCGAAAAACGTCGTATTTCTTTGGGTATCAAACAATGCACTCCTAATCCTTGGGCTGCTTATATTGAAGAGCATCCTCTCGGATCGATTATTGAAGGCAAAATCAAAAACATCACCGAATTCGGTTTGTTTATCGGTTTGTCTGACGAAATCGACGGTATGATTCACTTGTCCGATATTTCTTGGAGCAAGGCCGGCGAAGAAGCCGTTAAGGAATATACCAAAGGTCAGGAAATCCAAGCTAAAATTATCGATGTCGATGTTGAAAAAGAGCGCATTTCTTTGGGTATTAAACAACTCACCGAAGATAACGTATCTGCCGCTTTGGAAAACATCAAAAAAGGCGATCATGTTGAAGCCGTAGTTAAAGCTATCGAAGACAAAGCCATTGTTGTTGAAGTTAACGGATTAACCGCCTCGATTAAGAAGGCTGATTTAGGACGCGATAAAGCCGCCCAAAATCCCGAAAACTTCCACGAAGGTGACAAGGTCGAAGCCAAAGTTACTTCAGTTGACCGCAAGAATTCCAAGATTGGTTTGTCAATCAAAGCTTTGGAAATCGATGAGGAAAAGAAGGCTTTGGAAGAATACGGCTCTGCCGATAACAGCAACTCCGCTTTGGGTGATGCTTTAGGCGCAGCCTTAAAGAAAAACGCTTAACCAGAGCGCAATTCTATAAAAAAAGTCCCTGAATTTTCAGGGGCTTTTTTTGTGAAAAAATCACAAATATATGTCAGAATATGGCATTAGTGCTAACAAATATAATCTTGCAAAATAACAGATACTTGCAATATAAAAATATCGAGTATAAAATTACAAAAATTTTATTTGCTGAGGATTTCAGATAATGACCACAATTTCACATCTGCACAAATTAGAAGAACTTTATGATTTAATGAAAAAAGGCATGATATCAGAAGATGAATATAACTCTTCCAGAGAAGATGTAATGGCTGCTGTATTTGAATCGGCATTTACATCATTATCCGCAATTGAAGAAGCTGCAAGAATAAAAGAAAAGCAAATCATTACCGAAGAAGAATACGAAAGAATTAAGCAGCAAGCCTTAAATAAATTAAAACCGAGTAAAGAATCTGATGAAGATGATGAATACAAAAAGCGTAATAGGATCTATTTGGTAATACTGATTATTTTAACGATAGCACCTCCGGCATGTTCCATAAAATTCTTTCCATCACCTTTCGGTACAGTTGCTACTGTTGCATGGCTGCTTTTTATAGCATATTGTGCTGTCAAAACATTGTGGAATGTATATGGTCCTGGCAAAATACTTGAAAAGCACATTGTCGGTGAAGGTGTGCGAATGGGTAGAAAACGAAGGTAATATACGGTGGAACAGAAAAATGAGTGCACTTGCTTGGATTATAGGGGGAATAGTAGCCTCTTGGTTTATACCTGATAAATTTGGTGCTTATCAGTTGTTGAGCGAACAAGGTAAAGAAACGTTTACCGATGCTTGGGCCAGAAGAGAAAAGAAAGCCAATAAAAAGAATGCTTATGATGTGTTAGGAATTGAGCCGACAGCAACAGCCGAAGAAATTAAAGCAGCCTATAAGACTATGGTAATGCGGTATCATCCCGACCATAACGAAAGCAAAAATGCCGCATCTCAATTCAGAATTGTCAAAAAAGCTTATGATATTTTGCAAGATGAGAAGAAAAAAGCCGAGTATGATGCCAACATACTTCCTCGGGCGAAAAAGGTTTTGCTTGTCGGCTTTTCTATCCAGCAGTTACGGTTGACTTTGGCTAAAAATATGAAGATTGATTCCAAAACGATTAAATTCACGCAAACCGGTGATGTTTTTATCAATGATGAGTTTTCCGCCTGTTGGTGTGAATTTGGTGGTTTCTTTGTTTATTATGAGCCGCAAACACCTAAAAATATTAAGTTTGACGATACAATCCACGAGGTTATCCTTTTAACTTCTTACAATATGTATGAGTTAGAAGAAATGATAGCAATGAATTTCGGTTGCATGTCTTCAGCAATAGAGCTTAAGTATAACGGATTTGATTGGAGTGGCGGAATAGTCTTAAAATATGGCGAGTATGCGCTATGCTGGCGAGAAGTTAATGATGACTACTATGAATATTATTGTCCGACAGTTTATTACACTCCTGAAGAAACATCTGCAGAAGAAGATGACTTTGATAAATTTGACTTTTCAGATGAATCCCAAGAAGATGTTAAAAATAACAAATAATTTTAATTGCAACTAACCAAAAACAAAGGCTCGACATCATGTCGAGCCTTTGTTGTATTTAATTTTCTACTTCTTTTTGCAAATATAAAGCAAATGCGAACTGTAACCTTGTTGATCTAATCTCTCGCAGGTTAAAAAATGCCATTTCAGAAAGGCTTTATAGCCTTTTTCCGACAATTGCTCTAAATATTCCTTCATAACATAAGCAATCCCATCGGTTGCCACATTGGTAATATATTTAGTGTTTGTTTTTTCAAACAATTTTTTGAAATCTTCAATATTAAAACAATTAAATACTTCGGCGGGAACATCCTTAAAACGACCGACCTTATCCATTACCTCATCCAAACGCTCAAAACCCAGATGAAGCAATCCGTAACCGCTGGCAATAGAAGCACAAGGTATATAAGCAAACATGCAAATTGCATTTTTCTTTGCCACCCGCAACGTTTCACTAATTGCTTGATTTTTGTCTTTCTTATTAAATAAATGATACATCGGACCGAAGTTTAACACCATATCAAAAGATTTATCCGCAAACATACTCAAATCAAGAGCATCAGCAACCATACACTTAAAATTTTTCAATTTGCGCGTTTTTGATTCCATTATTTTAACATGGCGCGGCGTTAAATCAACAGCGGTAACTTCATATCCCATTTTAGCCAAGTTTATGGAATAATGTCCGGTTCCGGCGCCGACTTCTAATATTTTAGCCCCCGGTTTAAGAAATTTTTGAATATAACGCATAGTGGTCAGATATTCCACATTATGCCCTCTGTCGCTGAATAAACGCGCATCTTCTTCATATTCGGTATATTTATTTATAATTATGTCTTTATATTTGTTTACGACCATTTCTTTACCTTCTTAAATCTCATATAAAATACTATGATAAAAAACAAAACTGTCAAGATAAAACAGGTAATGCAACAAAGGTTGGAAGTTCGATATAATATTGACAAACTTGACAATTTGCTTTAGCCTCAATTCCACAAAAAATTATTAAAATTATAATTATGGAACAACAAAAAATTGATGAAATCTTGGCATCAATCAGAAAGCTATTATCCGAAAATGTTTCTGTGGAAATCAAAAAAACACAGCGTCGCTCGGATGTTTGGCTGATTGTCTTCACCTGGTTCAAAGGATTGGAAAATATCGATGATTGGGCAATTAAACAGGTCTATCCTTTGCAATGGGGTGAGATTGATCCTATAATCAATCCTCATCATTGTTTCAGGGCCATTCATTGCCTCGAAAACAAATTTGCGTTTTTCGCTCGCTTTGACGGGGTGTTTAGCAAGTTTGAAAAACTATTAGACTATGATGTCTATGGCGGAGCACCTAATCACACCGTATATGTGGGTGAATGCCTCGCTATTGACGATGTAATCAACTACATCACCGAAAATCGTAATGTGATTTTCTAAAAGCTGAAGCCGACTTTCAAAGTCGGCCTATTTTATTTTAAAAAAGTTTCAGGGTGCTTTTTTATAGTTGGCGGATAGAGTAGGATTGCTTCGTTCACTGCGGCAATCGGCTTAAAAGCCGACCGGCATACTTTCGTCTGCCTTTGCCTTGTAGTCGAACCCACTCATCTCGTGGCTTCAAATCCCAACTACCAATAAAAAAAGAGGGCATAAAACCCTCTTTTCTTATTGGCGGATAGAGTGGGATTCGAACCCACGGTACCCTTTGAGAGGTACACACGATTTCCAATCGTGCGCCTTCGACCACTCGGCCATCTATCCTCAAACCGCTTGCGTCAATCTAAAATATTAAATTTATTTTTGCAATATAAAATTACCGATTCTCGCAAAATATTTATTTTTTTTACCTGATCAATAGTATAACAAACCGATTTTATTAACTTATTTTTCATAAAAATCGCCTATTATTTATCCTTAAAGCAAACTGTGCTGATTTTACCAAATAACAGTAGGATAATTTAATCGGCAAGGTTGCAAAACGAATGTTAATATATTACCATTAATTCTGTGGTTTTATCGGAGAGGTGATTGTTGTGCGTGAGATGATATTAAAAGCGGTTGCTAATCCTCCTAAAATATTATGGGGGCCGTTTTTGCCTGTTATGGTTAATCTCGGATTACAGTTTCCTTTGCTGTTTATGGTGGTCGGTACATTTAATATTAATCCGCTTATATTTTTGTCATCAATACTTATCGGGCATGCTTTTTGCATATTCTTAGGAGTAAAAGAACCTCATATTTCCGATATGACCAAAGCCTATGGACAATCAGCTAAAAAAACTAACAATCTTTATAAAGTAAAGGGGAATAAATTTGCGCCCTGATTTTGACTTTTTATCTATATTTGTTGAAGGTTTATCCGGTGCGGAGATATTTGTCGCTATTGTCGGCTTTATTTCAGCGGCGGCTTTTGCCGGATTATGGGCAACCAAATTCGGTTATTTGATATTACCTCATCCCACTGAATCTCGTGTATCGGACTTTATGCCGTTTGAAAAATTATTGTCTGACGGAATGACTATTCGTTGTTATAATGGTTCATTGGCTCGAGTTTTTCGCGTCAACGGTGTTGATTTAACCTTTGCGCCCGGCGAAAAAATTGAGTCTATGATGGAAGCCCGCAAAGCCTGGATTGACAATATGTCCGATCTGCAAATTACCTGTCGCGTCATAACTGTCCGTGAAAAAGTTCCGCTGGAAGAAAATGTTAAAAATTTTAATAATCCTCTTTTGGAAAAAATTTCCGAAGTTTGGGAAGAAAATGTTAATCGTGTGTTTTTCAATACCCACTATATTGTTATTTCTGTTCCCGATCGTCGAGATGCGCTTAAAGACCTTAATTACGCTTCGCAATCTTTAACTGCAACTTTGAGCGAATACGGGGTTGATGTTTTGGCCGAAACAGAAGGCTCATCGGCTGATGACAGTCCGTTTTCGTTATATGCTAAATTATGTTCTCCGGTATCGCGGCCTAAACCGCTGGTAGGAAGCACCGAAGGTGCCCAATTGAATCAAATGCTTACCGCAGATCACATACATTTTACCGGTGAGAACGGTATTATCAAATTTTTTTCCGGTGATAAGGAAAAATATGAAATCGTTATGGGTATTCGCTCCTCCGGAGATTATGTCGATGAAAGCATGACTGTATCTTTATTGGCAATTGATTGCGAAGTGATTATGTTGCACAATATTCAAGCTCAATTTAAGCCGGCGGCTCGGGCATTGTTATTGCATCAACAACGCATGTCCAAAACCACCAGCTTTTCAGCCAACGTTACCGAGCAATATAGCGAAGCTCTGGCTTCTATAGAGGATAGTGATGCCAACCACCAATCCTTAACCAAATATTCCATGGCTATTATGTTGCGAGGCGACAGTTTGGAAGAGCTGGATTTTGCCGAAGGTGAAGTTCAACGCATTTGCCGACTTTTCGGGGTTACACCGGTTCGTGAAGGTTGGGTAACTCAGGCAACATTTTTTAATCAATTTCCTACTTATGAAACTTTGCCACGTAATTATCTTTATCTTTCACGTGCAGTTGCCTGTTCGGTGTCATTTGATAAACCTTCCGAAGGTTTTTCCAAATCTGACTGGGGTAATGGCGCTATCTCGGTTTTCCGCACCACTTCCGGCTCGGCTTATCGTTTTCAATTTCACGTTTCTTCTGAAGATTCTGCGGTGGCGCACTGTTGTATTATCGGTCCAACCGGTCAAGGTAAAACTACATTACTGACCTTCTTGGCGGGACAAGCAATGCGTCATGCCGATTTACGCGTATTCTTCTTTGATCGTCATTTAGGTGCTCGTATTTTCACTCACGCAGTTCAAGGCGCTTATATTGGATTTGATGGCGATGAAAAAAATGTGTCGCTCAATCCTTTTGATTGTCCGAATACTCCCAACAATCGGGCCTTTTTACGTCGCTGGATGCGTGCGATAACTTTGGTGGATGATCCTGTTTCTGAAAAAGAAATTGCTCGTGCGGTAACCACTGCTTTTGATTATTTGCGTCCTGAAGAAAGAGTCATGACCAATCTTTATAAAAGCTGCTTTTCGCCGACCGGTAATATGCGCCGAGAATTATTCAAGTGGATAAACCCTGATCAGTATGGTAATATATTCAATGGTGTAAACGATAGCCTTGATCTGAAAAGTAAAAGATTTATGGCTTTTGATTTTACTCATATTTTTGAAGATGAAACTCTGGCTCCCGCAGTTATCAGTTATATCATGCACCGTATTCAAACCGAAACAGGAGAAACGGGTGTTCCTTCGTTAATTATGATTGATGAAACAGCACCTATGCTAAAACATCCGATGTTTAGAGATTACTTCATTATTGGTCTGCAAGAGGGACGTAAAAAGCGTCAGGCTTATTTATGCGCGTTTCAACAACCGAGTATTATTGATAAATTGGGAGTGGGTGAAGTTATTCGCGGTCAATGTCAAACGGTTATCTTTTTCCGCAATCCTCAAGCAACTCCCGAGGATTATGCCAACTGGAATTTAACCGATTCGGAAACAGATTTTATTTTCGGACGGTCTTATCGCGATTTTCCTTATGCGGTTTTGCTTTCGAGACCAGCCACCGGAGAGTCGGTAATTTTAGATGTCGATTTAAGTGGTTTAGGTCCATATCTTAAAATCTATAATTCCGGACGCAAGAATGTTTTGCTGGTTGAAGATTTGGTCAAAGAATATGGCGAAGAAAATTTTGTTACAAAATATTTAAATCTTTAGTTTGGGGAACGAAAATATTTGGAGTTTGGTTTGTTAAGTAGTATAGTAAAATTAGGCTCACTATGAGGAGACGGACGATGAGATTGCGAATTTTGGTTGTTGTGCTAATGCTACTGATGCCGCTGAAGGCTCAGGCCGCAATTACATGGGATTTCGGAGCTATTTCCGGAACAATTCAAAACGTTGTAACCAATGTTAAAACCGCGATTGATACTGCCAAAGGAACTGTTTTGGAATGGAAATTTATTCAACATTTAGGTTCTTGCATTTCAACTGTTGCCGAGTTTTTCCAAAATGTCCGAAATGAGTATGATAGAATTAGGAATATGTACCTAAAATGGCGTGAAGATATTGTAAACTTCCAAAAGAGTATTAAAGATTTTTATAACAGTACAATGGATGTTTATAAAGCTGCACTTGATACGGCTGAAAATATTTCTGAAATAGCCACCAGAGTCCAGGTATATCTAAACGAATCTAAAGACCTTATTCAATATATCGGTGCTACCGTAACCAAATGTGTAGACAATACTGTAGAGCTTGTAAAATTCAAAAAACATTTTAATGAGCAGAAAGAGGAATTAAATCAAACTCTTGAATTCCATCGGGCTGAGAAGGCCGCTTTGGAACAGGAATTAGCCGCATTAGAAGCTAATCCTAATAGCGATTCCAACGAAATTACCAACCGCATACGCGATACAAGAGAGAGAATTTATATCCTAGATGGCCAAATCAATAATTTTTTGGGAACTCTTGATGATATTGATAATCAAATTGTCAACTTTATTATGTCGCAAAAAGGACTTGTTTACGAATGTATTGATGATGTTCGAATGATCAGAGGACGTGTAGATCGTTTGTTGTGTAATATAAAAAATACCGAGATTAAAGGTTTTGAAAGTAAGATTAACCAAATCGGCAACAGTATAAATAACTGGAGCAATAGCATTTTGCAATTAAATAATACGACTCAGGATTTAAAAAATGACTTTACCGAAGGTTGCGGTGATGTAGATATGGTTTTGGATAGTTGTTATTTATGCGACTTAGATAGAACGAATAATAAAGAAGCCTGCAATAAATGTAATATTTGCAAACCTACCCAAGGCGAAACTCTTTCCTATGCTCCGCTACCATCCGGTGATGATAAATGCGAAGAAAAAATTCGTGAAATATTAGGGGCTCCCGGAGCTGAAAGTTGTTTGTCTTATAAAAATACCTGTGAGGAACAAATTAGTAAAGGTAATCCATATTCTAATACTTGTGAAATAAGTTGTAGTCCTTTATGCGGAACCATAGATCCGGGAAGTCAAACCTGTTGCAATATTTACAATTCTAAATGCAGTGCCGGTAAAGAAAATTATTGCGATAAATACAGAGAAAATTGCAACAGCGGTCAAGGAGGCGGACAGATAAGTTTCAACTATTCCGTTTCCACATCTTCTGCCACTGCTTATGCCTTTTCTATAAATAATTTAGGTGATGCCAAAAGCGGTAATGATGAATATGGCAACCTGATAATCCCCGATAATATGGCGGCTTGTTGTCAAGACGATTCTTCTGACGCATTAAAAGATGGAGAAATGTATAAGTGTATTAATCGTTTTATCACCGCAGCCTATACAGAGGTAGGAACAGAAATTTCCGAAGATGATAAAATTTTCTTTCAATGTTTGCGTCGAACAATAAATCGAGATAAAGATTTTAAAGATATAAGAGATAAAACAGGTTTTACCGATCTTAAAGATTTTGATCCGCAAGTTCGTTCTTCTGATAATAAGGCAGCTGCAATGTTTTTAGAAGAGGCTTATGCCGAGTATCTTGCCGGAGCTTATTTAGATGCTTTGCGATCCTACCAAGACTCTCTGGAATATGCGAACGAAATTGCTAAAGAGAATAATTCCTCATACAAAGATATCGGATCAAATTGGGTTGCTGTTGGTAATATGAGCCTTAAAGTTAATAATCGCATCAATGAAATCGGAAAAATATGGGCACGTGAACAATTAATTCGTGCGGTCAACAAAGCGCGTAATTATAAAATCTCGTCAAAGGAAAAAACTGATGCAAAATAGGTCTCTTATTTTGAAATTAGGTTTAATGGCAGCCCTTTTCTGTTCGGCAATGGCTAATGCTGAAGAACCAGAAAACAATAGTTCGGAAGAAAATATTAAAATTGAAGCTCCTGGCACTACTAATTGCGATGGTAATGATCCTAACAGCGGACTTGTTTTAATCCCGGAAGAATGGGTTAAGCGGTGCAAATTATGTTCGGCCGGCGGTGAATTGGAATTTGATTACGATTGTCTGAAAAGATTGGCTTATGATTTCAAATATCAACCGGATCAATATAATCAACAATTTGAGGCCGTGCTGAAAATGTATATAGAAAATGATTTAAAATATTCTTTGATGCGGCTGACTGAAACAGGTCAGAATACCACCAAAGCCAAACAGGATGCCGGTTATGGCAAAATTTTGCAAGAAGCTGCTAAACAAGTTATGAGCGAATCAGGTTTGACAAATATTGTAGCTCCCCAAGACAAAGATGGTAATTTCATAAATCGTGCTGAAAATGGTTTATCCAAAGATAAAGATGGAATTATTATACCGAGTAATGTTGAGAAATGTGTGGATGATCAAGGTGAAGACAGTGGACGTTGTGCCATGGAAGCCAATAACCGTATAACTACTCAAACCGCTAATATACTCAATAAATTACTTGCCTCGGCCGCTATGATAGAACGAGAAGATGTAATTGATAGTCTGGTCGGTTATGTTTTACCGAACACTGATGTTAATAAGAATAACAAAGCTCTTATCCTTCCGAGTGATAAAGATGCCGAAGATGTTAACAAATCAAACAAGGAGAAAACTAATGAATAGATTTGTAAGCATCTTTTTATTAACAATAAGTTTGGTATTTGTTAATTCGTCAAATGCCCGTGCCGGAACTGATATCATTAACAACCTTTTGATTAAAGCAGGCAATGTGGTTGATAATATTTCCTTAAAATATCAAGAAATATCAATGGAAATAAGTAAAATTACCGAAGGAAAAATGTTTCAACTTGATGATACCACCAGTGATTTAATCCGTAATGCAATCGATGATTATTATTTAGTACAAGCCAAAATTAATCGAATTAAAGAAGATGTCGAATTAGCCAAGTCTGTTTATTATGACGCGGTTGACTACTATAATCAAGCTAACGAGCGTATAAATAATGCTAAAGAAAAAGCTGAAGAATTTTTGCATAAACGTGGCTGGTTTAATCGAGATGATGATGAAGATGATGAAGATGATGAAATCGGTAACGTCACTACACCTCGCACAATAGATGATAATGGTAGAATTGATGATACGGATAATGACAGATTGAGTAGGGAAGACGATAATAGCCGCCGTGGAAGCAGCGATAACAACAGTCGCGGCGATAATAACAACTCACGTGGCAATAACAACGCTACCCGCGGTACTGGGGATAATAACAGCCGTTCCGATAGTCAAAGTGATGACAATATGCTCAAGAAACCGGGTAACAACGAAATAAATTATGGAGCAATGCAACCATCTCGCCGCAGTTTTATCACTGATGATGATTCATCAATTGATCAAAATAAAAATGCTTCATTAAACAATCAACTCTCGGAGGCAGTAAATGCTAAAAAATAGCCGATTTTTTGTTATAACTTGTTTGTTGCTGTTTGGTTGTTTTTTATCATCCGGCCGGTCGGCTTTTGCCGATAATTTAGATGACTTGCTAAACGGAGCAAAAAACATGGGCGATTTTTTGGCTAGCGGTAAAGGAGCAGAATATTATAACGATAAAGTATCGGTTATGAGTGCTGTTTCAGGACAACCGGTTTATGTATGGAAAACTCCGTTGGGAGATGACAAAGATGGGGTTAATGTTGATAATAACAAACTTAATCGCTGTAAAATTATTAAGACGCTTAAACCTGGAGAACTCGAAGTTATGAAAGCTCGTCACAATACCGAAGCTTTATTGTCCAGATATGCCACTGATTTATATGTAGAATCAGTGGAAACGGAATTTGACCTTGATAGAGAAAAGCCTGTTGCTGGAGTAGCACATAGCGCTGAACAAACTATGGTCAAACGTGAAATTTTAGCTCGTTTGGCTAATATTGCCACCCGGCTTAATGTTATAGTTTCATTAGAGGCGCGAACCGCCGCTATGGATAATATTAATAAATTAAGCAAGGTTGGGGCTTTTGTATTCGGTGACTATGAGTATAATGTTAAAGACGGCACTTGCGAGATGTCATCAGAAACGGATAATAACGGAGGATAACTGTTATGAAAAAATATCAAAAATATGCATTACTGACAGTTATTTTATGTGGTCTGATTTTTCCGTTAAGATCTGCCGATGCGCTTATTCCGTTTGAATTCACTTTTCCTGAAACTGCCGGAAAAATTGGCACATGGATTCAAGAAAAAATTACTTGGGTGCAATTACAAATTTCTTCCATCAATAACAGTAAAGTAGCTCTCAAAATCGGTGACGGATTGAAAATCGCTCGCGAAGTACGTAATTGCATTCGTAAGGTTTATATAGGAAAGCCGGTTAACAAATTGAGTGAATATTACCAAAGTTTCACTTTTCCGGAGAGTGATCCGTGTAGTAGATATACAAAAAAATATCCTTTTCTTGCTAATCTTTTGCGCATAACAGGCCAAACTCAGCAGATTCTCCGTGAAATTAAAAATGAAGATGTTTATATAATAATGGACACAGCACGTAAAGTTGCTGATGATGCGGTGCTTATTACCGATCTTGAGGAGCAACGTGAACAGCAAATCCAAGCAGTAGAAGATAAAGCCGAACTTGATAAGGCAACTATTGATGCAAAAATAACTATGGCCGAACAAAATTTAGCAATGTTAAAAAAAGAACGTGATGAACACGAAGGTACTCCTGAAGAAGAAAATTATATCAAAATGATTGATGACGCAACAGTAGAATTAAATATGCTCAAGGCAAAAAAAATAGAAATTGGTGTTCGAGCAACTGAAGATAAAGCCCGCATAACTAATCAATTTTTGTTGAAAATTAACGAAGTCAAAGAGAGACATTTGGCAAATTCGATATTGCTACAGAGATATAAGGAAGAAAGAGATAAAATACGGCAAGAAAGAGAAGCTGAAAGAATAGCAAATGCACTTGATTTAGCTATTGAGGCCAAGAAAAAATATAGTGCCGATATTCCAATGATGCAAGAGATACGATGAAAGCATCATTAAAACGAGCTGAAAATATTAAAAATGATTTTACTAAAAACATCGTTGCTGCTCTTAATGAAAGCAATGACTATATTGCTTATGCCCATGATCCGGCCAATAATCCGGAAGTAGATGCTAATCTGAGTGGTACCGGCGAAGGTAAAAAGGAAGCTTTACAGGGTATGATTGATAATACTCTACGCCAGATAGATGTAATTGAAAAAATTATTAATGAGGAACTTACCTCTTTAGAAAAACGAACCATGCGAATAATCTCGCAGAATATCAATCATCGACTTGATCATAAAAAACAAGAAGGTGAAAAAAGCCTGATAATTGACTTTTGTCGTTATCAGGTAGGCAGAAGTTATACCAGATCTTTCAAGGGAAAAGCTGAAAATAAAAAAGATAAAAATAGTAAAGACGAAGACAAGAAAAAACAAGAAGATAATAAAAACAAACCGGATAATAACGAACCGGATAATAGCAAGCCTGAAACAGGTGAAGAATGGTAGTTCGGATTTTGGGGCAAAGGAGAGGAAAAATGAGACGTAAATTTTGGACATTATTAACCGCCATAGCAATTATATTGGCGCCAAAAACTTCCTCAGCTCTTATATTAAAGGCTATTGAAGAGGCTTACAATGTTATACCTTTGTCTCCGGTTATCAATTTTGGTGAAGATATTGCCGAAACCGGTAAATTGCTTAATAAAACCGCGATGAAAGTTCAAAAACTTACTATCCAGATAAAAAAAGATATTATCAACTTAAAAATTGCCCTTAATGATATTGCATTAAAAATAGAAGCTCTTTTTGCGGGTGATTTTGGTGTGCTCACAGGTCTTTTTAGCCTTTCTGAAGAAAAAGAAAAAGTTGAAGTCTGCGGTGTAAATATGGCAGATACCAATCATGACGGCATGGCGGGCAAACTTCAAGAAATTTTGTTAACTTACGGCATTGGCGAAAAAGAAATTGTTGATCGTAATCGTCGCAAATTTTATTTAGATAATGTTTATAATATCTATGCTGCAGTTCAAGTGTTACGTTACAATCTTTCCGATGATGGAGATATAGGACAGAAAATTACAGCTGCACAGCTTTGTTGCGGTGAAGGTCAAGGAGCAGATTGCGGACTTCCGGTTATACAAGGTAGCAATAATAACGATGATGAAGGCTTGATTGAAATGCAAATGTATTATGGCTACGCTTTAGGGGCTCTGGAAAATCTTATTAAAACTTGGGAGAGAGTTGCTGCTCTTAAAGCGCAGCTTCAAGCTGTTGAAACTATAATGGATATAGAACTTAAACCTGATTTTTCTGAAGATACTACCGATACATCTTGGGTTGAACCTGCCAAATCAGCTAAAATATATGCTTCCGCTCAAACATCTTATAGCCAACCTTTGGCATTTGCTCAAATGATTTACAATGACAGCAAGGCTTTTGATTTTGAAGAAATCATTAATGAGGATGACCAGACAACTTCTCCGGGAGGTTTTACCGGTATGGGTTTGAAATTTAGCCGTCCTGAATCCACTTTAGCTCCTTCAGCCTTTGCCCAAAATAAAGACGAGATGGAAAGTTATCGAGAAATTACGGATATAGAAAATACTTTATCAAAAGCAATTTCTATCCATGGTAAAATCAGAAACATTGATGAATATCAAGAAACTGCCAAACAGCTTAAAAGTCTTCAAGAACAATATGCTAAAAAACTTAAAATTCTTGAAGATTCTAATCAGTGCGGACGTGATTACGTAGCTCGCTATTTTCTTAGTCCCGATGAGGTATGGACGGGAATGAAACGAAAATTAACCTCGGAAGAAATCAATAATTATGATATTCGTAAAGGTATATCGGGTTGGGCAATAGATGCCTATGAGTTTGCCAAAGCCGCTGAGGTCAGTGATTTCAATGATAATAATTTTGATAAAAAAGAATTTAAAGTAGAAGCTGCAAATTATAAATCCGCAAATGAAGAAGAAAAAGATTCTCAAGTTACAAAAGCTTCTGGTAAAGGCGTGGATATTTCGGAAGTCAATCAAAAGGTCAATGAGCTTTCAGGAAACGATCCTGAAACAAATCCGGATGATCTTGCAGAAGAAACTATAGATGATAACGATCAAACACCGGGAAAGTCTAATTTGCAAGATATTGAAGACAACAAAGTCAGCGTCAATGAAGATAAATATAATAAAGGTCAGGGAATAAGTGAAGAAAAATCAAAAGCTACTCAAGATGAAAATCGCAAGGCGACAATGATTGCTTGGCATATCGGCGCATTAGCTTCGGAAGATTTAGGACTTAATGCCGGTCCCAGCACTGATGCAGAAAATCCTCAATGGGGAATTACTAATGATCGAAAAATGATTTGGAGGGATGCTAAGATTTTTTATGACCAATATCTTGAGCACAAATATAGCAATATTAAAGCATATCTCAAAAGGTATATAGAAGCTGATATAATTGAGCTGTTCATATCAGTGCTTAAAGGTCAGGTTAAGGATATCAATCAAACGGCCTATCAACAAAAACTGAAGAAATTGCATACTGACGCCAGAGCAGCATTGGATGCTCAAGTAAGTGAAGTCGAAGAAGCTAAAACCAAAGCATCTGATGATCTGGAACAACAAAAAAAAGAATTAGAGACAAAAATAAACCAATTATCCGAAGAGGTTAAAAACTTAACTCAAGAGATTGCCGGTATGGTATTTAATGCTGAAGAAGGTGCTTACACTTCAATCGATGAAATCGTATCTACAAAAATTAATTATTTAGCCGAAGAAGAAGATGATGATGATGTTAAGCAAAAACAGGCTTTAGACAATCTTAAGGAAAATAGTGTAATTAAAAATGAAATAGGAAAAAATAAGAATTTTAAGATAGCCAACAATACAGATGATAACGGCCAGACAAAATCTCAAAAAGAAGGGCTGCTGCGGCAAAAACAAGTAGCTCTCGAGGCTGCCCGAAAAGAGTTAGACGATGTAAACCAAGAGATTGCCGCCGCTATATTAGATGCACAAGAACAAGCAGCATCTTCTCAAAATACTGAAGAAATCAGTGAAATTATCCATAATTTCACATCATTAAACTCTGACGGATATAACCGAACAGCTAAAAATAATCTTTCATCAATTATTGAAACCGTTTTTCCCGATGAGAATTTATTCGGCAGGAATAGGATAAAAAACCAAATCAAGGATGCTGCAAAAAATATTATCATCAACTTAAATGATGAGATAGACAAGGTAGTAGATGAAGGTCTTGTTAAAATACATCAATTAGGTGATGATTTATATCTTCCGGAATCATCTAATCGAGTTAAAGAAATTCATAAAGAAATTATTACCAAACTTGAGGGAATAGCCATAGTTGGAACAGCTGTCGGATATTCTCTTCCTTCCGGCATTACTTTAGCCTCTCTAATTACTATGGATACTGATCCTGACGATGGATTTTTTGTCGGAGCCATACCGGCAGAACGCGATTTCAAATCGCCTCGTCCTATGGAAGATTTCAGCCAACCTCCGGTTCGTGAAGTTTTTCACTTTGATATGACCGACTTTGCTAATATCAAACCTTATGATGAGGACAGATATAAAAAATATAGTAATAAAGTATTTCATATGAGTGATGATAAGAAATTAGCCGCACGTGCTATAACTCGCGGTGATTTCTTGAACTATGGTGGTAAAGTTCCTGATTTATGGAAAATGATGTTGCAACGTAAAGCTTTTATTGAAACAGAATTTAAGCTGCAAGATGCTCTTAATCAAGGTTGTGAGGATGTAGCTCTCCTGCGAGGAGGTATAATGCCTTGTCGCGTGGTTGGTAAGAACAAAACGGTAGTATTAGATGTTTATGCTTTCAAAGATAAACAAAAATACACCTACGATCATCAAACGGATAGAAAATACATTACACGAACTGATCTTCAAGCAGAAAATTTGCCAAAATGTATTTTAATTGACATGGACGAAAATGATAACATTAAACTTACTTATTATGATATAGATGCTAAAATAAATCATCAATCAGAAGAAGATAAACCTCCTTTTTCTTCGGAAGAATGTAAGGCCAGTGAATTAGGAATGATACTGGATGCTGATGAAAATAATAATATTTATTTCAAAGCCGCCCTTTATGAGCTTTATAATGATAATTTCCGCGCTCAGAACGACAAAAGCCCCAGTAAGGATGATAACAGAAATCTGGCAATTTCCGAGCAGGCTCAATTGTCTCGCAATCAAATCGGTGATTTCTTACGTCAAGCTGAATCTGAGAAAAAGATGAAACAATCTTTGGAAGAGATGGAAAAGAAGAAAGAAAATCAAATGGCTGAATTGAAAGAATTATTTGAAGATAAAAATAATGAAATCTGGGCTGAAAATGCCCCAAGGCCGAAATTTGATTCAAACTGGGATCTGACTGACAATACAATAATTGATCAAATTAAATCAAAATTACGCATAGCCAAGGAAACTATACTTGAACAGGTTACGCAGTTAATTTCCGCTTATAAACAAAATTCGGAAGATTCTGAAAAAAATACTGCCGAGGCATCCGAATCTTCCGATAAAGATAATGAAAGAGCCGAATTAATTAAAAATCGTCTTGATGAACTGCAAAAATTGGTGGAATTTTTAGAAATAAAATCCAACGTTAGCGAGACAAAGAAGGATAAAAAGACCGGCCAAAATGTAACATACTATAATTATAAAAATATCGACGGCCTAAAAGGTAAAGGTAAGTATCAATATCCCAGTGAATATATTAACGTAACCATGAACCTTATTAATGAAGATGACTGGCAAAATAAGGCAAATGCTGAAATAAATGAGGCTATTGCTGACGAGAGTGCTCGTGAAGAATATGACGGAAGTAAAAAAAGAAGAAAAGAATATGAAGGAGATGATCCTCAATATCGCGATTTAGAGGAGGCGTATTGCGCTAATTACTGATGGAAGAAAATATACAAAATCCGCAAATTGAAAACGATTCTGCTGTAAAAGCTATTGCCGGAGATGCTAACCAAGGACCGCAATATCTTGATCGTCTGGATAAAACAAGCCATTCGGCCAAAGTTATTTATTATATGATTATATCTCGAATCTTGGTGTTGATTACCGCTCTGTCAATGACCTTTTTAGTCTTGGCATCGTTGGTGGTATTTCGTATGGCTCCGCGCGTTACGGTTGAGCCGTTATTACTGGTTAAAAACAGTTCTTCCGAAGATTTGGTCAGTCACGAAGCAATATCTTTTGATATGCCCTCACGTGAAGCGTTATTGAAAATGTATATAAAACAATATATAATGTTGCGTAACACCATTGTTCACGACCGTGTCGAAATGCAATCTCGCTGGATGGCTGGCGGCATGGTGCATTTTCTATCATCTCCTCAAGTTTATAACGAATTTGGTGCTCCTTTAGTAAACACCTGGGAACAAATTGTCAGCCAGCCGCTCACTCGTGAAGTCGAAATAGTGTCTATGTTGCGACAAGGAAATTCTTCCACATGGACGGTGGATTTTAAGACTTATGATTTGCCTAATACTAAAGGAACCAGAGCTTCTTCCGATAGCGTAAAAACCAGATTTTGGACCACTGCTATTACCGCTAAATTCATACCGGAACGAGCTTTTTCTTTTTATCGTTTGATAAATCCGTTAGGTTTTACCGTCGTTCGTTATTCTCAAACCGACAAACTTTAAAAAAACTTGCTTGCCGAATTGTTTATTCTATTTTGTTGATAAGTGTCATGCAATAGTTAGACATTTAAAATAAAACAGTATACCTTAACATAAAGTATACTTTGTATAATTGTTTTTAAAGAGGGTAAAATCAATGAAAACGCGCTATAAGTTATTGATATTTGCGGTTTTGTTTCTTATATCCGGATGTTATGGTTCTTATTACGAGCCCGAACCGGTCGGTATCGGTACTGGTATTGATGAGCTTAAATTATCTCCTTGTGCTTGTATTGAGGTTGAACTTCCTCACACTTTACCGGACTGGTTTGTTGCCACAATTTAAGGGATAAAGGCTGAATAATGGTGGAAGAGATAAAATACGGACAAACTCAACCGAAAATGATAACGGGAAGGCGTTCTCCCGGTGGTGCAGGCCACTCTAATTTTGGCAAGAGTGAAAAATTGTTTGTTGCTAATATTGCCGAAAAACGTTATTTGTGGACAGCGCGCGCTTTTGCTATTATTACCGCTCTGAGTATTTGCTGCAATATTGTATTGGTTATGGCAATCTTCCAAATAATTCCGTTGTATCGTGTAGCTCCGTTTTTGCTCACTTTTCAAAGTCAATCCGAGCGCGTTTATAATATTACCCCGATAACCGGAGAATTGCGAAATTATAAAGCTATTACGGAGGTTTTTGTCAGAGACTATGTCTTGCAACGTAGTTCATTTGATCATAGTCTTGATGTCATGAAATCTCGTTGGAATCCCGGCGGAACAATTCAAGAATTATCATCTCCGCAAATCTATCAAGAATTTTGGGATAATATTGCTAAAAAGGCTCTAACGCTTATCAAAGATAAGGGAATGGAGCGCAAAATCAGAATTTTATCAATTAATGAATTGTCCAACAATATATGGCAAGTTGAATATGAAGCCAGTGATACTTATGCTGATTCACTCAATCCCGACATAAGCTATTGGACAGCTACTTTGACAATTAATTATCGTCGTAAGACAGTAAAATATGGAGAAAGGTTGAAAAATCCTTTGGGATTTACGGTTGTAAAATACGCGCTTAGTCGCAATAATGTGGAGTAAACGTGTCGTGGATATATTTATGAAAAAAAGTTGGTTGTTTGCAATAGTTATGACGTCATTAGTGTCGGCAAAACTTTGTTTCGCTCAGGCTACTCAACAATTGTTGGATGCTAGCGCCGATCAGTCTCAAGGAAATTATATACCGATGAACTTGGATTATGCCGGATTTAATTCTTTGGGAATGACGCAAGCCGCATGGCTTGATCCTTTGCAAAATTTGGGGGAAGGACAAAGTCGCCCTGCCTATTCCAAATATTATTGGACGCCGGACTTGGTTTTGCCGGTTAGAGTGCGCGAAGGTATGATTACAATGATCAATTTTCCTGAATGGGAACTTATTGAAGATGTTACTTTTGGTGATACAGGTTCTTTTGACGGAAAAATACAATCTCCCAATACGATTTTGCTATATCCTCGTTCCGGAGCTCAGATAGGTGTTGATACCAATGTTGTAGCATTTGGGCGTTCTGGTAATCGTTATGTTTTTTATCTTAAATCCGAAGCTGTCAATACCGAACGTTTAACTAACGCTATTATTGATATAGAAGTGGTTGGAGGTAATAATCCCGATTCTGATGGAAATCAACCTTATGTCGGCGGTGGTTCTGGAAGCGGAACTATCGGTGGAATTAAAAATATCAGTGGTAACAATCCCAGCTATACCAGACGTTTTCAAAAAAGTGATTGGATAAAATCTATTCCTGTTGATCCGAGTGATTTTAAGTTTGATTTGGAAGTTTATGTACCCAATCCTGATGATGTGGTTATAGCACCTGAAAGAGTTTGGCGAGATAATATTTTCACTTACATCGATTTAGGTAAGAAGGCACTTAATATGGTGCAAAGGCCTGTAGTCAGTATGATTGTCGAGCGAGTTGAGGTGCCGGTCGGATTTCGCACCAAAGGACCGGATAACCGATTGATTGTTGTAGAGGGTATTGGTGATATGGTTTTGCGTAACGGCAAAAGAATCATCTGTATAAAAATGCGTCGTTCTGATGAAAACGGATTAGAATACGCCGTTAAATCTTCTGATTATCTGCCTCCTGAATGGGATGTCCCTCCGACCATTCCTAATGAAAAGACAACCGGTATAGATAATAATGTAAATCCTGCTTATGGTAATAACCAAGGCTATGCCCCGCAAAACGGCGGACAACTCATCGATTCGCAAGGCGGTTCCGGCAATATGTCGTCAGGTTTTCAAGGCGACGGACAATCGGATATTAAGAACAGTCAAGGACAAATTATAGTTCCTGAATACACCCAAAACGGATCTTCCGGATGGCCAAGAGGTAATGCTGCTGATAATTTTGATTATTCAAAAATGCAACGTATAAGTGGAGATCAGGGAGGACCCGGAGATTATCCAATGTCGCCTAAATATGCTTATGGTGCCGGATTTAGCGGAACAGATAGTCAAAATATATCAATAGAATTAGGAACAGATGGTGATGTTAATAATTTGGAAACCTTATGGGGAAAACTTTCTGGAAGATATAAAGAGTTGGATGGGTATACGCCGTTTTTTTCTGTTGATGCTCCGGCAGATGGTAACGGACGGGAATTGTTTCACTTAAGAATAGGGCCTGTAAAGAGTCTTGATGCTGGTGATAAAATATGTAGTTCTTTAGGACGTAATGGTGTATTTTGCAGTGTGGTTAGGACACAATAGACCGAAAGCATGAGTGATGATCAATTAACAAATTCCGAAAGATATGTTAAAAAGACCAATACGATAATTCTGGTTATTGGTCTTGTTTCATTACTTGTATTTATTTTCGGTCTCATCTTGCTGATAAGCAGTGGAGATAATCAACTTACCAATGAAGAGATAGATATTAATAGCAGTGATGATCCTTTTATTAATCAGCCAGTTGCCGAACAATCATCCGCAATAGAAATTGTATCAAATGAAAGCGATAGCCCTTTTACGGCTAATCCGGATCCTATTCCGATGGGGGAAGTTGTTTTAGGCACTGAAGCTAAAAACGTTTTGACCATAGGAACAAATGGTAAGTCAGCCATAAAAGTTGTTTCTGTTGAATTAGCCGAACCTCCTTCGGCCGGTTTTACTTACAATGACAAATGCTCCGGATCGGTATTGAATGGAAAAGAAACTTGCCATATTACCATGACTTGGAAGCCTGTGATAGCCGGCAATGTCCAAAATAATTTTTTAATAATGTGGCATGAAATAAATCTTGGGCAGGAGAATACTAAAACAGCTAAAATAACCGTAAATGGTAATGCTGTAAATCGCGAGGAATGTCGTTATTGTGAAGATGAAACCGTTACTGCAAATAAATCCGATTATGGAAAATCTCTGCAAGCGGCTATCGGTCCGGATGGAAAAAATATAGGGGTTGTTGATAAAGAAGGTTATGCACGAGATGATAATGGTAACGTAATCGGAAAAATGGCTTCTGATGGTCTTATTATGGATAAAGATGGCAATGTTATAGGTGTAGCCGAAAACAATAAAATAGTATACGACGAATTTTCCAATTTAGTCGGATATGTTACCTCAGGAGGAGAAGTTGTCGATGATGAGGGTAAGGTTGTCGGAAAGGTTCTTCCTGATGGAACGGCTTTAGATCCTAGCGGTGGCATTGTCGGCAATGTTGCAAATATTGGGTTAGTATATAATGATAATGGAGAAATTATCGGAAAAGCCGTTCCTGACGGATCAATAGTTGATGACTCCGGCAATATTATAGGACGTGTGTTATCAAAAGATAAAGTTGTTGACAGAAATGGCAACAAAATAGGACATATAGCTCAAACCGGCAGAGCGGTTATTGATGACGGTGGTGATGTCTTGGGTGTAACTTTACCCAACGGGGAGGTTGTTAATGCCAAAGGTGAAATAATCGGTAAAACACGTGAAACCGGTGAAGTTGTTGTCGAAAATTCGCCTTTGATCGGCAAAAAAGTTCGTGTTGCTTATGATAAAGAAGGCAAAACGGTAGGTTATGTCGATAAAAACAGTAACTTGGTTAATGCACGGGGTGAAATTATTGGCAAAGCTCGTGATGATAATAAAGTTGAAAATCTTAATGGTGATATACTGGGGTATGCTGATGAAGAAATAACTTTTAGCCCGGATAATGCGGTAATTGGTAAAATCGTTACATTTGAACGCATACCGATAACTCCCGGAGGTACGATTTTAGGTCAACTTAAAAATGATGGCAGTATTGAAAATGATCGCGCACAAATAGTTGGGCGTATGTTACCAAACGGATTAGTTAAGGACCAGAGTGGCTCAAAAGTAATTGCCAAAATGGTTCGCGCCGGAAATATTATGGGGTTCGGTTGTAATATAATAGGATATTTAGATATAGACGGTAAGGTTAGAAACAATAGTGATGATACTAATCTTAAAATAACACCCGAAGGCACGGTTTTAGACGAAGAAGGAAATTACGTCGGAGGTATTCTTCCTCATGGCAAAGTTTTTGATGATAATTGCAAATTATTGGGGAATATTGATAATTCAGGCCTGGTTAAAGATGAAAATAACCGATTCGTGGGATGTGTAAATCCGGATGGCACGGTTTTGAATGAAAAAGGCGATTTGATAGGTGCTGTCGTCAAGCAAGGGATTGCTGTTGATGTCAATGGTAAATATCTGGGGTATATTAATACTAACAATGTCCTGATTAATGATAGAGATGAACCTATAGGATGCGTCGGTATTTTTGGTGATGTCTTCAATAATAAAGGTGCTTATATAGGTAAAGTCATAAATGAAGAATATGCCTATGATTTCAATGGGGATTATATCGGCGATGTCGATTCAAAGGGTAAAATAAAGGTATATGCGGCTCCTGCCGATTTATTGTCTGCTGACGGGCTGGTTTTGGGTGAAGCAAACACCATAAAAGGTGTTGCTCTTCCATCAAATACTTCAGTAGTTGATGCCTCGGGAAAAGTAATAGGTTTTCTTTTTCCTGATGGTAATATTTATAATACATCAGGCGTTGTTCAAGGCAAATTTGTTAATGGAGGCTATGGCGAATATAACGGAGTATGGGGAGCATTATTACCTAAAGGTGAAGTTATAGATATTAATGGCCAAATTGTCGGGACGGTTGCACCGGATGGTCGCGTTTTAACTCGTTATGGTGATAATATAGGCAAAATTAACTCCAAAGGAGATTATTATGATAACAAAGGCGAATATAAGGGGCATGTTGTTCCCAAAGGTGTGGCAATCGGATATAACGGATCTTATATAGGTTATGCAGTTTCCGATGGTAGAATTGTCGATGGAAGCGGTAATGTTACAGCTCGAGCCACACATGATAAAAAAGTGATTAACAGCTCCGGTAAAATAGTTGGTGAAATATTACAAGAGGGTGCGGTAATTGATGTTACCGGCAATTATCAAGGTATTATGAATTCATTAGGTGATATAATAGATAAAAAAAATGAGGTAGTATCGGCTATTTTACCTGGCGGAAGCAGTGAAAAAGGATTTAATTTGGTTAATACTGGTATGGTAATTGATTTTCGAGGAGCAATTATAGGTTTTGTATTGCCCAATGGCCAGGTTAATGGATTAAACAATTCTCCTTTAGGAAAGATTTTCCCCGATGGAAACGTGCTTAGTTCCGGCGGAAAAATCATCGGTGAAGTTATTAATGGCGATATAGTTATATCAAATAATGATAAAGTTGTGGGTTATGTTAATTTTGATGGTCAAATTGTCGGATTTGATGGTACAATCATCGGTAGAGTTTTATCAGGGGGATTGGCTGCGGACATGAATAATCACGTTTTAGGCAAGATATATAAGATTGGTGCTACTGTCTTAGACAGCGACGGTGCGTATCGCGGTCGATTATCTTCTTCCGGCTCGGTTGTTAATGCTCAAGGTGAAATAATTGGCAGTATTAAAAGCAATGGTTCTTTTGTGGACTTAGATAAAAATGTTGCCGGATATGTTTTGGGCGAAGTTGCAAAGAACAGGAGGAATTGATATGAAAAAAGCCTCTTTGTTTAAATTCGCTATACTGGTTGCCGTATTGGCAATCAAGTTGTGTTATTCTACCAAAACCATGGCTCAGGAAATTACAGCAATAAACTTTAGCGGAGATGTTATAGGAAAAGTTATTTCTGATGGTAAAGTGGTAAGTATAGAAAATAAAGTTCTTGGCAATGTAACGGCAGACAGTTTAATATTAGACAATAAAGGTAATATTATCGGAGGTGTTGTGCCTCAGGGTATAGCTATCGGTAATGATGCAAAAGTGTTGGGAAAAGTTGGTGGTGACGGAACAATACGCAGTCCATCCGGTCAGATTATGGGAAAAGCTTTGCCGAACGGACTTGTAGTTAATGATTATTTTGATGTGGTCGGACAAATAATATTCCCGGGTTTGGTTTATAATGATGAAGGAAAAATTGCCGGACGTGTTACCGGTGACGGAGCATACAGCGATTTGAGCGGTAGTCAAAAGGGTATCGTCACTTCGGACGGTTATGCTTATCGTAAAGAAAGCAAGGATTATGTTTTAGATGGCCGACTAATATCGTCTCGTATGGTGGTTTCAACCACGGGTAATTTTATCGGCAGCGTGGTTCCCGGAGGACAAGTTACCGATTTTAATTCCGAAACATTAGGATATATCAGAGCTAATGAGTATGTGTATGATAATCAAAACAATATTATAGGAAAATTAGTTAACACCGGCTATGCAATTAATGAAAATGGCCAATATATTGGTATTGTTAGTTATAATGGTATAGTTGTAAATGAAGGAAAATCTATCGGTAAAATTCGTGCTGATGGTCGCATTGTTGGCAATACAGGAACAATAATAGGATCAGAACAGCCTTTTGCCGGAGTTGCTTCCGATATGCATGGACATTATTTAGGATATCTCAGCATTTATGGTCAGATTAGCAAAGGGACTGCCAACATTGGTAAAGTTGGTGCGCGGGGTTTTGTTTTCGACAAAGATGGTAATGTTCAGGGAAAAATAGTTAAAACCGGTCCTATCTATAATTATAGAGGAGATCATGTTGGACACGCCGTAAGTAATGGTGCTGTTATTAATCTCAATGGAACTACTATCGGGTATATGATCGGCGATACGGCTTATAACCTGTCAGGAGAAGCTATAGGCGGAATAATAAACGATCGAACTATTTTTAGTAATTCTGGGGCATATATCGGCATGTGCGGTATTTCCTCCCAGTTTGAATATCAAGGTGATATTTTAAAAATATCGCCCTTGGGCTATGTTTGGAATTCTAAAGGTGATATTTCTGGAAGAACATTACATAATAATTCGTTTTATACTTCGGCAGGAATTATGTATGCTAATATGGATTTATCCGGACAAGCAGCAAGGACTGACGGAGGTAATAACGAAAAAATTATTGGTAATGGCATGGTTCTGAATATTCAAAATAATGTTGTAGCCCAAACAATTGATATTCAGACGGCGGTTAATTATGAAGGTGGCATGGTAGGTGTGCCAAATCAACATAATGCCTTATTGAATAAAAATATGCAACAAATCGGTAAGGTATTACCGGACAGTAGTGTTTCCAGTTTCGGCGGAACTAACTATATGCCTAAAATAGGGCAGGCTTATCAAGAAAATATAGCAGTAAGATTTAACGGCGATTTTTTGGGATATGTTAATGTTACAGGAAATGTTATCGGGTATGACGGAACCAAAGTAGGATATTTGGTCGAAAGTGGACTTGTCAGCGATAACGACGGAATTATTATCGGCACGGTAGTCGGTTATTCAGGCGTAAATAATGATAAATGTGAGTTGTTGGGGGTTGTTTCGCAACAAGGTGCAATTTTTAATGCCAGAGGTGTTTTTGTCGGAAAAGTTTTGGGTGATCGTAGTGTTATCGGCGGATCGGGAGTTGTATTAGGAAAAGTCGTGCCGCAATTACCCATAATCAATTTTTCCGGCAACATAATCGGATATTCTGATTATCGAGGTGTAGTCTATAACCTTAAAGGTGAGCAGTTGGGATGTATGGATGGTCAAGGTCGCTTATACGATTCTTCCGGTGAATGGATTGGCGGTATTGTCGGATATAATTCGTTTATTGATTTTAGCGGCAAGATAAAAGGTTTTTCCTTGTTTGATGGTAGTATTATTGATGATAAAAACAGCATCTCAGCCTATCAGCAACCGGACGGTAATATTAATTCAAATACCGGTATTCCTCAAGGTATGCTTATGCGTTATAAGGTAGCATTTGATTTGAATAATAAATTGATGGGATACATAGATAGCCAGGGAAAGGTTTTGGATAATCAACATAAAGGTATCGGACGTGTTGATTTTGACGGTAATATTTATTCTGGCAAAGATTTGGTGGGTTATGCCCTTGATGATATGTATGTATATGGAAACAAAGGGCGATTACTCGGTGTAATTGCTCCCAATGGTGAGGTTTATGATTTTAATAACCGTAATTTAGGATTGTTAGATAGCGGTTTTGTAATTTACAATAATGAAATAGTTGCTCGTGGTGCCCGTGATTATAATATTCGTGATAATCAAAAATTGGTTTTGGGCGAATTACAATTTAACGGCGAGGTTATTAATAAAAAAGGATCGGTTATCGGCACAATTGATAACGATGGGCAGATCGTTGATAAAGGCGGTTCTGTCATAGCCAAAGCAACTCCGTTACAATTTTATCATAAAAGTTTGTTAAAGACCAGTAAAAATCCTCCTAAAGAAGTTCGAGTTCAAGAAGTTGAAGCAATTGTTGATAATAACGGTCAAACTTTAGGATACATCGGCGATGAAGGTGTTTTGGTAAATGAACAAGGAAAATTTGTTGGCAAAATAGATTCAACCGGCAACTACATCACCCCACAAGGAACAATAGTTGGCAAAATCAACCAAAACAACGAAATAGTTGATAATGAAGGTAATGTTATTGCTCGTAAAAATAAAATCATGACAGATTTATCTTTGCCGAAAGTTGCAGAAAAGTTGGTAGATAAACAAGGTAATGCTTTAGGATATATTACTGATTCCGGAGTTTGGTTAAATGAACAGGGCGGTGTTGTAGGACAAATAAATTCTGATGGAAAAATTGTTAATGATCAGGGAGAAGAAATAGGTCATATAAATCAAAACAATGAAGTTGTTGATGATAAAGGAAAAATAATAGGATTAAAAACTAAAGTAGTAACATCTTTGCCTTCCTCTCGAGAAGTTGGTGCAATTGTTGATGAAGAAGGTAAAACCCTGGGATATATTACCGATGAGGGTGTTTTAATAAATGAACAAGGAGGTGTTGTAGGACAAATAAGTCCTGACGGAAAAATTGTTGATGATCAGGGAGAAGTAGTCGGAAAAATAAACGAACAAGGAAAAATTATAAATGATCTTGGCGAGATTATAGGACAAAAAGAAAGTAGAGAAACCATGCTTCCGTTGACATCAATGGTAGATACTATCATTGATAATAAAGGTAATAAGTTAGGTCACATGACTACTAAAGGAGTGATTATTAACGATAAAGGAAAAGTTGTTGGTAAAATAGATTCAACCGGCAACTATATCAATTCACAAGGAGAAATAGTCGGCAAAATCAATCAAAGTAATGAGATAGTTGATAACGAAGGTAAGGTTATTGCTCGTAAAAATAAAACTCAAATCAAATTACCTTCTTTCAAAGGGTTAAGCGCATTATTTGATAATCTCGGCTCACTTATAGGATATATAACTCCCGATGGCATACTTCTTAATGAAAAATCGGAGCCTTTAGGACAAATAAGTCCGGACGGAAAATTTACTGATGCAACAGGCGAAATGATAGGCAGAATCAATTCTCGTAACGAACTGATTGATAATCAGGGGAATATTATGGGGCGCAAGGGACTTGTGGAAACTAATGGCCAAATAATGGAATTAATCGAGCAAAAACAGGCAAATCCGACAGAATTTCTTATTTCTGCAGCACCTAAATCGGATGTTGATCCTTCAGAAATAATTATTGATACTAATGATTATATTAAATCTTTGAATATAGCCCTAACTCCTGAAGGAGAAGTTTTGGGAACAATATTGAAAAACGGCGAAGTTGTTGATGATAAAGGAGAAGTTATAGGTCATCTTATGCCGGATAAAACAATTATTGATGATAATGGAGATATGATAGGGATAGAAAAATCTCCTGCCACGGATAGAAAAAAAATAATTGAAAAACCATCAGGTCCGATATTTGTTCCCGGAAGATCCGGCGATGGTAATGCTTATGGTCAAGGAAATGGTTCAACACCGAATTTAGGACCTGGGGGCGGCACTGGTCCGGGAGAACGCTATGATCCTGTTCGGCGTGCAGCATTAAATGCCGCAATGCAACAGCGTCGGGCAAGCATTCAGGCCGGCAGCATAAAGAGTAATATAAATGAATCTGTTTTTACCGGCTACGAAAAGCTAAAAGGAACGGTAAAATCAACATGGCGAATAGATTTAAGTAATATTATCTTGGCCGGTAAACCCATACCTGCAGTTATTGCCCGTGCCATTGATACCAATCATCCGGCTCCGGTTGTAGCCTATGTTGAACGTAATGTTTACGCCGAAGAAGGGCGAAATATTGTGATTCCCGCAGGTTCAAGAATTTTAGGACAATTTGGTAGTATTAGCGGTCCGTCGGAAGCGACTTCTGATTCGGCTCGTGTCCAAATTTCTTGGAACCGTCTAATTCGTCCTGATGGTTCAATGTTTAACCTTAACGGAGCGCAAACTGCCGATGCACAAGGTCGTATAGGAGCGCTAGGTTATGTTGATCAACAATTGCTCAAAAAATACACTCTACCGGCATTAACAACAGTTCTCACTTCAGCAGTTTCCTACGCCATGGCAACAGATGACAATAGTTCGGGAGATACAGAAACTTCAAAACAACAATCAGCTAATGATGCCCGTAGGAATTTCTTGCAAAATATGCAGCAAATGTTTGATCAGATTCTGTCTGATAAAACTAACGTTAAAGCTATGACTTATGTTCCTAACGGCACAAGAATAATTATTTATACTCAAGTTGATTTGGAAATACGCACGCCTGAAAATGATAAAGAGCCAAGCAAAGAAGGAGGAAATTTCCATGGTTTGATAGATAAAGATGTTACTCAAACTTCGGCTAATGTTCCGCCGGGAACTAAGACTTATGGTCCTGGTGGCCCAACCAGCACGCTTGGTGGAGATGCCGGCGGCCAGGTTGTCTATGATGCTAATACACTTAATCTCAGATCATCCGGTTCTGCACCGCTTATTGATAATAGTGCTTCAGTCAGAAGAACTGCTCCTCCGCCTCCGCCAATGTATGGCGCAAATAATAATGCAAACAAGCCGGTTGATGATGACACAAGTTCTTCAAATAATAATGATAATGGAGTTCCGGCACTGTTTTAAGGAGAAAAATATGAGTTTTACGGTTCTTGAATCAATTCTGCGACCATTAGCTTATTGGTATAACCAAGACGGAATCGAGGAAGTTGCCATTAACCATGCCGGAGAGGTTTGGTTACGATTGCGAGGAAAAAGAGCATATCCATGGGTGGCATATAAAGACGAAAAATTATCCAAAGAATATTTGGTTGATTTGCTTTATATTATTGCCAATACTTATGAATTGCAATTTGATCCGGTTCAGGGAAACCCTGTAGTCTACGCCACCATTCCGGGAGAACATCGTTTTTCCGCAATATGCGGTAAGAATGTAATGTATGATAATCGCGATTTGACTGGAGGCATTGCTTTAACGATACGTGTTCATGCTGATGATGTATCCTTCGGTTTAGGTGATTATGGCCTTATGCAAGGAGAAAAACTTCACAAAATAAATCCCTTGAAAGATATTAAAGAACCGACAGATCCTTATGAACGCCTTCTTTTAAGCATTAAACGCGGAGATCATATTTTGGTATCCGGAGCCACTTCTACCGGAAAAACCACATTTTTGAATAACTTATTGAAAATTTTAGATATTAATAAACGTATTTTAACTATTGAAGATACTCGTGAGTTAATTGTCCCGCATCCCAATCGTGTCCATATTACCATGTCGAGAACCGAACAAACAAATGCCTTTGATTATGCCAAAGTTATCGATTTGGTTGTTCGTTTTACTCCCGATGCAATTATCGGAGGAGAGATTTCAACTTCTAACGCCGGAGCTATATGGGAGTTAATGGGGTCAGGTCACGACAACTGTTTAGCTACAATTCACGCTGAAAGCTCCGAAGCTGCTTATCAGGCCTTTACCGATCGTATTTTACATACTTATCCCACAATCGATCGTAAAAAGACCATTGAAGAAATGCACCAAAAACTAAGAGTAGTGCAGATAAATCGTGATGGAAACTTGCGTGCCGTAACTGAAATTACCTAAATTTTGTTATTTGATATTTTTTGTTAACACTAAATTTACGTGCTTTGAAGTATAATCAGCTGATTAAGAGGTTTGGTTAGTATTATGGCACAAGATAATGATGAGATAAATGAAGCTCGCCGCAAGGCTATGCGCAACGGAGAAGAAGATCCGGTTGTCGTTGCGCAACGTTATCTCAATATTTATAGACAAATGCATATATTTCCTCCCGAGAGAAAAGAAGCTTTTGATAAAATGTTGGTAGAGATACCGGCTGACATACGTAGTATTTTAGGTTCTCTGCCCGGTGGATTAATGCTACAGGATTATATCGGTGATTTGATTGAAAAACAAGGAGGAAAACCGATTGCTGCCGAGACGGCAACGTCTTCTGATAAACCAATCCTCGAAACAGTATTGGAACAAAACAAATCTGAAGCACCGCAGGTCCAACCGGCCCCGATAATTCAAGGCGGTAATATGGAAATATCTCTAGGTAAGGATTTTGCCGAACAATTTGCCGGAGCTTTTAATTCATTATTAGAAAAGCAAAACAATTTGCATAAAGAAAATTTGGAAAAAATAAGTGCTGATCTAAATCGCAGTCAGCAGGAACTTGCACAATATATAAGTAAAAATCAAGAAAATGATCAAAAAATTTTTGTAGCAATAGCCAAAGCCTTGGAGCATCATCAAGCACAACCTCAGGCACAACCTGCCGTTAACGGAGGAGAACTGAATGCTGATCAATCGTTAATTATGCAACAGCTTATTGAAGGACAAAAAGAGATTAATTTACGCCTGAATAAAATGGAAACAACTTCTCTCAATCATGGTAATGAAAGTAATCAGGAGTTAATAAATGCTTTAATAAAATCAAATACGGAAGCTATGCAAAAATTTGCTTCTATCCAACAAACAGCAGCTCAGGTCAATCCATCGGTTTCTTCTGTACCAACCACAGATAATACTGAACATATCCTAAACCTGATTGAACAGTCGCAAGCAAGGTTGATTGAGGGGGTTACTGAACGGATTTTGCAAAACAATTTAGCGCAAGGTCAAAGCCAAACAGCCAATAATGCTAACAATATTCAAATCAACACTCCGGACACTTCAGCTCAAACCATTATGTTGGTAAATAAAATAGCCGATTTGCAAACGGCCAATGAAAAAAATATGGAAAATGCCATCAATCGTTTAATCGAAGCGCAAAAAGAAATTTATACTGCCATTGATACCAACAGAAGTCAGGAAATTGCCGATGCTATTGTTAAAGGGCTGAAATCATCTTCATTAACCATTAACAATTATGTTCCTCCTGAAGGATATGTCCCTCAACAAGTTGTTGAAACTCATCAACCGATATCAACGCAAACAGTTGATGATTTTGAAATTGAGCCTGAACCGATAGTGGCACCTGACAATATACCAACTTATTCGTATGAAGAAGTTGTTGAGCAACCTAAAAAAAAGAAAAAAAAGAAGAAAAAGAAAAAAGAACCTGTTTTACAATCGGAAACGGATTTTGAAGAAAATGATAATAATTATCTGCAGGAAAAAGATTCTGAAAATTATTTTGATGACAGCGCCAAAAGTTTGGAATTTTCTGATTCAACAGCAACAATTAATGACGCCATAGAGAAAAAAACTTCAAAAAGCGATGATAATATTGACGATAATAATAATCAATATACTAAACATGATTTCAATTTAACGGAAAAAAAATTTGTTGAAACGTTTCCCGATTCTGATGATGTTTCATCTGTTACAGGAGAAATATCCGTATCTTCATCCGGTAGTGACTGGGGATTCGGTGAAACGGAAGATAATACTATATCATCAACAGCCTTAAATGATGTTGAAAATATAGATGTCGATGAGGTTGAAACAATAGGCGCTGACAGTTATATCTATGCGGATGATTTATCAAAGTCGACTGATGTTTCCAGCAATTCTCCTGTTATTTATAATATGTCTCATCCTCAAATTAAAGTGATCCCGCAGATTTATGATGATGCAGATGACGAAGAAAAAGACCCTTATATAAAATAATGTCCGAAAAAAGCAAAATAAAAATTTACAAATTATCATAAGCGAATTAAAATTACACTCTATGGATAACGGTAGCTTTTCGGGAGAGCAATATGGAACAAAACAAAGCATTTAGTTCCGGAAAAAATGTTGAAGGTGATACGTGGTATGTCGATAACTACGTCTTGCTTAAAAACTATTATGATATGACCATTTCGCGTATTGCGGCCAGATGTATTCGCAGTGGTAATATTGCTATTGAAGAATATAAACATTATGCTTATGTTTTAGATGTTCTTGAAGAAATAAATGAAACCGGTGAATATATTGTGGCTCATCCTAACTTATATAGTTATGTAGATAAAAAGATTTCCGGAGGTATTAATGCGCTTAAAAGCAGCTTGCGTGAATTTAAAACTGAATTGGAGCGTAATGCTTCACCGGATATGATTAAGCAAGATAAGGACGAATTAAATAAAGTTAAAGATGTTCTGGGCGCTATTGATAAATCCAATGATCCTACCATTGGAGCAGGAATGTCTGCTGACGAAGTTGTCAATAAATTGATAAATCAGCAACAAGGTCACCCTCAACAGGTCAAAGCTCATCAGCAAGAACATCATGAACGGCCTCGAAATTTTAATCCAAACCAACCGCAGGGATAATCAATGGTAAAAAAATATTCTTTATTGGCTTTTATTCTTGTTTGTTTTCTGGGCGCTTGTGAAGGTCCGGGAAGTTATGATAATTCTAAACCAAAAGATACCACACCTATATATACTGCTAAAGTGGAGAAAAACACTTACCCGGTAATTCGTACGCCTAAAGGGGCTAATCAGTTGGATTTGGAAAGCCCGATGCGTTGTTTTGTAAATTGGGAAACTCAACAAATGATATCGAGTATTCCCTATAATCTTAAAGCTTTTAATTTTGCCAATTTTGAAGTTAAAGATATGTTGCCGCGTTTTGAAGTCAATGGCTTTTCTTTTGAAACTATGCCGGCGGAAAAGGCTTTATTGAAATTAACTAAAGAGGCCGGTATCAAATTGGTTGCAAAAGATGCTCCTTATGCCAGCATATCCGCCGAAAATTTACACGGTGACTTTACTGAAGTCGTAGATGTTATAGCAAATGCGGCCGAAATATATTATACTTATAATGCCACCAACAAGACTTTACGCATATCTCGTATTTCCAACTTTAATCTGTCTGTTCCCAAGTCTCGTCCAATTATGTTGGGTGTTTTAGACGTGTTGCGAGGAGCGGGGATCACGGATTTTACGGCTAACTTTGACGATTATACCATCAATTTCAATGCAGATTATGAACTTAAAAATAAGATACTTAATCTTATCAGTTATTTTGAGGAAAATCCCGTATTATTGGCTTATGATGTGTTAATCTATCATCTTTATCCATACAACAAAGATGGTATTGAGTGGCAACAGATTATCAAAACTTTTGATTTAGGCTCGGTAAAGAGTACCAAATCTGGTGTTTTAGGGCGTATTCTTACCACATCCAACGATATAAATATTAATTCACTTACTTCTTTCCTAAGTCGTCAAGCCAAGGTAGAAATTGCCGGAGAAGGAAAATTTATAGTGCCTAATCAATGGTTTTCCCGATTTGATATAGGCAAATGTATCTCTGCTGATTCAGTATTATCCGAATTATCTATTTTAGCCAAAGCTAATTTTTCTTCGGGAAACAGATTGTTGTCGCAAATAACTCTTGAAGGTGCAGAAGGTGAAATTTCTCAATATTCGATTCGTAGTCGTATCGGCGAGAACTTTCTTATTATTGGCTTGCCGGGTACAGTGTTTGATTTAAAACAGACACAATCCGAAATTGCGATAATGATTGTTCCAAGAGTTATCAAAACCATTAAAACTTCTGGTGCTTTAACCAATAGTTTGCAATAATAAGAGGTTAAATTATGGAAAATGGTCCTGTGTTAAAAAAAGTCAGACGCCCGATTAATCGCTCGATTCCTGTTTCTTCGTCAGAGCCGATTAAGGTTTCTTCTGATAAGCCGATTACTTCTGATACAGTTGTTTCTTCACCCCAAACAACATCTGAAAATACTAAACACCGGGACATACAACAACTTCCTGCCGTGGAAAGAGTTTCACCGCAACGCGATGAAAAATATTACGATGACAATCAAAGTTACGAGCGAGAATATTATGAAGATGATTTGCCTGATACCGGTAATGGTATTTATGTCAGCATAAAAGTTTTTATTTTAGTATTAGTAATATCTTTAGTTATCGGTTTGTTTATGGGGCGTTTTTTGTTTGGAGGTAAACAAATTACTCAAAACGGCTTGCAAGGAGTTGTTATTAACACCGAGGTTCCTCGCGGCAGAGCCCGTTGCGGAGTTGCAGATCGCACTCAAGGGTGTGTTATCTATATTATGAATTCTCAACGACAAAATATGCGGGCCAAAGATTTTTATGATTTGGCTGCTCAAGTTACCGGACGTCAAAAATTTATGATTGAAACCGGTAATATGCGCTATGCTAATGTTGAAATACGTCCTGGTGATATCGCCCAAATCAATATTCCGCCGTTATAACTAAATATATATACCTAAAGTGAGGATTGTCAGACGTTCTGAAATATAGTAATATGAGGTTATAAAGCAACCGAATTTACTTTTAAGGAGAGGAACAATGACAATACTAAACAGAAACGACCAAAGCGGTCGATCGATGATAGAAATGCTGGGTGTGCTGGCGATTATCGGTGTTTTGTCAGTAGGCGGTATATCCGGATATTCTAAGGCGATGGCCAAATATAAACTCACTAAAGCTCAAGATCAAATAACCATGTTGTTGATGAACATCCGAACTGCTTATGCAACTTCGCCAAGCTATTCGGACTTAACTTCAATTAAAGCAGCAGAATATAATTTAGCACCAAATGAAATGGTTACCAAAAACACAAACGGAAGTTATACCGGATTAAATGGCACATTCGGTGGTGCGGTTACTGTTGAGGCATGTACTGCCGATAAATGCGGAGAGAATCATGGTAATACTTATTTTTATATAACTTTTGCATCTTTAGGTAAAGAAGCCTGCCGTTCTCTGGCTTCGTCTGATTGTGGTGCCGATGGATTGGTAAGTATGAAAGTTGGTGATACTTCATACGGTGTAAGCGATTTACCGGTTAATTTGGGCGCTGCTGATACAGCTTGCGGCGATGGTCCAACCGATGTAACTTGGATTTATTACTAAATAAATATCCTCTAAAAAATACTCCGCTTTTTTAAGGCGGAGTATTTTTGTAACTATAAAGTATTTCCCCCGCTTAACTCAAAGTTTTTATCTACGGCATTCTGTTGCTTGTTTTTCAAAAAATTTATGCTTGCAACTATTTATTTTAGGACTTATAGTCACAGTCAAATATGGAAATAATAATATGGTCAAAGTAGTTAATTTCGGTTGTCGCATCAATGCTTATGAAACCGAAGTAATTAAAGAAAAATTAGCGCATATTGACAATCTTATAATTGTCAATACTTGTGCTGTTACCGGCGAGGCTGAACGGCAATGTCGCCAAATGGTGCGTAAATTGGCTCGCGAAAATCCCGATTGCCGCATAGTGATTACCGGATGTGCCGCTCAAATTGCTCCGCAAAAATTCGCTGATATGGAAGAAGTCGACTTGGTGTTGGGTAACATCGAAAAAAATAACATTGATAAATTATGGGATTCATCACCGCAAGAAAAAACTATTGTCGGAGATATTGCATCATATAATGGCTATGATGACTATATAATTACCGGTTTTGAAGGTCGTCAAAAGGCCTTTGTTCAGGTTCAACAAGGTTGCGACCATCGCTGCACTTATTGCATTGTTCCTTATGCTCGTGGTCGCAATCGCAGTGTTCCCGAAAAAGATATTATATCGCAAATACAAAAGTTGCTAGATGAAGGGTTTAGTGAAATTTGCTTAACCGGTGTTGATATTTGCTCTTATCAACCATCATTTACCCTGTTGGTAAAACATATCATTGAGCATCTTGATATACCGAAACTAAATTTCGGTTCATTGGATCCGGCGGCTTTAGATGACGATTTTGTTGATTTACTGGCAAAAAATTCCAATGTCGGTAATTATTTGCATTTTTCGGTTCAATCAGGAGATAATTTAATCTTAAAACGAATGAAACGTCGTCATAGTCGTGAAGATGTTATAAATTTATGCCGTAAAATAAAGCAAGTTCGCCCCGATATAATTTTCGGTGCTGATTTTATTTGCGGATTTCCGACCGAAACAGTTGAGCAATTTAACAATACTCTGCGATTGGTTGATGAGGCCCACTTGCAAAGGTTGCATGTTTTTCCATATTCGGAGCGTAAAGGCACTCCTGCCGCGTTAATGCCGCAAATTCCGATGGAGGAACGTCGCCGTCGTGCTGAAATTTTGCGTCAGAAAGGAGATAATATTGATGATTAATTGGTTTTCCGGAATAAAAAAAAGTTTAAGCAAATCCTCCTTAAAAATTAGCACCGGTCTTAATAATATTTTTAGCAAGAAATCAATTGATCAAACAACTTTAGACGATCTTGAGGATCTTTTGCTGTCTGCTGATTTGGGGGTTGAAGCATCTTCTAAAATAGTTCAGGATTTTAGCTCGGTTAAAATTGCAAAAGATGCTGACTTATCCGATATTAAATCAATTTTAGCACAGAATATTCTTTCCATACTCAGTCCTTGCCAACAACAAATGCAAATTACTCATCATCCTCATGTTATTTTGATGGTTGGGGTTAACGGTGCCGGCAAAACCACGGCAATTGGCAAATTGGCTCACAAATTCAAAGATAAAAAAATCAGTTTTATCGCCGGAGACACTTTTCGAGCCGCAGCTGTGGAACAATTAGTGGTTTGGGGGCAACGTAATAATGTAAAAGTCCACACTGCTTCTTTAGGCGGTGATGCCGCCGGATTGTGTTATGATGGCCTTAAACAGGCAATGATTGATGGCGATGATATGGTTTTTATTGATACGGCCGGGCGCTTGCAAAACAAAACTAATCTTACCGACGAGTTAAAAAAAATTATCCGAGTTATCAAAAAGATAATTCCCGATGCTCCGCATCACACATTATTGTGTTTAGATGCCTCCACCGGACAGAATGCTGTTGAACAGGTTAAAATTTTTAAAGAAATAGCTGACATTAACGGACTAATTATTAATAAGCTCGACGGAACGGCCAAGGGAGGTGCATTGGTTGCAATAGCCTATACCTCACCCACGCCGGTCTATTACATAGGAACCGGCGAGGGTATTGATGATATGGCGGAATTTAATGCTGATGATTATGCAAAGTCATTGCTTGATTTATAATATCTAACCGATATGCGGCCAGAATTTTTCCAATAGCAACATAATGTTAGCGGTAAATAATTTAATCGAAATTGTCAGCAGAATTATGCCGAAAAATTTCTTTATCATATACAAAATTCCCGGATTTACCACTTTGGCAATAATATCAACCATTCGCAACAACAGATAAACACAAGCCATATTGGCAGCAATTGCCGTAATCAAATTTATCGGGGCATATTGTGAACGTATTGCTAACATGGTAGTTAAAGCTCCGGCACCGGAAACTAAAGGAAATACAATAGGAAAGAAACTGATATCATTTGGTGTGTCATCAGCTTCCTTAAAAATTGAGATATCCAAAATCATTTCAACCGCCATAACAAAGATGATGAGTGAACCTGCAACCGCAAAAGACGGAACATCAACACCGAATAAGGTTAAAAAAGCATCACCGGCTACATAAAATACCATAAACATACAAAACGCCATTATGGCGGTTTTCATCGGTTTTATAGTTTTTCCACGATTGCGTAATGATAAAATATACGGTAATGATCCCGGAATATCAATAATTGCAAACAAAACAAAAAAACTGGCTATAAATTGTTGCCAATCAAATCCTTTTAACATCTTTTTTCCTTTCTTAAAATACATTTTTTTACACAAATGGGCAAACTATCACAATAAAAGTTAATAATTAAATACTAAAAATAAATTATATACCACTTTTTTATAATTAGCGGGAAAATTTCCACTCGCTAAAAGTTTTTTCGTATAAAAAATTATAATTTTCCACTGATATTAAAAGTTTATTGAATTTTAACTATTTGTATTATAGCATTGCCGCATCTGTATATAACATACTTTTACGTAAATGGTATTGAAAGGATCATTTCATGAAATATTCAAAAACAGCTATCACGGTTTTAAGCAAAATGTATCGCAGTGTTTTGGTAAGATGTGCTCTTATAAACGCAGTGGTTTTGTTGGGGGCCGGTAATGCTCAGGCTATCACTCCTACTGTTACCGGATTAGGTGGTAGTCAAACTTCAACCTACACTTATGGAACACCGGTAAGCGGTAAGGCTGCTTCAAATAATGCAGTTACCTATTGGGATAATGCATCGAAATCTTTTAAAAATGCGCCTATTACTATGATTTCTGATACGGTTAACAACACTTATGTTTTAACACCTTCGAGCACCGGAAATCTTTATTTGTTCGGTAACAGATATAATGTAGCTCCGGCAGCCGGAGCGGCAACAACGATTCCTGACGCCGCAGACAATAATAGACGTAGCTTGATTTTTGAGCAAGCTATAGGTGCAACAGATCCGTCATCTGGCAACTATACCAATGGAAATTCTTACTATGTTGACTATGTTCGTAATGATATCACGGCACAAGTAATGAATTTGACCACGGCAAATGCCTCTGATACGGTTAATTTATATTCTAATTTTGTTGGAAATGATACCGTATTAAATAATCAATTCAGCTATCTGTTTGCGGATGGTAACTTTAATATATATGGTGATTTTATTTCTAACAAAGTTGATATGAAACAATTATATTCTCCTGCAGTATATAAGGGAGTGTTGCTATCTAATAACGAAACTTCTGTGGTTAATTATGCCGGTGATATTATTGGTAACTACGTCAGTTTAGGTGATGCTTATGATATTAGCCTGGGAAATGCCGATACGGACAGTGTCGGTATTGCTGATTTGCACAACGCAACAGTTAAGAGTATAGTGGCTAATAATACCGTTAATATCAAACACAGTTCTGATGAAAATATTTCTCACGGTATTATGAAATTAACCAACGGAACTATAAATGATAGTTTGTTCTCCAGTAATAATGCCAATGTTAATCAAGGAAGTTTAGACTCATCAGTAGTTTCGGCTGAAGGTAATACCACAATAAATAACACTGATTTTGTTAACAACTCCGGTAGTAACAATATTTCCGGTGCGTTTTATCAAAACGGCGGCAATTTAACCGTTACCGACAGCAACTTTGTCGACAATGTTGCTCAAACAGCCAATGCTATCTATGCCCACAGTGCTAATGTAACAATTTCAGCCCAAAATGAGGATGTTACAATTAGCAATCCTGATGAAGGCAATGCCGATCTTTATGGTATCTACGTTGATGATGCTTCCAAAACTTTAACCTTTAATGCTGCCGGCGGTAAGACTTTGTTGGTTGATGATAAAATTTATGCTCCGCAACAAACCGATATTAATATCAATGCTGCAGCCGGATCTACCGGAACGGTTAAATTATTAAACGTTTCTGATAATGCTGATGTTACTCTCAGCAGAGGTGTGTTGAATATTACCGGTAACAGCAACCAGAATATTCACACTCTTAATGCTGATGGCGGAAAATTAAGTATGCAAAATGGCCATATCAATACTATCAATATTGATACGGTTGACAAAAGCGGCAGCACCAGTGATATGAAATTAGGTCTGGATTATAGCGGATCAAATAATACTATTGATAGGCTGAATATCGGCACATCCGGTGCGTCCGGTGTTAGTATAACTCTCGATTCGGTAAATGTTATTTCTGATGCCGATCCTAATAATCCTCCGGCAGAGGTTACTTATGTAACCGGCGCTAATAAATTAGCTGAAAACACTTTGCAAGATGCCGAAGTAACTTCAACCATAACTTCCGGAGGTTATCGCTATACCTTTACCACTACCGGAGATTATAACGAAAAATTAGGTATCTTAATGACCAGCGGTTATTTATTGCCGGAAGTTATTCAAGATGCCGAGCTGGGTAATGTATATTCAATTACCACAGATAATTATAAACCGCTCATTAATGATTCCGGTTACACTGATTTAGGAACTTTGGACGGGACAGGTCGTGTTCTCACTCTTAATGGTAACAGTAGAAGTATGAGCGGACTTCGTGATGATAGTACTAAAGGAAACGGTATTATTGTCGGTTCAGGACAGACCTTTAAGGTAAACAACATAAACGGCTATAGTAACTTCACAACCGGTATCACCAACCAAGCCGGCGGTATCGTTAATGTAACCGGAGTAACCTTCACTAATAACAATACTGATATTAATAACTCCGGAACAGTAAGATTTACCGGAACTAACAGTCTTAATACTATGACCGGAACCGGAACCACTACAGTAGCAAGCGGAAAAGTTACGGTTGGCTCAACAACTAATAATGCCATAACTCAGAATAAAATTACGGTATCATCCGGTGCTACATTGACGGCACATGCTAATACGTTAAATGTTGCCAGTGGTGTTACCAATGCCGGTACTGTTGAGCTTGATAGCGGAACCTTAAATAGTAAAATCACTAATGGAGCGGTTAAAATCATCGGTGATGTTACAACTAACGCTAATAACTTAGCCGGCACCGGAACAGTAACCAATGCCGCATCGGATTTAACTTTAACCGGTGGTACGGTGGCTAAAGCGATTAGCGGTAGCGGTGATACCATTATTGACGGAACCGTAACTACTGCGGCAACTATTTCTAATGCCGTGACTGTTAATAGTGGTGCAACCTTAAATTCGACTTACGCACGTGCCAGCAATATAACTAACAACGGTACTTTTAATCTTAGCGGTAATTTAACCGGCAACATTGGAGGTAACGGTGTAACGGTTTTACAAACTGCAAACACTGCGATAACCGGATCTCCGGTTGTATCCGGCACTCTTAATATGAATGGTAAAACCGTTAATATGCACAATACTGCTTACCAAACATTAGATGTTGCCAATTTGACCGGCAACGGTAACTTAAGTATTGATGTTAATATGAATAATGTTGACAATCACGCCGCTTATTCCGATAAAATACATATTAGCAACGGCTCAGCCAATAATTCGACTTTGACATTGTCGTCAATCAATATTTTGACCGACGATGGAGCGATTGCCGGTAATTATAATGATTATGTTACCTATGTCGATGGTAATACCAGCGGTATAACTTTTGCCTTGGCATCAGGAACGAGTACCATAACCTCTGATAATTACCGTTATGATTTCACGCTTGGTTCAGCCGGTAAACTTAATACTAATATCAGCACGGCATTTACTACTTTTCCGCAATTTATTGCCGGAGAAAATATTGCCGAACCGGTAACCGCTAATACTTATTCGTTCGTAGGAGACGTCGAATTGTCTGAAGATGTTGGTATAACCAATCGCGAAAATGATGATCCGAACACATTATATGTTCACCTTAACGACAATACGCTGTCTGCCGCTCTTGATGGGGATGATGATCCGCAATATAACGGACTTATCGTTAACAGCGGTTATACGGTTAATGTTGATTCTACTAATTCCGGTAACATCAATGGCTTCACTACGGCTATAACTGTTATGGAAAGCGATGTCGATGGCGTAAATGACGGAGTGTTAAATCTGACTAATGTTGTTTTGGACGGCAATGGAACTGACATTAACAATGGTGGTCAAGTTAACTTTGCCGGCAATAACAGTCTTAATAATATGACCGGCACAGGTTCATCAACAATTACCAATGGTAATTTAACTGTTACATCAGATGATGACGACGCTGTTACTCAAGGTAATTTAACGGTTAATTCCGGAGCTACTTTGACTACGGCAGCCAATGCTCTCAATGTTGCTTCCGGAGTTACCAATTCCGGCACGGTTGATCTTACCGGCGGAACCTTAGACAACAAAATTAACGGTGGCAATATTGTAATTTCTGATGATGTAACAACTAATGCCAATAATTTGGGCGGAACGGTTGCCAATGCTGATTCTGATTTAACTTTGACCGGCGGAACTGTTGGCAAAGCTATTACCGGAAGCGGCACAACGGTTATTAACGGAACTGTTACCGCTAATGCTCAAATCGCTAATGATATTGAAATAAACAACGGTAAAACCTTGAATGCCAATGCCAATAATATTCGTGGCGATATTGACAGCAACGGAACTTATAATGTTACCGGCGGAACTTTGAATAATACAATTACCGGCGGACAAACCAATATTAATGGCAATGTTACTTATGGTGATAATGCTGACTTATCAGGTAGCTCAACTCATGTATTGGCCGGTAAGACATTAAATATCGGCGAGAATAACGCTCAGTTAGGCAATACTGTGGTTGACGGTACCATCACTATGGACATTACCAATGCTACCAACCAATCTTCGGTTTATGAAGGCGGTAGTATGACGGTATCTTCATTTGATGTTGGTCCTAACGGCATTTTATCGGTTAATGTTGCCAGCGGATTATTAACCGAGCAGCATGCTCAAACTGCCGGACTTACTATTGTCGGAGACAACAATGGAGCTCCGGTAAATCCGGTATTCACAAACTTCCAAGTTAATGACACTTATGAGATTGTCGGTAACAGCGATGGAACTTATACTTTGAGAAATAAAGCATCTTATGCTGATACATCGGCAGCATCTCGCTGGGGCAATGCCAACAATCGCTCCACTGCGGAAGGTTGGGATAATGCCACAACCTTGGCTGAAGGAACCAGAGCTCGCGAAGTTCAGAAATATCTCAACCGAATTTCGCACACTGATGGTCGAGCCTATGTTGATGCTTTGAATTCAATTGCTCCGGTTGACGCAATTGTTCACGTTGCCATGACTCAAGACTTTAATAACTCAATTGAGGACCAACTCACCAAACGTTTAGGCGGAGAGGGGTTGAGTTCAGGCGATGCTTTTGAACATTACAGAGCATGGGTTGAAACTCTTTATATTCATTCCCGTGAGGATGATGATTTTGAGCACATGGGCTTTACCGGCAAAACAGCAGGTATTGCAATGGGTATCGACGGAGAGTTGAACGAAAACACCACTTTAGGTATCGGTTATGCTTATCATGATGCGGATGTCGATGTTGATATGCGTGATATCGCCATAGCCAGCCATACCTTATTTGCTTACGGAAGATATCAACCATCTGATTGGTATGTTCGCGGTATGATTAACTACGGCAATGCCAAATATGAGGAAGACACTTCATTTGCCGGATTTACCAACGAGGCTCACTACCATGTTGAAAACTTCGGAGCTCGTGCCTATGTCGGCTATGATATGCCTAACGGAGTTACACCGGAAGCCGGAGTTCGCGTTGCTCATATCCAACGTGACACCTATAATGACGATTTAAGCCAACGCATCAAAACCAACAATGTTGATGTAATGACTGTTGTAGCCGGTGCTCGTTATCAGGCCAAACTTACCAACGATGGTATAACTTGGACACCTAAAGCCAAAGCAGCCTTGACTTATGATGTTGTCAGTGATGATGCTAATTCGGCAGTATATATTGGCAATATGGTCTATGGCATACAAGCTCAACGCTTGAACCGTTTTGGTGCTGAAATCGGGGTCGGAGCCGAAGTTAATGTCGATAATTGGGATTTGTCGGCCGGATATAACTTAGGTATTCGTAAGGATTACATTGATCATACCGGTTTCTTGAAAGCCAAGTATAATTTCTAAATAAAACCCAAAAAACTCCGCCTTAATCGGCGGAGTTTTTTTTAACAATGTTTGGAAAAAACTTGTTCGAGCAAATATTGCTGATAGGCTTGAGCAAATTTGCGATTATTAGTATTGTTTCCTGTTATATAACGTTTTTGCAGTTCATCAAAATTGGGCATATCGTTAGCATGTACTTTGCTTGCTTTATTGAATATTATCCGTACTTTCTCTTTGATTTCGTTAAATGCAGCAATATTTGCTTCATTAACAACACCCTTTCTTCCAAATGCATCACAACGACATAATTCAATGAAATCGTTTAATTGATTTTCATCCTTAAACTTATGACTTACATTGCTCACAAATTCTAAAGCTTTACTGTCTCTCATGTTTACCAATTCGTGGAAAGCCATATGATATTTACAGCCCAGTAAAGCAAAATTCCGATACTCGTTAGGAATGCGTAAACGTTTACAGATATCTGTTATGATTGTCAATCCCCTTTTATCATGTCCGTGATGAGCCGGTAAAATTTCTGCAGGTGTTTGGGTTTTTCCAACATCATGCATTAAAAGCGCAAATTTTATTTTCGGTGATAAATTGTGCCCTTGCTTTAGCACCAAAATAGTATGATCTCCGCTGTTTCCCTCAGGATGATATTTAAGCTTTTCCGGCATTTCCCAAAGTTTATTAATTTCCGGTAAAATAACTTTTAATGCTCCGCATTCTTTAGCCGTGAGAATAAATTTATCAAAATGATCGGTTTCCAAAGCTTTTTCTATCTCTTTCCATATCCGCTCCGGTGTTAAATGGTCAATCATTCCCTTATCGACCATATTTTTAGCTAATTTCATTGTTTCCGGCGCAATTTTAAAATCTAACTTTGCGGCAAAACGACACATCCGCAACACTCGCAAAGGATCCTCAGCGAAATGCTCGTCATTAACATGACGAATAATACCGTTTTTCAAATCATCGATTCCCCCCACCAAATCAATTATCTCTCCGCTTTCAATATCTTTTGCCAAAGCGTTTATGGTAAAATCGCGCCTTTGTATATCTTCTTCCAAAGTAATATCCGGGCCGAATTCAAATTTAAAATCAGTATGTTTGTCGCCTGTTTTTACTTCTTTACGAGCTAAAGCATATTCATCTTTGGTTATCGGATGTAAGAACACCGGAAAATCTTTGCCGACTTGTTTATATCCTTTGCTAAGCATTTCCTCAACCGTTGCACCAACCACCACATAATCTCTATCATGTGGTTTTTTGCCTAAAATTTCATCGCGGACTGCCCCGCCAACCAAATAAATTTTCATTTTTCCCTCTTTAATAACCACATAATAACACTTTTTTTGCCATTATTACAAGTATATGTTTTTAGTGACTTTATATGTATGATTAGCTGAATGTATTTAGGTAAAAACATAATTAAATTATTTTGGATAAAAAAATAACATAGTAGGTATACACATACTATGTTATGTAAATGGTCGTGCATACACCTCCTAAATCAGGAAAATGATACCTCATTTTTTAAGAGGTATCATTTTAATTTGATATTTTTATCAAGTTATACTACAAATAAAATGAAATGATAAGGTTAAAATTTAAGGAAAAATCAAATGATACAAATCAGAAAAGCAACATTGAATGATACTAAAACTATCCAAAAATTGAATCATGAATTGTTTAAATTAGAAAAAGAGTGCTTTGATCCAACTTTAATTACTGATTGGCCTTTGTCGAAGGAGGGAGAAAAGTATTTTGAGGATTTAATAAAGAATTCTTATGTGATTATAGCACTAAAAGATGAAGTTCCTGTTGCTTATTTAGCTGGTTCTATCAGCGATAAATGCCCTTATTCTTTGCTACAATATGGCGAAATAAATAATATGTTTGTTGATAGTAGTTCCAGAGGACAAGGAATTGGGAAGACCTTGGTGGATAATTTCAAACAATATTGTGCAGAGAAAAATATTCAGAATCTAAAAGTTGTAGCCAGTGCAAAAAATAAAAATGCTCAGGAATTTTATAAAAAACAAGGTTTTAGTGAATTTGATATTACATTGACTATATGAAAATAAAAAAATCCTTGAAAATCAAGGCTTAAAATTGGTCAGGTTGAAGAGGATTACTTCGTGCATTGCGGCAATCGGCTCTGCCGACCGGCGTATTCCCATCCGCCTTTGCCTTGTAGTCGAACCTCCTTCTTCGGAGGTTCAAATCCTCGTTCCAAAATTCAGATACAAAAAAAGCCTGCCACGAGGGCAGGCTTTTTTGTATCTGGTCGGGACGAGAGGATTGTCCTCGACATTGCTACGCAATGCTCGTTCCACTGCGCTCATCGGCCGGTGGCCGACCGGCGTTCTTCCGCCCGCCTTTCGCTTGTAGTCGAACCTCCTTCTTCGGAGGTTCAAATCCTCGTTCCAAAATTTAGATACAAAAAAAAGCCTACCACGAGGGCAGGCTTTTTTGTATCTGGTCGGGACGAGAGGATTCGAACCTCCGACTTCTTGCACCCCATGCAAGCGCTCTACCAGACTGAACTACGTCCCGAAATCTTCGCTATATCTACCACAATATTTTTATTATGCAACAAATTTTTGTAAAATTTACTGATTATTCCTGTTTTCAAGGATTCGTTTGCGCACAAAAATAAAGCGGCCTTACAGCCGCCTTATTTTATTGTTTTTGCACCATTTTGGCATCAACCTTAGTCCCGTCTTTTTCTTTATCCACCTCACCATAAATAATTACGGTATCTTGCTCGGTAACAGTATTTCCGTTCCAGTCTTCCGATTCTATTTCCACCATAATTATCCCGGTAGGATCCTCCAGTTGATAAGTATCGCCTTTGACTTGTTTGGTCAGTTTGCCGCTCACTTTAACCGGCATATCATCTTCCATAACCAAAACCTCGGCAATGGTGCTGGTCGGCATTGCGGTATGTTGATATCCGCCGCTTTTTTGATGTTTTCCGGCATTGGCTGCTGATAAGCCGGCGAATCCGACTACTGCCGCTAAACACATTATATATAGCAATTTTTTCATAAATTTTCTCCTGATTAAGTGATTAGATTCTTTATATATATGTCACATTTCTTTTTTTAAATAGTCCGAAAGCATAGTCTGTTTTCGAGTCGTTTTAACCTTTGCCGAATTAGCGATAAAAGGATTAATTTTTAACTTAATTTTCCTAAAAAAAATGGCAGTTTTCCGCGCTTTTTAAATGGGTTAATAATGGTTAATAAAATTATCCTCATGTGCATAAAAATTTTTTATTGCACTAATTTAAATAGATAGATGTGGAATCAAAATTATCAACAAATTTTTGTTTGGAAAAGCTATTGAGAGTGGATTTTTTATTTGTAAAAATCATCCTAACAATTTCGCAAAAAAAAATTGTGCATACAATATCTAGTATATTTACTTTTTATTAAGACTATATATTGTATGTTACCAACAACAAAACAAAAATGGTTTAATATTTAAGCAGTGAAAGAAAGAACACGGATATGACTAAAACAACCTCAGCAAATTTATCTGCCACCGAAGAAAATATCGGTATTGCTCAAGTCTCAAAACGCGACGGAACATTAGCTCCTTTCGACTCGGAAAAGATTTTTAATGCTATTAACAAGGCCGGCCTTGCCACTAAAGAATTTGATGAAGACGAGAGCCGCTTATTAACCGCCCAAGTATTGAAGGTTTTGAAACATAAGTTCTCTTCAAATAATCTTCCTTCCATTGAGCAAATTCAAGATATAGTCGAACAGGTTTTGATTTCTTCAAACTATTTTAACACTGCCAAAGCTTATATCTTATATCGTGACCAACGCACCCGCGTTCGTGAAGACAAAAAGATTATGGTTGATGTTGAGAGTTCTGTTAACGAATATTTGGAGAAGTTGGATTGGCGTATCAATGAAAATGCTAATCAAGGATATTCTAACGGCGGTTTAATTCTTAATGTTGCCGGAAAAGTCACTGCTAATTATTGGTTAAGTCACGTTTATCCTGCGGCTATCGGTGAAGCTCATCGCAACGGCGATTTTCATATTCATGATTTGAGTATGTTAGCTGCATATTGTGCCGGTTGGTCGTTGAAAAATCTTCTTCATGAAGGATTTAACGGCGTTCCCGGCAAGGCTGAAGCCGGTCCGGCCAAGCATTTGAGTGCAGCAGTAGGTCAGATGGTCAACTTTATGGGAACATTGCAAAATGAGTGGGCCGGTGCGCAAGCATTTTCTTCGGTTGACACTTATCTTGCTCCTTATATCCGCAAAGACAAACTCTCATATAAACAAGTTTATCAAAGCATGCAGGAACTTATCTATAATCTTAATGTTCCTTCGCGTTGGGGCTCCCAAACACCATTCACTAACTTCACATTTGATTGGGTATGCCCTGAAGATTTGCGTGATAAGCATCCGATTATCGCCGGTCAAGAACAAGAATTTACTTACGGTGATCTGAAGGAAGAAATGCATATGATAAACAAAGCCTACATCGAAGTTATGATGAAAGGCGACATTAAAGGACGGCCGTTTACCTTCCCGATTCCTACCTACAATATGACCCCTGATTTCCCGTGGGAGGACGAAAATACCGAATTGTTGTTTGAAATGACTGCCAAGTATGGTTTGCCTTATTTCCAAAACTTTATCAATTCGGTCTTAAAGCCTGGTCAAATTCGTTCAATGTGTTGTCGTCTGCAACTCGATTTGCGTGAATTACTGGCTCGCGGTAATGGCTTATTCGGTTCGGCAGAACAGACCGGTTCAATCGGTGTTGTTACCATCAACTGCGCTCGTTTGGGTTATGTCTATAAAAATAACGAAGCTGGACTTTATGCTCGTTTAGACGAATTGATTGACATGGCCAAAGTTTCTCTCGAGATTAAACGCAAACTCATTCAACGCTTGATTGATCAAGGTCTTTTCCCTTATACCAAACGCTATCTCGGCACTTTGCGTAATCACTTCTCCACTATCGGAGTTAACGGTATCAATGAAATGATTCGCAACTTTACTAATGATGCTCATGAAATTGCCGATGATTGGGGACAAGCTTTTGCTATCAAATTCTTGGATTATATCCGTGATAAGCTGGTTAAAATTCAAGAAGAAACCGGACATATGTATAACCTGGAGGCAACACCGGCAGAGGGAGCGACTACTCGTTTTGCTCGCGAAGATAAAAAACGTTTTGCTGACATTATTCAGGCCGGTCCGAAAGAGAATCCTTTTTATACCAATTCATCACAGCTGCCGGTCGGCTATACTGATGATCCGTTTGAAGCTTTGGAACTGCAGTCAACACTTCAAACCAAATACACCGGCGGCACTGTGCTGCACCTTTATATGGGGCAGCGCATATCCTCGGCCAAGGTTTGTCGCGACATTGTTAAGCGTGTTTTGACAAACTATCGCCTGCCTTATGTTACCATCACTCCGACTTTTTCCATTTGCCCCAAGCATGGATATATCTCAGGAGAACATAAATTCTGCCCGATTTGTGATGAAGAAAAGAAGGCAGAAAAAAGAGCCGCGGCATCAAGAAAAGATGTTGCTTAAGAACCCGATTTGTATTATAATTAATTACCACTGGAGAAAAAATAATGACAACTATCAATTTTGAAGACATTAAATTAAATGATGAAGAGAGACAACCTTGCGAGGTATGGACTCGCGTAATGGGATATCTCCGTCCTTATTCCGAGTTCAATGTAGGGAAGAAATCTGAATTTGATTCTCGTGTTTGTTTCTCAGAACTTAAAGCAGTTGATGGCTGCGCTTGTCATTGTGAATATGAAGCTGAAGCTATTGCGGCAGAATAATTTATAATGAACAATTCCAAGATTGTGGTCGGCGGCGTTGAAAAATTCAGCGCCGTTGATTTTCCCGGAACTTTAAGCGCAGTGATTTTTATGCAAGGTTGTCCGTGGAAATGCCCTTTTTGCCACAATGCCTCAATCCGAGAAATATTAAAAGAAAACGATTTTTCTTGGGAAAAATTCGTTGATTTTTTACGTAAAAGAATAGGGCGCCTTGATGCGGTAACTTTTTCCGGTGGCGAACCTTTGGTTCAGGATTGCCTTGCCGATGCTATTAACGAGGTTAAAGAATTAGGCTTCAAGATTGGTTTGCACACCGGAGGTTATCGCCCCGAACACTTGGCTCGAGTTCTTCCCCTTATTGATTGGGTCGGTTTAGACATCAAAGCTCCGTTTGAAGTGCAAAAGTATCAAAATATTATTGGGGTAAATCATTTGGCACAAGTTGAAAAAAGCCTAGATTTATTACTCAAATGGGGCGGAGATTTTGAGTGTCGCACAACTTGCGATCCGCGCTTTTTAAGTGTTGATGACCTGTTGACCATAGCCCAAACCTTAAAAAATAAAGGGGTAAAAAAATATTTTTTACAAAAATATCGTCCTGTTGCCAACGACAAGGTTACTACCGATGATGCTTGTGAAAAATTGTTGTCAAACAATGAGTTATTACAATATTTGCAACAAAATTTCTGCAATTTTGAAGTTCGACGCTAACAATTATCAATTTTATTTAACTTATTTTTAATATGCTTCTGCTAAAATCCTCCATATAATTTTAGAATTGTAGCAGAAGGACAGTTAAAAATGAAACATAATGCTTTGTATTATACATTACTTGGAGCCACATTTTTGGTTTCGCCGGCAATGGCAGAAGATTTTGCCGTAACCGCAGGTTATCTTAATTCTTTAACTTCGCCTAAGATAACTTGGTCGGATGATTCTTCCACCGGCGGTACGGCGGTTAATATCGATGGCGATACTTTTTATTATACATACAACGCACCTTCTGGTTATACCGAGACAAATACCGCTTTAGATGTTGATAATACAGCCTTAAATCCTGCCGATGTTACCGACAAAACATTTACCGGCGTTGATGGTAGCGGTGGTTATGTAGGAGCTGTGTCTTTGAAAGGTATAGGAGATGCCTCAACTGTTGATATCGAATCCGATTTTATAAATAATCGTAGCGGTGAATATGGTGGTGGTATAAATTTATCAGGAGTTTCAGGGGTTGCATCAGCAATTATCGGTAATATTTCCGGTGTTTTTGCCGGTAACATAGCTTCAGGAGGCGCTAATCACGGGTTAGGTGGAGCTATTTATCTTGAAAGTAAAAATAATAATTTTGATGCCATAACTAATAATATTACCGGAAACTTTGTTAACAATACAGCTCAGAATACAAGTAGCAATTATGTTCATGGTGGTGCTATTGATAATCATGGTATAATATCAAACCTTTACGCTAATTTTATAGGTAATAGAGCATTAAGTTCGAGTGCTTATGTTTATGGTGGCGCGCTTAATAATGGAGCAAATTATACCGGTGGAAATATTATAGGCACTGTTCAGGGTGATTTTATCGGTAATTTAGCTAGCTCTACAAGTAGCAAAGCCCTAGGTGGCGCCATACATAATACCGGAGCAATCGGTGATATTGTCAACTCTAACTTTTTGTATAATACAGCTACCGGTAATAGTGATTCAAAAGGTGGTGCGATATATTCAAGCAAAAATTTGAATGTAAGTGCGGATAATGGC
>Ga0247611_10000514_pt1 | contig 78652 bp, 56 predicted proteins | sample 177DNAGHGhighgp2_FD_192422 | JGI IMG/M metagenome (GOLD analysis project Ga0247611, IMG submission 192422) | Sheep rumen microbial communities from Palmerston North, Manawatu-Wanganui, New Zealand - 1770 DNA GHGhigh gp2 | ecosystem: Host-associated > Mammals > Digestive system > Stomach > Rumen... | reverse complement strand
AAGATGAAGAAGCCCGCAATTTATAGAGCGGGATCGGGACCTTTTCCGAACGCGTGATGGCGTTGTAGACCGTGCCCTCGACGCTCTCGAGCGCGAAAAGTGTCTGGTCGTCTATGTACTTGCCGAAAAGCCTTTCGAGCTCGGGGTCGTGAAGGTCGACTTCATAGCCGTATCCTGCAAGCGTGTCGACGATTATCTGTTTGCAGCTGTACGAATAGAATTGCCCGAAAACCTCTTCTCTCGAGAGGAACGGGAAGCTCGAAGCCGGTGTCTTGACCTGCTTGACGTCGTATTTTCTTCCGCCCTCGGTGAGATGTTCGGTGAAGTGTTTGGGGAAGATGTAGGCGGTATTCGCCTTGCCTGAAGCCAGGTCTTTGTAGAGCTCCTCCTCGTCATCGACTTCATAGAAGTGGAAGATAGAATTCATTTCGCACAGTTCGCTGATAATGTCTTCTGTCTCTTCGGAGTTGTCTTCGTTAAGGACGGCAACGGGAATGTAGACCGAAGTCTCTTTCTCGGGCACGAATATCACGAGCAGCGCCATCAGGAGTATTACTCCGCCCATGACGTACATAGCCGGGTTTATGAGGCTCCTTTTGGAGAGGACCGATAATCTGTTTAAGAATAGCTTCATAAGAACATCGACCTCATAAAGAACTGGATAAGGTAGTAGAGCGGGTTGAATAACGCGGCGTTCTGGAAGAAACGCGGCATGTAGTCCAGAGGGATCAGGCCGCCGGCAAGATACATCAGGCTCGTGCCTGCGCCGAAGGTGATATAGGATACGGCGGTCGGGCTCTTAACGATATAGCAAAGGCCCGTGCCGGCGAGCGCAACGATGATTATTACCGGAAGGACCGTCACGAGCGAGAGGATCTTCATGGAATCAAAGATGAAGGATGCGCAGACGAATATCAGGATGTAGAGAAGGTACATCATGAAGGCGGTGCACAGGGATTCGAGAAGGAATATCTTCCATGTGCCGATGCCTGAGAGCTTTGCCCTCGCTCTGAAGATGCTGCTGTTGCCCTTGTAGAAGAATGATATGACGAAGACCGACATCATTATTATGTACAGCGTGTAAGATGCGGTGAGGCGCTCCCTTACGGCGTATTTCGCGACCAGGTCGTCGACGTTTACCCCGTGGAACAACGTCTTTCTGTCCATGACATAGTTAAACAGGTTATTGGAAGTCGTGCGTTCCACGTCGTAGGCTTCGGAAGGATCCATGCCGAGTTCCTCCGCCAGGTCGCCCGCGGTGAGGATGGTGCACTGCGTGGTACCCAGAAGGTCGCTCATGGCGTAGAGGAGATCGTTTACGATATGCTCTTCGAAGGTGTCGGCATCCCTGTAGATGACCTGTACCTGTTTGGAATCGGGAGTTCCCATCGTCTCGATGAATCCGTCGGGAACGATTATGCCGGCAATCGCGTCGCCGCTCTCAACCTTGCGGACGACGTCCTTTTTATGCTTGACCTGATCGATGTCTATAGTGTGCTTGACGCTGTCCATCTGCTGGACGAGGCCGATCCCCAGACGGCTGTAAGCCTCTTCGTCAGGAACGTAGCAGACGACGGATACTATGCTGTCCGTGTTGTCCTCGAAAAGGAATTCCGACGCGTACATCACGAGCGCGAGCAGCGCAAGGCCGAGCGCCAGGAAATAGCACATTACGAAAGGAAGAAAAAGCAATACTCTCTTGCAGTACGCTTTAATCATTAAGCGCCTCCGCAGGAGATGTTCCCTCAGGGAGCAGCGTGCAGACGCCTTTTTTGAGAAGATATATCTTTGAGCAGTGTCTGAAGACATCCTCGCTGTGGCTTGCGATGAAGATCGTTCCGCCTCTGCTCCTGAATGAATCCATGAAGTTGATGATGTCGTTCTTTGCCGGGATGTCGAGTGCAGCCAGGGGCTCGTCCATCAGAAGGATGTCGGGCTTTGCCAGAAGGACTGAAGCAATTGCCAGACGCTTTTTCATACCGCCAGACATGCGCTTAACCTTGAGGTCTATGAAGTCCGATACCTTGAGGATCGAAAGTTCGGTCTCAGTCAGTTCCTTTAAGATATCCGCCTTGCTCAGGGGAGTCCACAGCTTGAGATTGTCCATGGCCGTAAGCTCGTCTATCAGGGCGTTCTCCTGGGTGACGAAGCCGGCTTTGCCGTTGACCTTTATCACGCCCGTTGCGGGTTTTCGGAGGCCCGCGATGGCGGACAGGAGCGTCGATTTGCCTGAGCCGTTGAGGCCTAAGAGGCCTACGGTCTCGCCTTTGCCGGCGCTTATTGAAACATCGGTAAGTACCGTCTTTTTATATCTGAGCGAAATGTTTTCGATGGTAACGATCGGGTCGGACATGGTTTTCGGGCTCCTTTTACAATAGGGTGATTATAGCATAGAAGTATTATCCGTATGCCAAAAGCGGATAACGTGATGCTCCCGAAATGTGGTATTCTTTGCTTAAGTTAATCCGCGAATGGAGGTGCTTTCTATGCCCGCTAAGACCACAAAGATCATAACTATCGGAAGATCGTTCGGTGCAGGAGGAATGCGTGTCGGAAGGATCATTGCCGACAGTCTTGAGATCCCCTATTACGACATGGGCATCCTGAAGGAGACCGCCGAGAAGAGCGGACTTGCCGAAAAGTATCTGGAGTCGATCGACGAAAAAGAGATCAACGATGCTGCTCTCTATCTCTCCGTGGGTTTCATGACTCCCGCATACACATCGGTCAGGCAGATCGCCGCGAATGCGCAGAGGGAAGTAATAGAGCAGATCGCGTCTGAGGGTCCGTGCGTCATAGTCGGACGCCGTGCCGACGAGATACTGAAAGATAAGTATAAACTCCTGAGGGTATTCATCTCCGCAGAACCCGAAGACAGGATCAAGAGGTTAATGGAGCGTGACGGCATGGACGAGAAGGCCGCGCGCAAGAAGATCATAAAAGCGGACAAGGAACGTGCTGCTTACTACAACCAGTTCGGTGGAGAGGGATGGGGCCTTGCATCCAATTACGATATCTGCCTCAACACCAGCTACATGAGCTTTGAACAGGCGGCACAGATAGTCATAGATCTGGCAAAGAAATAATTATACGAAAAACTTACCGGGGATCAGAGACCGGCGTTCTTTACGAAAGACTCGAGATCGTCTGCTGCGATCGCGGGTCCCATGAACAGGCCCTGGAATCTGTCGCAGCCGCTGCCGACCAGAATGTCGAACTGGTCTTCCTGACCGACGCCCGTGGCAGTTACCGTGATGTCGATGTCATGCATCAGCGATATCGCAGAACGAGTAAGGATCCTGACCGTGGCGTCTGTTGCAAGGCTCGAAGTGAAGTGGCCGTCGAGCTTTAAGATCGAGACGGGGAGGAGAGGGATCGCGTTGAAGGACGAGTAGCCTCTTCCGAAATTGTCCAGCGCCATCTTGACGCCTGTCGTCGCAAGCTCCTCAATGGTCATCCTGATATCGGCAAGGCTCGTGATAAGGCTCTCTTCCTGGAGATCCAGGATGAGGTTCTCGACATTGCAGTCGGCGCCCGAGACTATATTGGAGAACGACTGGATGAAGTCGGGCTCCCTGAGCTGTAAGCTCGAGATGTTGATGTTCATGGTGAGCGCTGGATCGATCTTATTGATCTTTGCGAGTGCGGCGAGGGAATTCTCCATCGAATAACCGCCGATCCTGCGCATGTAGCCGGCGTTCTCTGCGGCTGCCAGGAATACCTGCGGAGAAATGATGCTGCCGTCCCTCTCAAATCTTAAGAAAGCCTCAAATCCCGTAAGCTCATGATTTGCCGTGAAACAGGGCTGATAGACCATGTGCAGGCTGCCGTCGGAGATCGCGCGCTCGAAGAAAGCAACGATCTCATCTTTTGTTTTGTTCTTAAAGAGTTCTCCGCCTTCGTCCGAAGAAGTGTTCTGCTCTTCGGTGATCCCTGCGGAAGCTTTGCTCATGCGCTCTTCGGCCATGGCGATCAGTTCGCCTGCGTGACGGGAATCCGAAGGGTAGTGGGCGGTGCCGTAATTGATGCTCGCGTTCATGGAGTCAATGCCGGCAGCGAAAGCTATTGATGCTTCTTTCGCGAGCTTTTCGGCATACTTGGCTTCAGCTTCGGGTGTCAGTGTTCTTCTGAAGAGGATGACGAAGTCTGCGTCATCGATCCTTGCGACCATGTCGGTCGGATCTGCCGCTTCACGGAGACGGTGAGCCATATTCTGGATGAAGAGATCCATCGATTTGTGCCCGATGGCTCTTGTTATGTTGTCGAAATGATCGAGCGCGAGATATACGACCGTGAACGGACGGCATGCCGAATCGGGAGTCTCGCTCTCCTGCATGTTCGCGATATCTTCCCTGATGAGCTTGTCGGCGCGCTCGGTGATCATGTCACGGCCGGGGAGCGTCGTAAGTGCATCTATCGAAGTGCGGCCAAGTGCCTCGCTCAGGTTCTGATGGCTTCCCATTACCTCGTGGTTTACGATGAGGCTCGTACGGGAGAACATCTCGTCTTCGAGTTCTTTTCTTATCGCCTTGCCGCGCTCATTGCGCTTTGCTGACTCGATGCCCTGGATCTTGGCTGCCACCTTTATGATGTAGTACTGCAGGAGCATGTCGATCAGCATTATCACGAATGTCATGGCCAGAAGGATCGGAGCCGATTCGGCCTTCATGACGATGTATTCGTAAGTGTAGATCATGAACTGGACGAAGTTTAAGGCGAACGAGATGTAGAATCCGAACTTGCCTTCGAAGACGTTCATTATGAAAGACAGCAAAAGAAGGGAAACGCCGAAGAAGATCCTTGCCTGCGTTACTCCCGAGAATATCTGGGCCGCGAGCAGGAATATGAAGAATATTACGCTCGCGAAAACGACGGCGACATAAGCCGCGTCGTTCTTAATGAATAGTCTGCTGTCATTCTTTCTCATATGCCCTATTATCCTATTTTTGTGATGTGCATTGTGTTACACGCATTTTAATTTAGTATTAAATTCTCGGGGTTATTAAGGAGAGAATGTGTCATTCAACGGCCAAAAGGTCGTTTATAACAGCGCCGGCCAGAGTGATGCCTGCAGCGGCGGGTACGAAGGATATGGTTCCGGGACGGCGCCCTTCCTTCGGAGGAATAGGGCTCTCGGGCGAATAGACGACCTTGAGGTGCGTGATGCCCTGTTTTTTGAGTTCTCTTCTCATTACTTTTGCGAGAGGGCAGTATGAAGTCTTGGAGATGTCGGCTACCGTAAACTTTGCCGGGTCGAGCTTTCCGGCGGCGCCCATCGCGCTTATCACCGGGGTGCCCGCCTGCTTTGCGCGGCAGATGATGTCCACCTTGGCAGCCACAGTGTCGATGCAGTCGGCGATGTAATCGTATGCGCAGAAATCGAATTCACCGCTCATCTCTGGAAGATAGAATATGTTCTTAGTGATGACCTCGGCTTCGGGATTGATGTCGAGGATCCTCTCTTTGCAGACGTCGACCTTGTATCTTCCTATGGTCGAATCCAGCGCAAGGATCTGGCGGTTGATGTTTGTGATGTCGACTTTGTCGGCGTCGACTATGGTGATGTGGCCAACGCCTGCTCTCGCAAGACACTCGGCAGTATAACCGCCTACGCCGCCCACTCCGAAGAGCAGGACTCTGGCATCAGACAGGCGCGTCAGCTTTTCGCGCCCGATAAGAAGCTCTTCTCTCTCAAATCTGGAATCCATTTTCCTTATGCCCCCGCATATTTTTCGAACATATTTTAATATATTGAAGGACAATTTGCTTTGATTTATTCGCATGAGTATAATTTGAGTGCAACATTTTCTCCGCCTCGTCTGTATTTAGGGTGAAAGCGGAGAGGAAGCTTACAGGGAATCAATGGAATTAACTTACGAAGCCAATCTGCCGCTTTTAAGAAAGCTCGCCATACTGCTGGCCGTTACGGGTCCGGGCGAACGCGCAAGGTTAACGCGCGAAAAGCCCGTGAACGCAACAGCGGAGCCTTCGGGTGATGAACCTTCCGAAGAGGAACTCACCATAAGGACCGGCCGGAAGTCTGACGCGCAGATAGAAAAGGAAGCGGAAGAGATACTTGACCTTCATGGCAACGCCATCCTGCGTCTTGCGCTCTCTTACCTTCACAACAAGGAGGACGCGGAGGACATTCTGCAGGAGACGATGATCAAGTTCGTAACGGTCAGACCGGAATTCGAGAATGAAGCACACCGGAAAGCCTGGCTCATGCGTGTTGCATCCAATCTTGCGAAGAACCGCATTGATTACAACAAAGTCCGCGACACCAGCGAACTCAACGAGGAGATCGCGGGTGAGGTGCAGGAGGACTTAGATAACGGCGAGGAATACAAAGCCATCTGGGATGCCGTAAAAAGTCTGCCCGTGCACCAACGTGAAGCCATCCACCTTTTCTATCAGGAAGGATATTCGACCTCAGAGATCGCCGTTATAACCGGCAGACGAGAGGCCACCGTACGCTCGGATCTGAAGCGTGCGCGTGACAAACTGAGGGAATTGCTGAAGGAGGCGGATGATTTTGAATAAGTATAATGAAATCATGAATCGCGTAACCGTGGATCCTGCAATGAAGAGCAGGGTCATGGGTGCTGTCTCCTCCGCGATCAAAGAACAGGCAAAGGAGAGGTCGGAAGGCAAGGCCGTCGTAACCGGCATACCGAAGTCCGAGACGAACGAACAGCCTGTCAGAAGAAAGAAAGCATCCAAGGTTCCGGTAGTTGTAATTTCCACTATCGCAGCTGCAGTCGTTGTCGGCCTGGGCATAATGTTCTTCGGATCATATCTTGGCAAGGCTAAGAGCGCGAGCGCAGAAGTACATTCACACAACGCATACTCCACAACGGTCAACGGTGAGATAAATTCTTACCTCGGAGGCGATTCCGCAGCCGAGACTGTGGCTAATGCTGAAGAGTGGGATTATGAAGAGACGACTACCAGGGCAGATACCACGGACACCGGTTCACGTAATAACGAACTGAGTGTGGATGGCCATCAGAATTACGCCATATCGACCGGCGGTGATACTGCAGGCGAGTTAAAAGTCGATGAGGACCGTGTCATTGGCGACGACCGTGTCGAACTGATAAGCAGTGTCCTTCCGTTCGACGTCATGGGCAGCGGCAAAGGTTCTCTTGGCGATTCGATCGACGGTGAAGCATACCTGGGCGTGAACGGTGAGAAGTTACTGGTCTTCTCCGCACCCGAAGGCACCGACATCATCAAGGCTTTCGACCGCTCGTACAAGGGCATTGCGACCGGCGGTACATCACCTGACGGCACGGCTCTGAATCTCCATCACATTCCGTTCGGCAACGTCGTCGAAACCGAGACGCCTTCCGACTGGAACGCGGCACTTTTCAACAAGAACGGTCAGACATACCTGATCATATTCTCCGACGTACAGAGTGTCGAACTGATCGGTGCGGTGGCTGACGTAGTATAAGTTTTCTGTTTGGTTTAAGTGTTTTAGTGAGGACCGTCTCAACCGGTGTTGGGGCGGTTCTTTTTTCGGGAGAACAGTATCAGTAAGGACACCCGTTTTGTAAGGGGACCGCATTAACTCCGGGCGGTTCTTTTTCTCAAATAGTTGCTATATTAATAAATACGTGTGATACAATGAGCATATCATGTTTTATCGGGTTTTCATGCCCGAGGAAAGGGTACCACTATGTTTTGTCCTAATTGCGGAAAAGAAAACCCTGATGGTGTAGCTTTTTGCGGCGGTTGCGGAATGTCATTCGGCGCGGCAGCTCAGCCCGCACCTGCAGCACAGCCTGTCGCACAGCCGGTAGCTCAGCCCGTTGCAGCACCTGTCGCAGCAGCTCCTGTCGCAGCAGCTCCTGTCGCAGCAGCTCAGCCTTACGCACAGCCGGTAGTTCAGCCCGTAGCTCAGCCCGTTGCAGCACCTGTCGCAGCAGCTCAGCCTGCACCTGCAGCACAGCCTCAGCCTCAGGCACAGCCTAGACCTCAGGCTCAGCCCAAGCAGCCTTCTGACAAGATTCCTTTCGGCCAGCATTTCAAGAATATCTTCCAGGCTGCCATCCATCCTGTCACAGGTCCTGCCGAGATCGCAAAGAAGTACGATAATATCGGCAATGCGCTCTTCCTCGCAGGAATCGTAGTTGTCGTTCTCTGGATGGTCGACTTCACGACATCCATGTCTGTCGTTCACTGGAAGTATCTGTATGGCAGCGAGATCGTTTCAACGATCCTCAAGTCATTCTTCCTCAATTTCTTCTACTATGCAGTCCGCACATTCGGATGCGCAGGTCTGTTCATGCTCGCAGGACTCATCCTCAAGGAAAAGTGGTCCTTCCCGAGACTCCTTGCGATTGCTTCTCTTTCAGTTGCTCCCGCATACCTCGTATCAAACCTTGTCGGAACATATCTCGGACTCATTCCTGTAGTAAGATTCGGTTCGCTCGTCAGCACAGCAGCTTACATCTACTACATCGTAATGCTCTATGAGGGCATGAGCGCAGAGACAAAGCTCACAGGCAACAAGAAGGGCTTTGTACTTGTAATCTGCATGGCTCTCACGGGTATCATCGCAAACTACTTCTGATCTGGTTTTGAACTTAACTTAACTTAACTTAACTTAACGGACTGCCTCAGGCTAATAACCTGGGGCAGTTTTTTGTTGTGTGGCCATGACTCCGTTAGGCCCGCGGGGTTCGAAGAGCGCGAAAAAGGCAGGTATCGGAAATGAATAGTTTTTCCTTAAAACGATAGTATGATTGATCCGCTGATATCGTTATTGAAGATTTTTCACAGAAAACGATATCATGATTAATCCGCTGATATCGTTATTGAGGATTTTTCACAGAAAACGATATTATGATTGATCCGCTGATATCGTTATTGAAGATTTTTCACAGAAAACGATATCTTGATTGATCCGCTGATATCGTTATTGAAGATTATTCACAGAAAACGATATCATGATTGATCTGCCGATATCGTTATCGAGGATTTTTCTCCGAAAACGATATTTCGGCTGATCCGAAGATATCGTTATAGAAGATTTTTCACAAAAAACGATATCTTGCAAAGTCGGCTGATATCGTTTTTGAAGACTTTTTCCCGAAAACGATACCTTGCAATGGCGATTTTATCCCAAACCGTGAATTATGTCTTCGTGGGATAATTTTCAGAGATGAATTTATCCCGAAATAACAAAAATGCTTCACTTGGGATAATTCTCAGAGGTGAATTTATCCCGAAATAACAAAAATGCTTCACTTGGGATAATTCTCAGAGGTGAATTTATCCCGAAATAACAAAAATGCTTCACTTGGGATAATTTCCGGCCCGTATTTTATCCCAAACTGCAAGAAAACCTCATCTTGGGATAATTTCGAGCTCAATTTTTATCCCAAAGTCCCGAAAAATGGCTCGGCGGGATAATTCCAGCTGATCCGAAGATATCGTTATAGAAGATTATTCACAAAAACGATATCTTGCTTCAAAGTCCGCCTTCGAAAATCGAAAGCCTTTCGCTAGACGAAAAGATTCACTTGATGAAAAACCTCACTAGATGAAAAGCATCACTAGATGAAAAGCATCACTAGATGAAATGCATCACTAGATGAAAAGCCTCACTAGACGAAATGCCTCACTAGATGAACCCGCATCAGCCGCACCCGCAGACAGTCTGAAACTGCCCGTTATCAGGTCATGTCACTTTGACTGCAACGTGGGTGACGGTATTGGAAGCGTTGCGCGTAACGGCGATGGTGGTGCCGTCTTCCAAAGTGACGGAGACCGTCTTGGAATCGACACGCTTTGCGCTGACTGCTCCTGAAGCGATCATCCTTGAGACGCCTTCCTTCCAGTTCATGCCGGGAGCGATGCCGTAGAGAGAGTATTTGCCGTTTCCTCTGACCTGGATGTATTTGATGTCTCCGGACTCGTTTCCTTTGGTCGTGCTTATGAACATGTCGTCATTCTGGAAGTCGACGGATTCTTCCGAATCGACTTCTTCGAGTCCGCCGATCTTGTCTGCGGAATCGCGGATGTCTTTACGCATGTAAGTCTTGAGGTCGGTAGCTGATGAAGCGTCTGACGATCCCTGATCCAGATAATTCCATGCGGAATAATCGGATACTTCGACTGCGAGCGCATCTTCACAGGAAGACGAAGCGTACTTGATCGAGCTTGTTATTCCTGTCGAAAGGTCGGTGTAGAAGCAAACGTATTCGCCGTTCGTAAAAGTGCAGTTGAAGAGGCAGATGCCGTTGTCGTTTCCGGCGAATTCCCAGGTGAAGTCAACGCCTTCGGAGATGTTTTCTGAATACAACAGATCAGCCAGGTGATTCGTGAATGCGGTTTTTGCCTGTTCGTCTGTCAGTTCCGTATCGCAGGCACTGTTCTTTATGTCGGAGTCCCATTCGCAGATATAACTGACTGCGATGTTTTCCTTGTGTGCCTTGAATTCATAGTCGTTCCACTTGCCGTTGTTATTACTGAAGGCGAATTCGGCGAAGTTCTCGTCCTCCGTAAAACCGTCAGGCTGGCCCTCGGCCCAGTTCGTATAGGTGAACGGTTCGCCGGTTACCCATTTCCAGGTGCCTTCCTCTTCGGCATCGGACAGACCGATGAAAACGCTCTCATATCCTGAGTTTCTGGCAAAAGCCCATACTGCGTCATTTTCCTCTTTCGAGTTTATCGTGACCAGATGACCGCCTAAAGATTCACAATATTTCTCGGCGTCTTCCCATGTGTCCGCGTTCGAAAAGAGCGCATATGAATGTCCTTTGAATGAGAATGAGGAGGGATTGAGCACGATCACTGCAGGTGCCGAGAAAGTCTTGTCGGCATTGATGAAGGGCTTCGGAGCCTGTGTTTTGTTTCCGGCTCTTACTGCAGCCGGAATGAGAATGGCGATGGCAATTGTCTCTGCGAGTACCACGCCGCCAAGGATCTTTACCCACAACGGAGCGCTGACGACAGTGCCTATCAGACCGCCTTTGGAGTTTGCATTGGCTGAGTTAACCTGAACCGCCGTATCTGCTCTTCCGTATGACGTGTTTTCGGGTCTTGCCTGAACGGTGTCGGCCTTCTTGAAGACAACCTTCTCGGGCTCGCGTTCCGACGCGCTGTTATTGACTGCCGTATCTCCGGCAGGGCGGAAGACCTGGGGCTGAGGCTGTTGCTCGGGCTGATTCTGAATCTGCTCCTGAGGCTGTTCCTGAACCGGCTCCTGAACCGGCTCCTGAACCGGCTCCTGCGGTTGTTCCTGAGGTTGTTCCTGAGGCTGTGCAGGACGGAAGACTTCCGGCTGGGGCTGTGGTTGCTGCTGGGCCTGGAAATCATTCGCGAAATATTTGTCCGATTCGGAATATTCCATGATCATGTAAGCGGTGTTGTTTTCAGCTATGCAGTCGAACAACCTTGGAGTGCTGCCCGCGCTGTCCAGGCGCTTAGCCTCTTCGATGAATGCCAGGAAACCCTTGTCGAATGCGGCGCTTCCTGCCTCGTCGCGAGCAAACAGTTCATTGGAATCGTCGGCTCTTACCACATACTCGATGGGAAGGAATTCGGTAATCTTGACCCTGACGCTGTAAGAGCTGTCCCAACCGATGTAGGTTGTATAGTTATTGTCGTGACTCAGTACTTTTCCTATCCTGTAGGTTCCCGACAAAACGGTTCCGGGTGCAAGGTGCAGGGGATCGGTCTTGGCCTTGGATTCATTGTATCCGCAGTAGGGACAAACTTCGATAAGATCATCTATCTGTTTGAAACAACCGTAGCAGCGTCGCATTTGAGGTCTCCATAAGTAAAATGATTTTTATATTATAGCACGGTTGAAAACTGTATTCCGTTGCCGGGCGTTATCTGACCGGCAGGCCTCAGGATGACGGGTTTTCGAAAACGGAACAGAACGGTTATATATCGCGGACAGAAAAAATATTTGATATAATTGCATTCGGGCGGCGTGAACGGAATACACGCGTTTCTATATTTCGCCAGGGGATAGAAGATGACAGTATTGAATGCGACACCTATATCTTTAAAGTGCAAAGTATGCGGTGGTGATATCATCAACGATTATCTCGCAGGCACTTCCGCGTGCGCAAACTGCGGCAACAGATGGTCGATCACCGATGTCATTCCCGACTATGCAAAGTATTCGCGCATAATAGCGAATATCGTCAAAGCCAATGACATGGTCGAGAGCAGCAACAAGGCAGGTTCCGCCAATGAGGCGAGGCTCCTGTTCAAGACGGCCATAATGGACTGCGCGAAGTTCAATGATCCGGTCACCGCGGATCTCGTAAGGATCTGCGAGGAAGGCCAGAAGAGAGCTGAACTTCATGCGATCTACATCAAGGGAAAGACATATTACGAGAAGAAATCCTACAGCAGTGCGATCCATGAGCTTACCAGGGTAAAGGGCTACAGGGATGCCGATGCGATGGTCGAGATCTGTAAGGAGGAGCTCGAAAAGCAGCGCAAGAAGCAGCTGCCGTGGGCGATCATATTCAGCTTTATCCTTCCGGCGATCGTCAGCCTTTTCTTCAGAGAAAAGTGCGGATGGCCGTGGGCGGTCTGCATCATACTGTTCCTGGCAGGATCGGCAGGACTTGGATACATCTTATACAGAGGCGGGATCCCGTCGATAATAATCAAGATAGTATCGTTCCTGTGTGCGGCACCCCTGATCACATATGCAGTGCTCGCGTACATATTCCACGTGCCGGTCGTAATGGCCGTGATAATAGCGATAGGCGCGCCGATCGCACTTTTCGTGCTGATCGCGGTACTGTCCGAGAAAAAAGACAAATAGAATTCTGAATATACAGTTTAAGAGAAAGGAACGTTTAAGAAATGGTTGAAGCTATTAGTGTTATCAAGTACGAAGGCAGTAATGACGTCCTCGCGCACAAGCACGAAAAAGAAGATTTTACGATCGGCTCCCAGCTGATCGTCCATGAGACCCAGGAAGCTTTATTCTTCCGTGACGGTAAGATCTTCGATCAGTTCAAGGCCGGCAGACACACGCTCGTTACGAACAACATTCCTAAGGTCCGTGACTACATGAAGCTCGGCACAGGCGGAATCAATGTTTTCCATTGCGAAGTCTACTTCATCAATATGGTTACCCAGATGGGTATCAGGTGGGGTACAGACAGCAAGGTAAGGCTCTTTGATCCGGCATCCGGACTTCACGTCGAGATCGGCGCATCCGGTAACTTCAATATGAGAGTTACTGACTCTGCCAAGCTCATCTTAAAGCTTGTCGGAACAACTGACGGACTCATTCAGAGTGACGTTACAGGTGAAGGCAAGTCCTACGGCACGGGCATGTTCAGGGCTCTGATCATCAACAAGGTCAAGGCAAACCTCGCGCGCATCATCAAGGAGCAGAACCTTAACATCCTTGAGATCGACGCTTATCTTGATGTCCTTTCTTCGGCCCTCATGGTCGACATCAACACCACACTCGATGAATACGGTCTCACGATGCCGGAGTTCTACGTAACTTCCATCGCCACACCTGACGACGATCCGAACTTCATCCGTCTCAAGCAGCAGTTTGCCGACAAGACGCTGAAGGTCCGTGAAGAGGAAGTCAAGAAGGCTGAGGCAGAGGCTGCACAGCAGAGAAAGATCGTCGAGGCACAGACTGAGGCACAGCTCAAGGCCGTAAGCGCACAGGGTGAGGCTGAAGCTCTCCGCATCAAGGCTCAGGCAGAGGCTGACGCATACAAGATGCAGGCAGAGGCTGAGGCTCAGGAAATGCAGATGAAGGGTTACACATACCGCGACGAGACAGCACGTCAGGTAGGCCTCGAAGCAATGCAGAACGGCATTACCGGCGGCTCGGGCGGCGGCGCAGGCGGAGCAATCGGAGATGTCGCCAGCCTCGGTGTTACTCTTGGCGCAATGGGCGGTGTCATCAACATGACAAAGGATGCCATGGCTCCGATCATGGGCGAGTCCCAGCAGGTCGGTCAGGGATTCGGCAATGTGGTCGCAGGAGCTGCGGCCGGAAGCGCTGCGGCAGCAGTAGCCGGCGCATGGAATTGCCCTTCCTGCGGCAAGACGCTCACTTCAAAGTTCTGTCCCGACTGCGGCACCACGGCTCCCGCACCTGCACCCGCACCCGCTGCACCAGCAGACGGTTCATGGACATGTCCTTCATGCGGAAAGCAGCTGACATCGGGATTCTGTCCTGACTGCGGAACAGCGCGTCCGACAGAGTGATCTGAACGTTTCTGAAAAGAAATAATTACGGCGGAGGGATCGCAAGTCCTTCCGCCGTTCTGATATAAGAAGATATCCATGACACGCATAGCAGTTGTAAACGACCATAAGAATATCGTCCCTTATTCGCGTGCTGCGCATGTTACCGTTTTCGTAAATGAGGACGGTGAGTTAAGAGTCTTAAGCGGCAACCGCACCTATTGCGGCGGATAAACGGCTGCAGAGAAATCCGCGCTGCGGCAAAACAGGAATGCTGAGTTTTCTCAACTGTGGCAAAACTAAGGAAAACAGGCTTTTTCTGGTTTTTGCCGTTTTCGCGGTGCAACATTTTCGTGAGCAGGTCTGTATTAAGGGCATAAAGCAAATTTGAAATGGAATACGGAGGTACAGAAAAATGAAGATTTGCTCAACGAAAGATATAAAGATAATGACAGGGATAATGGCGGCAACGATGTTCATGGGCGGCTGCTCGGTAACAGGCAAGGTAAACACCAATGTCGTCAAGAACGCACCCGAAGTAAAGACCGAGATCAATCTCAAGGAAGTTTCCAATACTGAATTCAACCAGGATCAGATGGATCAGGAATACAGAAGATACTGCTTCGACATCTTCAGCCAGACGATCAGGGATTACGGCACGGAGAACAACATAATGATCTCGCCCGCATCCATCATGATGGCTCTCGACATGGTTGCGGCAGGTGCTAAGGGAGATTCATTGAAGCAGCTGACGGACCTTTTCGCGGCAGGGCAGGGACCTCTCACACAGCAGGCATACGCTTCGGCTCTCATGGATAAGATAAACGGAGCCAAAGAAGTCGAGTTCTCCTGCGCCAATGCCGTATGGAGCAACAAGGCGATCCTGGGCGATTCGGTAAATCTCGAATACATCGACTATATCGAAGATACGTTCAAGGCCGAGTACAGGGTTTCAGAATTCAATGAAAAGACTCCCGTTGAGATCAACGACTGGGTATACGACCACACCGACCACATGATCGAAAAGGTTATCGATTCGCTGGATCCCAGCACGGTAATGGTACTCGTCAACGCGATCTCTTTCGACGGCAAGTGGGCCGAGCCTTATGAGGAACACCAGGTCAATGACGGCGAGTTTACAAAGTATGACGGCAGCAAGGAGACGGTAAAGTTCCTGAGCGAGACCGGTTCCAACTATTTCGAGACGGAGAAGGCAACCGGATTCATGAAGTATTACGAGGGCGGAGAGTATGCGTTCGTCGCTATCCTGCCCACGGATGAGAGCATCAGTGCCAACGAGTTCATCAAGGGCTTCAGCTCTGACGATTATGAGAAGTTCATTAACAGCGTTTCATACGACTATATCGTAACCACGAAGATGCCCGAGTTCGAGTCCGACTTCAGCTTCCTTCTTAACGACACACTCGAAAACCTTGGCGTAAAGGATATCTTCCACAGCGAGCTTTCCGACCTTTCCGGCATCGCAGGCGAAAAGGGAGACCTCTATGCATCAAAGGTCATCCACAAGACACACATCGAAGTAAGCGCGGCAGGAACAAGGGCGGCTGCAGTTACAGCAGTAACGCTTGATTGTGCAGGTGCAATGCTCATGGAGCAGGAATTCCGCGAAGTAATGTGCGACAGGCCTTTCGCTTATGCTATCGTTGACGCAGAGACAATGGCTCCCGTTTTCATCGGCACGGTAAACGAGGTCTGATAAGAACAATAGTCTGAACCAAATGATGGAATAAATACCCGCAGTGTGGCAGGATAACAGGAATAAAGATTGAGTTTTGAAACGGAGGATATGAGAATGAAGATCTGTTCAAAGAAAGATATCAGGGTCGTGACGGGAATACTGGCAGCGTCTGTGATACTCGGAGGATGCGCATCTGCAGCGCCTCAGGAGACGACCGCGAAACCCGGGAGGGACGATACCCAGGTAAAGACCGAGATCGATCTCAAGAAGATCGCCGGGACTGAATTCGACAGCGGAAAGCTGGACGGTGAATACAGAAAATACTGCTTTGAGATCTTCAGCCAGACCGTAGGCGATCACGGCGGAAAAGATGAGAATGTCATGATATCGCCCGCATCGGTCATGCTCGCCCTGGACATGCTGGCGGCAGGCTCAAAGGGGGATTCCTTAAAGCAGCTGACGGATCTTTTCGCAGATGGGGCTGACCCTATGGAACAGCAGGCTTATGCGGCCGCTCTGATGAAAAAGATAAACGATTCAAAGAAGGTGGATTTTTCCTGCGCGAATGCGGTCTGGAGCAATTCGGGTATCCTGGGCGACACGGTGAATACCGAGTATGTCGATTACATAAAGGATACGTTCCGCGCGGAATATTCAGCGGAACCATTTAACGCCAAGACTCCCGACGAGATCAACGGATGGGTCGACGAACACACGGACCACATGATACAAAAGGTCATAGACGAGCTCGATCCGATGGATGTCATGGTACTCGTAAATGCGATCTCCTTTGACGCCAAGTGGGATGCGCCTTATATGGATGACCAGCTTGGTTCCGGTGACTTCACGGCATCTGACGGAAGCGTCCTGGAGGCAAACTACCTGAACGGAAAATCGCCTCTTTACTATGAGACCGAAAAGGCAACGGGCTTCATCAAGGAATATGAAGGCGGAGAATACGCGTTCATCGCGATCCTGCCTGCTGATGATTCCGTCAGCGCAAATGAGTTTGCAAAGAACTTCACGGCTGATGACTACGAAGAATTCGTAAACAGTGCGACTGATGAATATGACGTATATACGAAGATGCCCGCGTTCTCGTCAGATTTCGAGGCATCGCTCACCGGGACACTCTCAAAGCTCGGAGCACCTGATATTTTCGACGGAAGCAAGGCTGACCTGTCAGGCATTGCAGGAAACCAGGGAGACCTCTTTGTTTCCGACGTCATCCACAAGACTCACATCGAAGTCGACAGCGAAGGCACCAGGGCGGCAGCCGTAACGGCAGTCACCGTAAGGGCAAACGGCATTGAGTTCTCCGAGAAGGAATCACGCACCGTTATCTGCGACAGACCGTTCGTCTATGCTATAGTCGACACGGAGACAATGGCTCCCGTCTTTATCGGCACTGTCAATGCGGTTTAATGCAAAACCCATAGACGGCGCATGGAGCCGGATATAAAAAATGTATCAAAAGTCAATCAATTTCCGTCCTTCCACGGGTTATAATATGCGGAGTGTCCGGGGGTTCCCATTTGTCCCCGGGCGCTCCGCAATTAATTTCGAGGAAGTTTCATTTTGGAAAACACCAAAGACAAGAGTCTCATAAAGAAGATACTGTATGTCATCGTGACGCTGCTCCCGATGGCCATTTACATGGTCGTTTACATGCCCACGTTCTTCTGGGTCGAGAGCCTGGATCACGGCGGAAACTTCCACATCATCCACACGGCTGTGGATGACATGATCCCCGTCATCGAAGTATTCATCATCCCTTATGCGCTCTGGCTTCCTTATCTCTGCGCCGGCATGATCGCAATAGCCATCAGGACGCGCACCGTTTCACGCAAGACATCTTACATGCTCATGGTGGGAATGACGCTGTTCATCATCATTTCGCTCGTATATCCGAACATGCTCGAGCTCAGGGCGGCTATTCCCGACCGTCAGAACATATTCATAGACATGATCTCTTATCTTCATTCGATCGACACGCCTACGGACGTGCTGCCGAGTCTTCACGTTTACGATGCCATCGTGGTGGCTTCCGGCCTTCATCTGGCTTTCCCCGAGAAGAAGGGCATGCTCGCCGCAAGCGACCTGCTGACGCTCCTCATCGTGCTTTCCACTATGTTTATCAAGCAGCACTCGATAATCGACGTCATCTCCGCGATCGTGATGTTCATCCCCGTATTCATCATCATCTGCTTTGTGATAAAGCCTTTGAAGAGACCTGTGCCGGCCGTAGCCTGAAATCCATCGTCTTTTTGCCCGGAATACAGACCGCAGGCTTTTCCTCTCACGCGAAAAAGCCTTATCCCCACGTGGTATAATATACGGGTTTAAGACCTGCACGGTGTCTTCATGCTCAGGGGGATAATTCTATGAAAAAGAGTCCGAAGGACGGCGAGACTGAAAAGAAGATCAGTGTTGCTGCTGTCACCGGATTTGTGTTATCGGCAGTATTTCTGATCGTTTCCGTTATCGCATGGATGAACATATACTCTTTTTCGGATGCGGAAGACAGCGCTTCCGTATGGATGAACCTGTTCAGGATATCGCTGGCAGGCACTGTGGCTGCGCTCATAGCATCGGCAGCCGGCGTTGTTATCTCCAAAGTCAAGGACAGGAACGGCAAAGAGATCGGCGTGACGGGAATAATAACCTCAGCCGTGGGGATCGCCGCCAACATTGCAGCTTATGCCATCTTCCTTAATATGGTTGCCGGCAGTGTTACCGTGGGGAATCCTCAGGACAACACCGGACCGGAAGAGACGGAACCGACATCAGGACGTAATTATTTCATGGAGACCACGATACCTGATGACATAACCCCCGAGATAATGACATGCATCTACGGTTACGGCCCCGAACACATCACTCTCTGGTCTTATATGGATGAAGTCCCGTCGATGGTGGAGATGTATGTGGGACTCCATCCGGAATTTGCGGAGAAATATTCGGTGGAATGTACGATCCTGACCACGGATTATAACTACCAGAAAGCCCTTGATAATGCTCTTACGGGCGGCGGTGACGAGGCTCCCGACATCTATGTGGTTGAAGCATCTTATGCCGCAAAATACACGAAGGGCTCAATGTCTGAATATGCGGCAGCCTATGAAGATCTCGGCATCGATGTCGAGACAAAGATAATGGAAGCTGATATAGCTTCTTTCATAGTGGATGTGGGATCGCGCAACGATGAAGTGGTCGGCCTGAGCTATGCCGCTAACAGCGGTGCCATGATCTACAGGGCATCCATTGCCAGGGAAGTGTTCGGCACGGATGATCCGGTTGATATCGAGCGGCTCCTGGGCGGAGGCTCAGGCAGCTGGGATAAGTTTTGGATCGCGGCAGAAATGCTGAAAAGTTACGGGTATCCCATCGTTACCGGCAGTGAAGAGGTCTGGATGGTAATGGAGGGAAATGCTGAAAGCGGTTGGATCACGGAAGACGGCGCGCTCTTTGTCGATCCCCGGCGTGAGGAATTCCTCGATTATGCAAAGGATATAAGGACAAACAACTGGTCCAACAATGCAAGGGTATGGTCTGACCAGTGGTATAGGGACATGTGCGACGAAAACGGCTGCTTCTGCTTTTTCGGGCCTTATTGGATGATCCAATACATCATGTCAGGCTGGAGTACCACAGGTACGGGCGCGGGAACCTTCGGAGACTGGAGAGTATGCACTCCTCCGGAAGGCTTTTTCTGGGGCGGATCGTGGCTCCTTGCAAACAGGGATACGGATAACAAAGAGGGAGTGGCAGAACTTCTCGAATGGTTCACGCTGGATTTCTCCGATACCGGACTTCAGTACTATCTTGCAAACGGCATGCTCGGTGACGGTTACAAGGATACCGTTGCTTCAAATACAGTAATGCGCATGTGCGACGGAAGTGATCCGTTCTGCGGCGGTCAGGACGTATTTCCGGTATTTGCCGAGTGCAGTTATTTCGCATCGGGTATGGTTTATTCCGAATACGATGAACTGATAGGTGCGATCTGGGTCTATTACGCCTATGAATATGCCGAAGGTCACATAAAGAGGAATGATGTCATTAATGTCTTCACTAATGATGTGTACAGTGAACTGAAGCTGGGGCAGGGGTGAGGAACAAACAATGCTTGAAAAGGTGTCTCCCGCTCCTGCTAAAGAGCCGCACAGTAAAAGGGGCCGTTTCCTGCACGGAAACAACCCCTTTGAAGTTTTTATTTCAGATTTGCTTATCAGTTCTCGAACTCGACTACGAGCTGGGATACTGTCTGCTTTGCGTCGCCGTAGATCATTACGGTGTTGTCCATCGTGAAGAGCGGGTTCTCGATGCCTGAGAAGCCCGTACCCTGACCACGCTTGAGAACGAATACCGTGCGTGCCTCGTAAGCGTTTACGATAGGCATGCCGTAGATAGGTGAGGATTCGTCGTTGATGGCTGCAGGGTTGACAACGTCGTTGGCGCCGATGACGATCGCGATGTCCGTGTTGGGCATCTGGGGATTCATCTCGTCTGCCGTCTTGAGCTGCTCGTAAGGAACGTTAGCTTCAGCAAGGAGAACGTTCATGTGACCGGGCATACGGCCTGCAACGGGGTGGATGGCGAAGTTGACTTCGCAGCCGTTCTCTTCGAGGACGTCGCAGAGCTCCTTAACGGCGTGCTGAGCCTGAGCAACAGCCATGCCGTAACCGGGTACGAATACTACGCTCTTAGCTGCCTCGAGGATGAGGAATGCATCCTCAACGGACATTGACTTGGGTTCCTTGTGCTCGCCTTCTGCGGAAGCAGCCTTCTTCTTTGTTGTCTTGAAGAGGAGAGCTGCGAATGTCTTGTTCATGGCCTTGCACATGATGAGTGTGAGGATGACGCCGGAAGCACCTACGAGGCAGCCGGATACGATGAGGACCGTATTTCCGATAGGGAAGCCTGCGAATGCTGCGGCAAGACCGGAGAGAGCATTGAGGAAAGAGATGATGACCGGCATGTCGCCGCCGCCGATGGTGATAACCATCGTTACGCCGAGTACCAGTGATGAGATCGTTGTGATGATGACGCCTGCAACGCCGAGACCGCCGTCAGGTGAGATGCAGAGGAAGAGGATTCCCATTACTGCAACTGCGAGGATGCCTGCGTTGATGAAGTTCTTGCCCGGGATGGAGATGTTCTTCTTGAACATCTTGAGTCCTGCGAGCTTGCCCCATGCAATGAGCGAACCTGTGAAAGCTACAGCACCGATGAGGATCGTGAGACCGAGTGTGAGTGCCGTGAAAGCATCCTCGGTTACGCCTGCGATGTACTGTGAGATCGCAACGAGCATTGAGGACAGACCGCCGAAGCCGTTAAAGAGGGCAACGAGCTGGGGCATGCCGGTCATTTCGACCTTCTTGGACCAGATGAAGCCTACAACGCTTCCGCCTGCAATGGCTAAGACGATGAGAATGTAACTTACGAGACCTCCGTCGATAACGTCCTGTGAGATGAGGACGGATACGACAGCGATCAGCATACCGACTGAAGAGTAGAGGTTACCCTTACGTGCGGTATCGGCTTTTCCGAGTTTCTTGATGCCCATGATGAAAAGGACACAGGACACCATGTAAAGTACTATGCAAATATAATCGCTCATTTCTTAGGTGTCTCCTTTTTCTTAAACATTGCGAGCATTCTGTCGGTTACGAAATATCCGCCGATAACGTTGATGGTCGCGAAAAATATGGCGATGGCGCCGATGATAAGTCCGAGGACATGATTACCGGATGAGTTGATCGCGGTAGCTGCGATGGCACCGACGATCGTGATGCCGGAGATGGCATTCGTACCGCTCATGAGAGGGGTATGAAGCTGTGAAGGGACCTTCGAGATGAGCTCGACGCCAAGGTAGGCGGCGATGATGAAGACGAAGATCAGGAGCATGATCGTATCAGTCGTGATTTCCATATATTAACCCTCCTTAAATCTCTCGTGGATGATGGCTCCGCCCTGTGTGAGCAGGCACCCCTTCATGATCTCATCGGACAGGTTGACTTCGAATTCCTTTGACTCCTTGTTGTAGAAGTGGGAGAGGAAAGCGGAGATGTTGCCGGAGAGCATCTTCGAAGCATCCCAGGGTACCTGGCGCTGGAGCTCGTCGCCCGGGAGGATGATAACGCCGTTGTCGGTAACGACTACGTCATCGGGCTTGGAGCCTTCGACGTTACCGCCCGTGGATACAGCCATGTCGACGATTACGCTGCCGGGCTGCATGCGGTCGAGGACGTCCTTCTTGATGAGGACGGGAGCCTTGCGGCCGAATACCTTTGCGGTTGTGATAACGATATTTGCCTTCTCGCAGACCTTTGCCTGAGCTTCCTGCTGCTTGGCGATCTGCTCGGGAGTGAGCTCTTTTGCGTAGCCCTGAGCTGTCTGGCCCATCTCGCCAAGGTCGATCTTGACGAAGTTTGCGCCCAAGGACTTAACCTGCTCTTCGACTACCGGTCTTGTATCGAATGCGTCTACACGTGCACCGAGTCTCTTTGCGGTCGCGATGGCCTGAAGGCCTGCAACGCCAACGCCGATAACGAATACTCTTGCAGGATTGATCGTTCCTGCAGGCGTAACCATCATCGGGAGGATCTTGGGCATATGCGCTGCTGCGTTGAGCACTGCGACATAGCCTGCGAGAGATGTCTGTGAAGACTGAACGTCCATCTTCTGAGCGAGGGTCGTTCTGGGGATCATCTCGAGGGAAACGGCCTGGATGTTGTTCTTGGCGAATCCGTTAAGAAGATCTTTCTCGTTGAAGGGATCCAGGAAGCTGATGTGAACCGTATCGGGGTTCATTCCGTCAGCTGAATCGGGCTTAAGGATCCTGACAACAATCTCGGCATCGCTAAGTCCGTCTTTTTCTGTCTTGACGATCTTGGCGCCGGCCTGTTCGTAATCCGCATCTTCAAAGCCGCTCTTGAGACCAGCTCCGCTTACGACCGAGAACTCAAAGCCCATGCCTGTGAGCTTCTTGATGTCATCGGGGATAAGGGCAACGCGCGTCTCGGCAGGCAGACTTTCCTTGCATACCAGAACTTTCTTCATTTGCACACCTCTTCTGACTTGGATTGTGTGGACATGGAAATCTACACGCTAACTTTCAAAGTATAAAACAAAGCCCCGCCGATTTAAAGGGCGGGGCTTTAGTTAATTAAATTAAATTTATGGTCCGGATTATCACTAAATGTCGAAATATCCGTCCTTATTTGCCGAAATATTCGTCCTTGAGTTTTCCGACACCTTCCACTATATCCTCCACGAGATGCTTGAATTCACGCTTGTCCATCTTGGTGACGTCAGTGAAGTTTCCGGGAACGTTCGGCATCGGATCGTGCCTGTCGATCGTGATGGTCAGCTCAAGAGTCTTGACACCCGTAACAGCCTCACCGTCGCCTCTCAGGTTCGTGAGCAGGAAGATATACTTGTCACCCTTCTGTATGAGGTTGCCCTTGACGGAATAGTCGGAATACTTGTCCTTATATCTGATTGAGAAATCGCCGGCTCTTCTGTCCCATTCGATCTTCAAAGCGTTCCCGGTGGTCTCGAGTTCCTGGTCGTAATCCCGGTTGTCACCGTAATCGACATATACGCGCCTGAGCTGTGTCTCCGTAGTCTTTATGACTGCCTCGTATGCGCTTGAAGTGTTCGTCTCGACGGAATACGTGATCGAGAAGCCTTCGCCTGTTCTCTTGTCCTCACCGGCAAGGCTCATCTCTTTGGACTTTGTTACGTTCTTGCCGAGAGCCAGAGTAAGCTCGTAGTCATCCTTGCCATATTCCAATTCGGCTTCGAACTGTGCGAGTCTTCTGCCTGACTTCGTTACATAGAAAACGAGCTGGAGCTCAAGGTCATCGATCTCTTCAAGTTCGTCTTCGATATCGTCGAGATAATCGTAGAAACGGTCAACGTAATCGTCCGGTTCCTCTCTAAGAGAACCGTTTGAAGCGATGCGGTAGAGGAACTTCTCAAGATCCTTGTCGTTGTTTGCGTATTCGATAAGATCTGCGCCTGCCTGAGCCAGAGCTTCTTCGTCAATGGTGAGCGTGACAGCGGTGCAGGGGATCTTCTCATCGCCTACCGTGATCGTCTTGCTTGAAGTTCCGACATCGGAATACTTGACGAGGAGCTCGATCGCGCGGGTCCTGTATTTTGTGTTCATGTTGGACATGTCGCGCTGGAGGTTCTTATCGTTCTTGACGGTATCCCTCAGGTTCATGAAATAGTCGTACTGTTCGTCCGTGAGGGAGTAGTCGGTCTCTTCATCGGGATCGAAAATGGAGCCTGGAAGGTTCTTTTCGAGATTCTTGATGTTGACGCCGTATGAGCCGTCAAACAACTCGGGGCACGTCATGGCCATCCTGTCTGAGTTGCAGAGGATCCTGGGCTGGAAAACGACCTCGTCGTCATCCTTGAGAGTCAGCTCGTAAGCGCTCTTCATGTCCTTGGCGTCAAGGTATATCTTGCCCTGTGCTGCAAGGTCGTTCTTGAGGACCTTGTCCAGATCGGCCGAAACAGAAATGGAACCGCCGTTTATGACGTCATCCGCAACATCAAAGACTTCAAGCTTTTTCGCATCAGAGATCGTGTTGGCGAAAGCCCTTACGATCAAGGCGCTGGGCCTGTTGGCAACCGCGATGGAAGTCACTACCAGAGCAATGAGCGCCGCTGCTCCGATCGAACCGCCTATGATCAGCCCCTTCTTCTTATCCATAACCAGTCCCTCCTGTTTCCAAACGTAAAAAAAGTATAACACATAAACAGCGATATGACTCGCCGTGCCAAGCCGCCGGCTGTCCCGGCATCACTTTGTTTACTCGCAATATACACGCATACACCTGCAAAATCTCACGGCATATGAGGGAGTTTGTCAGGTTGAAAACGGCTTTTTCCAATATTATTATTAAAGAATGAGGTAAAGCGTCTCCTGCCGTGAGGGAAAGCTTCCGGGCTTGTTGGCGGAGACATGGGGGGATGGTTGTTATGACCAAGGAAAAACGGAGGGCTGTATTTAAGTCCGGTTATAAGTTCCTGATCGGGGGGATCCTGGCGGTTCTCCTGTGCGTATCTGTGTTTTTGGCTGTCGGGCTGAGCAATTACATAGCGCTTGGGACGAAGACAGGAGAGATGGGCTGGACCGTCTCTTCCGATGAGGATGCGGCAGGCATCGGCGTAGGTGTCATCGAGTCATATTCGACCGAGACGGAGCCGTCTGAGACCGAGGCTGTCGTAATGGTTCCGGCGCTGAGCGAGCACGACGACATAAAGATATTTACCACCACAGTTGCAGGCGACAATTACTATTCCGCCAAGAACGAGAAACTCGAACTCTATATCGTGCCCAAGGAGAGGGAAGGCTACAAGCCCTGGATACTGGAGGGCATCGGTTTTGAGGTGCTCGGCTTTTCGAGGGACGGATGGGCCGCCATTGATTTCCGCGGCAACAGGTATTACGTCAAGAGTTCTGACATAATCAAGGCGGAAGCGCCTGAGGATGCTCTCGAAAAACATGTCGATCCCGTGGATTCACAGTCTGTCAGGTTCTTTACCCCCGTTGACGGGGACATGGAATATGTGGTAAGTCTCAATACCAGGGGCTACAGTCTTCCCGATGTCATGAGCAGCGGCAACAAGATCGATCTCAAAGAAGGGGAGAGGGCCGTGGTCGTCGCCACATGCGGCGAATGGTACAAGATAATCTACATGAACGCCGAGTACTATGTCCTCAGCTATCTTGAGCCCAGAGACACATATCTCGAAAAGCATCCCGATGCCGAGATAACGGACAACACCGGATATGAACCCGTGGCCGTGGGGGCGGAGGATGCTTCCAGGATCCTTGAGTTTTCGGAGAAGGAGTCTGAAGATTGACCATTAAGCAGGACAAAGTAACCGGAGTACTGGCGAAGCACCCGTTCATCATAACGGCGCTTCTCGTTCTCGTCGTGCTGATCTCGACCGGAATGCAGCTGTCCGGAAATGCCGCCTGCTGCGCTCTGATGGTCTGCGGATACATTCTTGTGGCAGGTTACGGCTTCTATCTCAAAAAGGCGGAAATGCTTACGGACGAGGCGCTTGTAACATTGTTATTCGCTCTCGGATTCGTCATGAGACTGGGTTATACCCTCTATACGGGACTCTACACGAGGCAGTGCGATCTCGGTGAGTTCGAGGAGGGTGTGTACAACACTTGGCACTCGGGTTATATCATTTTCGTCAAGGAAAAATGGACCATCCCTAACTTCGATGTCAGGGACATGGGCGAGTTCTATCATCCGCCTTTCCATTACTTTGTCAGCGCCCTGTTCCTGAAGATCTGCGAACTGTTCATGCCGAAGGGAACTCATAACTACGAGGTGCTCCAGGCGCTGTCGTTCCTCTGGACCCAGTATGCGCTGATAATGATATACAAGGTCGTAAAGCTGATCGGGATAAAGAAGGAGAGCCGTGTCACGGCTGCGTTCGTGATCTCCGCTTTCCCGGCATTCACGCTGATGTCAGCGTCAATCAACAACGACATATTGTCGATCCTCCTGTTCTTCACGGGGTTCTATTTCGGGCTCAAATGGTATCAGGAAGGATCTTGGAAGAACATCATCCCCGCCGCTCTGAGCATCGGATTCGGCATGATGACTAAGCTCTCTATTGGCATGATCGCGTTCCCTCTGGGATTCCTTTTCGTGGTGAAGCTCATCAGGGACCTGATGAACCGGAGCGAAAAGAAGGCCGGGCTCACATCGTTCCTGCAGCTTGTAGTTTTCGCCGTTATCTGCGCGCCTCTGGGACTCTGGTACCAGGTCAGGAATTACCTGAAGTTCGGCGTGCCATTCACTTATGTTCTGAGGTCAGACAACATCTATCAGGACCTGAGCAGATATTCGCCGGTGCAGAGGATCTTCGGTTTTTACGGGTTCCCGATCGAGGATTACTACATGAATCTCGGTTCGGACGGCGAGCAGGATTACAACATCTTCATCGCGCAGATCAAGACGGCGCTCTTCGGAGGCGAGAACTGCAGGGATGATTTCACCATGAGCATGGCGGGCTATGCGCTCCTGCTCGTATTCCTCGCGCTGATCGTCATCTCTCTGATCGGCATGGTATACACGGTCATAACACTGAAGAAGAGAAAGAGCCTGTGGGAGGATCTTTCCCTGATCGTGCTCGCAATCGCGCAGACGGTGTCGGTCGTATCATTCTCTTTAAGTTATCCACACATCTGCTCTCAGGATTTCAGGTACAGCACTCCGTTCCTGCTCTGCGGCACGGTATTCCTGCTTAGGGCGGGCGAGATGAAGATACCGGGCACCAAGGAGGATTCGGCTGCCAAATTCATTAAGGTGCTGTCGCTTGTATTCTTCGCTCTTGCTATACTCTTCTATACGATCCTCTGGACTTACGTCAAAGGGGAGGTTCTGGTGGTGGATCCCGTATGATGAGCGAAATAAAGAACACGAAAGATTTCCGCGATACCGCAAAGGGCTTCGGCGTGTGCACCATAGCCGTCCTTATCCTGTATGCCCTTACGGGAATGAACGCCGTAAACATGCGCGAGCTGCACCTCTCGGTGCTGATGGCGGTCTTTACCGCCTGCTGTGCTTTCTATGTCACGTCCGCCTTTGTCACTTCGAATAAAAGGTTCTGGTCCATAGCGTCGGTCCTGCCCGCGTTCGGCCTCTACATGCTCATTTTCAGACTGTCATTTGATGCGGCCCAAAGAAGGACCATCGTCTGCCTGTCGATAATGGAAAACGTCATGATGTGGGCGGGTCTGGGCACGGTCGCCTTATCTGTCCTCATCCTGATACTGGGACACAAGCTGCAGGACAAGGATATCATCACCGCGATACTTGCGGCGGGTTTTGTCATGAGAGCCGTAATGGTGCTCCTTACGCCGCTCAATTTCTATCAGCACGACGTGTCGAATTTCGAGAGCAACGGAACGTGCTTCCACGATGACTACATACTCTATATCGCCAATAATTTCGCGCTGCCTTCGGGAGATGTAAGGGACTACGGAATGTTCTACCATCCGCCGCTCCATTACATGATCAGCGCAATGTTCTTCAGGCTTCAGAACGTCCTGCCCGTAAGGTTTGCAGGCGACATAAACGGTCTGAAGATGCTGCCGATGCTTTGGACGTCTTATCTCATACTTTTCGCGGAGAAGACGCTTGACGTGTTCGGCCTCAAGGGCAGGGCAAAGGCTTTTGCCCTCGTGATGACGGTATTCTGCCCGCAGATGATCTTCCTGTCGATCCAGGTAAACAACGACGCTCTGGCGCTCATGCTGTTCGTCGCATCTTTTTATATCGCGCTCAAGTGGTATTCGAAGCCCGAGCTCACGACCATCCTGTTCCTGGCCATCACCATCGGCTGCGCCATGATGACCAAGCTCTCGATGGGCTTCATCGCTTTCCCGGTCGCATTCCTCTTCCTCGTGAAACTCGTTAAGACATACAGGGAAGCAAAGGCGTCAGCAAGGTCGAAGGACAAGTCCGCAAAGAGGCTTTTAAAGGATCTGATAAAGCAGTTCGCCGCGTTTGCCGTCGTGGTATTCCCTCTCGGAATGTGGTTCCCTTTGCGCAACCTGATCTCGTACGGCACGCCGATCACCTATGTCTTCGCGATCGATGAGTCCGCAAACCAGGATGTCTGGATGTTCTCTCCCGTGCAGAGGCTTTTCGCGCCCTCGAAAGAGATACTTGAGATCCCGTTCCTTCTTGCCGGCGGAACGCTCAGCGATTACAACATCTTCCTGTCGCTTTTAAAGACAGGGCTTTTCGACGAGAGAAAGTCGATGGATGTCTACCTTACGCGCGTTGCACAGATTATGCTCGTTGTGGCTTTTATATATGTTCTCGTGATCATCGTCTGCTCAGTTGCAGGTGCGGTAAAGAGGCTCTCCACAGGCGGGAAGAAGCTTTCCTTGAAGCCCGAAAATATTGCCCTGTGGATCCTGGCGGCAGTCCTCGTTGTCCCCGAGATCGTGTTCTGTTTCCAGCATCCCGTCGTCTGCACGCAGTCGTTCAGATATATCGCGCCGGTCCTTATCCCGGCTGCCGTTTGGAGCGGAAGTTTCATTCAGATGAGTGAAGACGGGAAATCAGGCGCAGTCAAAGCAGGCACCGCGGTAAAAGCAGGTGCCTGGGCTCTCATGGTTATGACTGTCGTTTTCGTACTGATGGTGCTCTTATTCTACGGACCGTTCCCGCAGTATTCGATGCCGTGGGAATTCATGATCTTCAAGAGCACGGGTTGATATCAGCCGTTGCCCTCGCCGGATCCCAGTTTATTGTCGGAAAGCAGATATCTCCAGTGCTTTCCTTCGAGCTCGAAGATCATCTTGACTCCGGCGGACATCTCGTCATCAGTGCCTTCCAGGTCAACAAAAGCAAGGGAACCCGCGATCTTTATCATGTCCTGCTCGATGGATTTGAGGAAATCGCCCGGAGTGGTCTCGACATTGCCGTACTTGCTGTATGAGACGTCCACTGTGGTCAGCGGTACTATGAAGCTTCTGCACTGATCGTCCAGGATACCGGGGAGGATCTCGATAAGCTTATCCTTCAGTTCCTGCGGCAGGTCTGCGACCTCTTCCCAGGTGAGATCAACCTGGCCGTCGGAGTCGCCTCTTATGAAATCGAGCAGATCGCCGTGTGTGGTGAATGCCCTGATGAATTCCTGTTCAAGCGGATCGAAATTGCCGTCCGCACATGCCACGCTCAGGAGAACGCCCTGAAGTATCGTGTCGAACTGCGCGATCGTAAGCGCGGAATCGTAATCTGCGCCCGTGACCTTCTTGAATATCCCGTCCATTGCATAGATCGTGGATATTGCGTGTTCATAGGCTGTTGCAGCCATGTCCAACATGTCCTGTCTGGTCAAATCTCCCATAAGTAATTCCTCACAAAAATCGTTATAAGCGGACTTTAATTCCGCGGTTGGTATAATTCTAGCCCTGACCGGTGCCAAGGTAAAGGCACAAGAGCCTCAGGATGTGATATAATCCCCTTCTGGAAATAAATAATAAAAGGGAGCCACTACAAAATGGGTTTATTCGGAAAGAAAAAGAAGCCTGAGATCCAGAATGAGGAATCTTCAGCAGAGAATACAACAAGCAGCATCTCCGATGAGATGAAGGTCATCCTTGAAGCGCGCGAGGAAGCGCAGCAGGAAAAGGAAGCCAAGGCCATAGAGAGACAGCAGGCCCAGGAAGAGGCCGGCAAGGCTCTGGACCAGAAGGAAAAGGATGCCGGCACTGCGGCCGCAAACATCCTCGAAGGCCACATCACTCCTGAGGGAATGACATTCTTCATGGTCAGCGACGAAGTCCCCATGACTTCCGCACCCGAGATCGAAGGCGACATCATCATCCGCGGCAATGTCAGAGGAACGATAAAGGCAGGCACCGAAGTTTTCCTCTATCAGGGCAGGGGCGACAGATATACGGTCAAGGTCGAGAAGATCAGGAACGAGAGCAGGGAATTCGTCGACGAGGCCTCCAATGAGAGATGCGAGATCGAGATCTCCAGGGGCGATATCCCTGAAGCTGCAAATCCTGATGAGGGTGCTTCCACGCCCGTACAGAGATTCGCGGTCCTTACGGATGCAAAGGGTATCGAAGACATGAGCGATCCGGCATGCAAGGGCATGGCTGTCGCAGGCAACCCCAGAACGATCGCGATGCTGACAGAGTACGGCAGATTCGGCTCCGAGGAGCCTGTTTATTTCGGAACCACGATGGACTGTATCATGACATCGGAGTTCGTAACACTCGCAAAGGTATCACCCGCCAAGAACGGCAAGGGACAGGTCGGTTTCTCCTCCATCAAGACGAAGAAGGATCCCGACAAGAATTACCTTCCCGTATTTACCGACACCAAGATCGCTGCCATCGCGCAGAAGTCGGCTTTCGGCAAGCAGGGCGGCACAACGCAGTTCTTTATGCTGAGCTTCGCACAGCTCGCTGCGATCGCCAGAGACAACCACTACGGCGGATTCATCATCAATCCTTTCGGACCTCTCACCATGACCATAGACAAGGATCTCATCGACAAGATGGTCGGTACACACCTCTTTGCCGAGAGATTCGGTGCAGGCGCTGCGGACAATGCTTCGCTCGCACTCGGCGGAACGGGCAATAAGAGCCTCGACAACTTTATGGCAAACGGCGGTCCGAACATGCCCGGCATGCAGAGGATCGTATTCAGGAATCCCGTCAACACGCCGGAATTCCTGGCACTTGAGAAGGCCGTCAAGACTCACTGCGGAACACGTCCGCACATCGTAAAGCTCCTGATCCTTCTCGCAAATCCCGAGAACGATCCCAAGGATGTATCCTATCTGTTCGTCATCGACTGCAAAGAGGAATTTTTCGACGCAGAGGTCAAGGGCATCCTTCCGGTCATAAAGCCGTTCGGAAAGAGCATAAAGAAGGCTCAGTTCCAGCTGTTTGAGAAGATGCCGAGACCCGAGGGCGTCAACGCTAATTTCAAGTGGCTGTACTCGAAGCTCCCCATGTGAGAAGGGTAAGACAAAAGAATCTTTAAGGCATCTCGAAAATAAGGAATAAGGGTTTTCGCGCCGGCTGATAAGACAAGAAACCTGTTGAATTGCTCGGATTTTTCCGATAATTCACAGATATCGTAAAGATTGTTAACTGTGCGCATGTTAGAATTTGCGGGACTATGCTACAGATTAAAGACATACATAAGGAATATAAGACCGGGAGCCTCGTTCAGAAGGCCCTGGACGGAGTGTCCCTGAATCTCAGGGATAATGAGTTCGTTGCGATCCTGGGACCTTCGGGTTCTGGCAAGACGACGCTCCTTAACATAATCGGAGGTCTGGACCGTTACGATTCGGGCGACCTCATAATAAACGGCGTTTCCACCAAGCGTTACAGGGACAGGGACTGGGATTCATACAGAAACCACACGATAGGCTTCGTATTCCAGAGCTATAACCTGATCCCGCACCAGACCGTTCTGTCGAATGTCGAGCTCGCGCTCACCATCTCGGGAATATCCAAGAGGGACAGAAGACAGAGGGCTCTGGACGCGCTCGCAAAGGTCGGACTCCGCGAACAGGCACATAAAAAACCGAACCAGATGTCGGGTGGACAGATGCAGCGTGTCGCCATAGCCAGAGCTCTCGTAAACGATCCCGACATCCTTCTGGCAGACGAGCCGACGGGCGCGCTCGATACGGAGACCAGCATCCAGGTCATGGACCTTCTCAAGGAGGTCGCAAAGGACCGTCTGGTCGTAATGGTTACGCATAACCCCGAGCTTGCCGAGGAATATGCCACGAGGATAGTAAAGCTCAAGGACGGAAAGATCATAGGTGACAGCGATCCATTCGAGCCCGAGGCAAGCGCGGTTGCTGAAGCCCCCGTCCACAAGAATCTGGGCAAGGCTTCCATGAGCTTCTTTACTTCGCTCGCATTGAGCTTTAACAATCTCTGGACAAAGAAGACGAGGACCATACTCGTTGCTTTCGCCGGTTCGATCGGCATCATCGGCATCGCGCTGATCCTGTCGCTGTCTAACGGCGTCAATACTTATATCGACAGGATAGAGGCACAGACATTGTCTCAATATCCGCTGTCCATTGAGTCTTCATCGATCTCTTTCATGTCGATGATGATGGTCTCTACCGAGACGTGGGAGCCTGCCAAGGAAGGCGAAGTCACGGAAGTGCCTTCCGTCAGCCAGCTCCTTTCGACAGTAAGGACGAATGACCTTATCTCGCTGAAGGAATATTTCGACAGCGGTGAGACGAATATCTATGAGCTTACGAACGGCGTAGAGTATTCATATGGCCTGGATCCCCAGATCTTCCGCTATGAAAGAGGAAAGAGGGAATACAGACAGGTCAATCCCAACAACGATTTTGCTTCGATGGGACTCACGTCTTCGAGCGTGTTCACATCGGCTTACAGCATGAACGTCTTTTTCGAGATGCCGGAGAATGAGGCGCTCTACATCAACCAGTACGATGTCAAGGCAGGCAGATGGCCCGAGAATTCCCAGGAGGCTGTCCTCGTTCTCACACAGAACGGCGCCGTGTCTGACTACATAATCTATGCGTTCGGATTAAGGGATACCGATGAGCTCGATAAGATGATCAGGGACTTCAGCAACGGCGTGGAAGTCGTATCCGATCAGGAATACTACACCTGGCATTACGAGGACTTCATGGGCAAGAACTTCAAGGTCGTTCCCGCTTACGAATTCTATAAGTACGACGCTACAAACAAGATCTATACCGACATGAGGAACAGCAGCGATTATATGTGCGACCTCCTGAACAAGGCTCAGGATCTCAAGATCGTCGGCATCGTCCAGCCCAAGAAGGGTGAGGATATATGGATGCTCGATTCGGGCATCTACTACGGCAAGGACCTGGTCGAGGAACTCAGGGAAAGTGCCGAGAAATCAGACATCGTCAAGGCACAGCTTGCTGACCGCGAAGTCAACGTACTGACGGGCATAAGGTTCGATGAGGAGGAATCCGATTTCGATATGGGCAATCTCTTCTCGATCGATGAGAATGCCATTCAGGATGCATTCAAGTTCGACGAGAGCAAGTTGACCATCGACGAGAGCGCTTTCGGCGACATGAGCGGAATGGATCTGTCGGGCGCGTTCGGCAGCGCGATGCCGGATCTTTCCGCCGACCAGATCATGGGTCTCCTTGACGGAGTCGAACTCAAGATAGATTTCGATGCTCTGGGACAGGGCATGTCGGCCCTTTTCACGGATTATATGGCTTACGCTTCGGAAAATCCGACGACGGATTTCGCGAAGCTCCCCGACGCCATCACGCAGTTCATCAGTTCTGAGGAGGGCAGTGCCGTCTTAAGATCCGAACTCGAAAAGGCGATAGAGGAGAGCGGTGTCACATCGATCGACCAGACTCTGGTCAACACGGCGCTGAACAACATAACGGACGGCTTTGCCGAATACGCTGTCGCGCACGGCATGGACCTCTCCGACCAGTCAAACTACGGCGAATACTTCAGGGAATACCTGGAGAGCGACGAGGGCCGCGAGATCGTCGGCGAGCAGTCCGACATGATCTCGAAAGAGATAACCGACAAGATCGACATCTCCCTCGAGAAGTCGCAGGAGATCGCGGAAGCGCTCCTCGCAAGATACAGCGAATATGCGCTTGAGAACGAGCTGCCTGATCCCCAGGCTCTTCCCCAGTCTCTCGTGGATTATCTCGGAAGCGAGAGAGGCCAGCAGCTCATCATGTACACGATCAACACCGCGGTAAACACCGACGAGATAGTATCGGCAGTCATGACCAATGTTTCGGGTCTGACAACGCAGATGGCAACATCGATATCATCGGGTGTCGAGAAGGCGATCAGCATGGTCGTTGAGCGCATCGCATCAAACCTGACGACAGCCCTGCAGAATACTTTCGAGGATCTGGGAAGCGCACTGACGATCGATCAGGATGCATTTGCAGATGCATTCCAGTTCAACATGGGTGAGAACGAGCTCCAGTCCTTCATGACTGAGATGATGGGCGGAGGCGTGTCTTCCGCTGAAGGCAACCTCTCCGCATTCGGTTACTGCGACAAGGAAGATCTGCAGTCGATCACCATATATCCGAAGGACTTTGAATCCAAAGATCAGATCACGCAGATCCTGAAGGATTATAACAAGATGGCTGAAGACGCCGGCGAAGACGACAAGAGCATCGTCTACACCGATATCGTCGGAGCCCTTATGAAGTCGGTTACGAAGATCATCAACACGATATCCTACGTGCTCATCGCATTCGTTGCGATCTCGCTCGTCGTATCGTCCATCATGATCGGCGTCATCACATACATCAGCGTTCTCGAGCGCCGCAAGGAGATCGGTATCCTGCGTGCCATGGGTGCATCCAAGCACAACGTCGCACAGGTCTTCAACGCCGAGACCATGATCACGGGTTTCCTTGCCGGCATCATAGGCGTCGGCATCTCGCTGATACTCCTTATCCCGATCAATGCCCTGATCCACAAGCTCGCCGAGTCTTCGGACGTCAGCGCGATCATGCCCTGGGCGGCAGCCATCCTGCTCGTCGTATTGAGCATAGTGCTGACCTTCATAGGCGGTCTCATCCCGTCCAAGTCGGCTTCAAGACAGGATCCGGTAACGGCTCTGAGGACAGAGTAAGGCTCGCTGATAACAGAAAGAACTTTGAGTGCATTCCCGGTTTTCGGGAGTGCACTTTTGTTTTTGCGGCAGCGCACTTTTTCGGGAGTGTACTTTTGTTTTTGCGGCAGCGCACTTTTTCGGGAGTGCACTGGACAGTACGGAATTTGCCCCGAAAACCGTACTCAAAAGTGCAAACAGGAGTAAAAGTGCAATTTTGAGTACGGATTCTGAAGAAAAACCGTACTCATTTGTGATCTCCTGACCTGTTTTCCGGATTTTCGAAAAAATCAGAATTCATTTATTATTCACCCAAAAACCAAGCTAATTACTATATAATAGATTTATGCTTTCCGCGTGGGAGCGCCAAATCGGGAGAAAGGGGAACAGTATGGACAGCAAAGCCATGTACAACCTGACTTATGGTCTCTTTGTCCTGACTGCCAAAGAAGGCGGCAAAGACAACGGATGCATCGTCAATACCGTATCTCAGGTCACGACGGAACCCAACAGGATCTGTGTTGCCGTAAACAAGCTGAACTACACGCATGACATGATCGTCCGGACAGGCGAGTTCAACGTGTCGATCCTGACAGAGGGTTCGAAGTTTGAGACTTACAAGCATTTCGGATTCCAGAGCGGAAAAGATACCGACAAGATGGAATCGTTCGACTTTAAGCGTGCGGCAAACGGTATCGCATATATCGCGAAAGAGACGAATGCCTATCTGTCCGCAAAGGTCGTAAGCACGACGGATCTCGGAACGCATACGCTGTTCCTTGCAGACGTAACGGACGGGGAGATCTTATCGGACGATCCTTCGGTCACTTATGCTTTTTACCAGAAATACATCAAGAAGAGACCCGCGGCGGCTACTTCCGAGGCTCCGAAGAAAGGCTTCATCTGCACGGTCTGCGGATATATCTACGAAGGCGACACTCTGCCTTCCGATTTCATATGCCCGTGGTGCAAGCACGATGCAAGTTATTTCATTCCCACCGGCGGAGAAGCGCCCGTTAAAGAAACAATAAAAGAAAATACAATAACCAAAACGCAGGAGGAAACAAAAATGAGCAAGTACGCAGGCACACAGACAGAGAAGAACTTACAGGCTGCTTTCGCAGGTGAGTCACAGGCAAGGAATAAGTATACTTATTTCGCATCCAAGGCTAAGAAGGAAGGCTACGAGCAGATCGCTGCACTCTTCCTTAAGACTGCTGACAACGAGAAAGAGCATGCAAAGATGTGGTTCAAGGAGCTCGAGGGCATCGGCACGACAGCTGAGAACCTTGCAGCAGCTGCTGACGGCGAGAACTTCGAGTGGACAGACATGTACGAAGGCTTCGCAAAGACAGCTGAGGAAGAGGGCTTCCCGGCACTCGCAGCAAAGTTCAGAATGGTCGGCGCCATCGAGAAGCATCACGAGGAAAGATACAGAGCTCTCCTTAAGAACGTTGAGGCTCAGGAAGTATTCGCAAAGAGCGAGGTCAAGGTTTGGGAGTGCAGGAACTGCGGTCACATCGTAGTCGGCGAGAAGGCTCCGGAGATCTGCCCTGTATGCGCTCATCCCCAGGCTTATTTCGAAGTCAACGCAGAGAACTACTGATATCTCAGTTACAACTTAAGAACTTAAAGACCGCTCCGGGCATGTGTACCCGGGGCGGTTTTTTGTGGCCAATAAAGGAACGGATCATTTGCCGCCCGGGCGATCCGGAAACGGCGGGATCACGTGAAAAATGGTACAAACGGGTGATATTTATTTCTGTTGTAATCCATTATTATTTCAATTATATTTTATTAGTGCTTCAGGCCGGCAGTGTTTTTAGCTGCAAACAGACCTCGATCGAAAAGGAGACTGATATGGGTAACAGGAGATTGGAAAAATGTGCGGGCAAAGCCGCCGCAGCGTTTTTATCTGCATCAATGTTCGTCACGTTACTGCCGAATGTGCTTGGAAACGGCACGGTACTGGCGTATGAGAGTAAGGATCAGGATAATACTTTCCTGGGGGTTTCGGGTATATCAAATCCGGAGGCTCCGAAGGATAACAGGGGCTGGACGGGCAACTATGTATATTTCGGAATGTATGACAGCGTACCGATCAAATTCCGTGTGCTGCAGAAAGATTCCCAGGTTTATTCTTCCAGAAAATCCCTGTTCCTGGACAGCGATCTCCCTTTGTTCGACATGAAGTTCGATGACGATGATGCTTCGAAATCATGGAAGGAAAGCGATGTACGGGAATACCTCAACGATGAATTCCTGTATTATGCATTTACTGATATGGATATCAATGCCATCTTAAAGAGCAGCGGCAACGGAAAAGTCTCTTACGGACAGGGATCGTTCCTTAAATATATGTATGGTTCACCGGTTTCTGTTGATGATAAGTTGTTCCTTCTCGATGCGGGTGAATTAACAAACACTGCATACGGGTATTCATCTGATGACGGCTGGGATTATGAAGAACTGTCAGATCTGGATTCTCCTTATGGTTGTGCTTCTCATAAAGTTACAACCCGGTTAAAGTACTACTCATCCGGAGAAGCATACTGGATGCGTTCATCCTCAAGAATGTTTTCCCAAAATGCCGGGTACGTCCATAAGAACGGAGTTTTGGCAACTTGTAATGCCGGCAGCAATTATAATGGCGTTGCACCTGCATTAAACATCGACCAGAGTTATATTATCTTTTCTTCCAGGACCGGAGAGATAGCAGACGATTTCAAGCTTACTTTACTTGACAATAAGCTCAATATCGCACTTCAGAACGGACTTGCCTGTGATACAGACGGCGCCGGAAACGTAACTGTCCCGTTCGCCATCTCAGGATCGCATTCGTCCGATGTCAACAGAGTATCCGTACTGATCCTCGACAAGGAATATACGGCAGGCAACACCAACGGGGCTAAGATCCTCTACTACGATTCCATTGCCGAAGAATTCGCCAAGAAGGACACCGGCTCATTTAAATTCCCCTCATCTCTGGATCCCGAGAAATGGGGAAAGGACTACCATGTGTATATCCTTGCTGAGATGGCATGCGCTGAATATCTTACTGATTATGCGAGCAGACCGGTCGAGATATCTTCGCCCTTCAAGCCTGTTCACAGAAACGAATGGGTCGAAGCAGACGGCATCTGGCATTACTATGACGGCGACGGAAACATGGTCAAAGGCGGCTGGTATGAGATCAAGAAGGTCTGGTACTACTTCAATGCTGACGGCGACATGATGACTGACTGGCAGCAGATCGGCGGCTCATGGTATTACCTGGGCAGCGACGGTGCCATGAGGACAGGCTGGAAGCAGATCGGCGGCAAGTGGTATTACTTCAAGAGCAACGGTGTCATGGTAACCGGCTGGCAACAGATCGGCGGCAAGTGGTATTGCTTTAACAACAGCGGCGTAATGCAGACCGGCTGGCAGCAGATCAGCGGCAAGTGGTACTTCTTTGACGGTAACGGCATCATGCAGACAGGCTGGTACGCGAGCGGCAGTTCCTGGTATTACCTGGGTTCCGACGGTGTGATGGTGACAGGCTGGAAGGAGATCGGCGGTTCCTGGTATTACTTCAACAGTAAGGGAATCATGCAGAAAAACTGGCAGCAGATCAGCGGTAAATGGTATTACTTTAACGACAGCGGCGCGATGCAGACGGGTCTTACTAAGATCGGCGGCACAACGTACTACTTCAAGGCTGACGGCACGATGGCAACTGGCTGGGTTGAGATCAGCGGTTCGTGGTACTATTTCGAGTCCTCCGGTGCAATGCATACCGGATGGCTGGAGTCAGGCGGAAAGACATATTACTTCAAGGCTGACGGCAAAATGGTCACCGGATGGATCGAGATCGACGGCGTCTGGCACCGCTTCAACGACAAGGGCGAGAAGTATTAAGGTCTCAGATTAATAAGATTAGTGTACAGGGCTGTCTCAGGTGAGGCAGCCAGTTTATTTTTGCAAAAGGTTCCTGCAGACGGATTGAATTTATTCGGCAAAGATTCGGCTATGCCTTATTTTTGCTAGTTTTTTCTAAGCTGATGCTTGAAAAATACGGCAAATGATTCGGCAGTGCCGCATAGTTGCCGAATTAAATCCGGCTTATGTGTCTGACTTGAAAAAGCAGGCTGAAACCTCGGCTGTAGCCGGGCTTTTCGCCGGGTTTTCTGAAAAAATTGATCAAAAGTGGGCAAAAAACCAGGCGGGCGCCGGGCTTTTCGCCGAGTTTTATAACCGCTTCGCAGGCAGCCCTTATTGTGTCTGCTTAAGTGTGGCGGAGATCAGCAGTGATAATCAGCAGAGGTGATCAGACGATTCCCGTCACTTCTCCATGTACAGCAGTCCGAATGTGCCGGCGCCGCAGTTGACCGCGATGGCAGGGGAGGCCTGCTTGAAGTAGATCTCATCGAAATGCATGCGCTTCTCGATCTGCTCGCGGATCCAGTCCAGATCGTGCTTGTTAATGCCGACGTAGGTTACGAAGAGAACTCTCGTGTCGATGGACGCGCCGCGGTTCAGGACGGAGCTGATGTATGCTTTCCAGGCCTTTTCCCTTGAGCCAAAGTAGGACATGCCTACGCCCATCTTACCTTTGCGCAGGACGAGGATGGGGCGCACCATGAGCGACTTGACGATGTTGGCGGTACCGTTGCCGACCTGGCCGGCGCGTGCGAGGAAGTCAAGATTGTCTACTATGAAGCTCGTATGGATCTTCTTCTTTACGACTTCGAGATCCTTGATGATCTCTTCGGGCGTAAGACCTGCTTCGGCCATCCTGCATGCTTCTATCGCGAGAAGACCCTGTCCGCTCGACAGGTGCGCGGAATCGATTACGAAAACGTTGTCGAAAGACTTCGACGCATCGAGTGCGGGCTTATATCCACTGTGCTCGATCTTGCTCGAGATCGAGATGTGGACGATGTTGTTTGAGTATGAAAGCTGCTTTGCGAAGAACTCCTCGACCTCTCTTACCGTAGGCCCCTGAGGCAGGACGATATGGTTCGGATCTTCCATATACTTGAGGACGCCCAGCGTCTCTATCTCCTTGCCGTCCTTGAAGATGCCTTCTTCCGTGTGGACCTTGTGGGGGAGGACAGCAATGCCGTACTTCTCGATGATCTCGGGTGAGAGGTCGGCAACGCTCTCCGTGGTAATGACGATGCTCTTACGCTTCTTGGCGCCCTTCATCCAGGAGATGGACTCCTCGGCGATCTCGCTCCTGTTGCCGGTGATCTTGACGATCTCCTTCGGCAGGTGGTTGTAGAGCTCGTTCTCGAGTGCCTCGCCGCTAACGGGCTTGGCAAGGTATCCGTCGAAATTCTCGCGGGCATAGAGCGCGCGGTTCTCCTCATCGGCATTGGCCGTGAGGATGACGATGGCCGATTCACGGCATCTTCCGCCTGTCTGCTCCTTGATCCTTCTTCTGCACTCGACGCCGTCCATTTCGGGCATCAGGTGATCCATGAAGATCACGTCGTACTTGATGTTAAGAGTTTTTCTCAATGCTTCAACGCCGCTCGAAGCCGTATCGATACGGACCTTGGTGTCGCGCAGGAGCTTGCTGACGACCATGAGGTTGGCCTCGTTGTCGTCGACGACCAGGATCCTCGCCTGGGGTGCTTCGAACTTGGGAAGGTATTCCTTCTTGCGTCCCGCGGTGCTGCCCGCCTTTGTAAAGTCGTAGTTGCCGACGGAGCCCTCTCTTTCGACGCGCTGGGGGATCTCGATGATGAACGTAGATCCCTTCTTGTAAACGCTGTTTACGGTGATCTTACCGCCCATGAGGTCGACCAGCTGCTTAACGATCGAGAGTCCCAGACCGGTACCTTCGATGTGCTTGGTGACTGTCTCGTCGACTCTCTTGAATGCCGAGAAGAGGTAGGGGATGTCTTCTGACTTGATGCCGATGCCGGTGTCGGAGACCATGTAGATCATGTTGCAGGTCTTGTCTTCCTTCATCTCGCACTGGACAGTCAGGGATACCGAACCTTCCTTGGTGTACTTGATCGCGTTGTTGATGACATTGATGAGTATCTGCTTGATGCGGACTTCATCGCCGACGAGCTCCGCGGGGATCTCGGGTGATACGTCCACGTTGAAGTCGAGCTTCTTGTCTTTTGCTCTGATCCAGAGCATGCCAACGATGTCTGAGAGCATGTCGCCGGTGTGATAGGGCTCTATCAGGAGCTGCATGCTTCCGGACTGGAACTTGCTCATGTCGAGGATATCGTTGATGAGATTGAGGAGGAGCTTGCCCGCAGCCTTGATGTTGACCGCGTCTTCCACTACTTCCTCGCTGACATCTTCTCTTAGGATCATCTCGTTGAGACCGATGATGGTGTTGATGGGCGTTCTGATCTCGTGGCTCATGTTGGAGAAGAAGCTGTTCTGCGACTTGTTCAGCATGACGATCTCTTTACGCTGGCGCTCGGCAGTTACGAGCTGTTCGTTGAGCCTGAATCTCGTGTAGGACATGATGATGCCCATTACGACCTGGAAGACTGAGAAGATGGTGAAGTTGGCGAGCTCGTTCGGTTCGATCGCGCCGTTGGAGACCATGTAGAACATGAATGACGCCATCGCAGCGTTGGAGAGCAGCGCGATGATGACATATGCTATCGGGTTGAAATAGACGCAGAGCGGGACTACCAGCGCAACGGTCATGAACAGCGTGGTGTCCAGTGTGCCGCGTGCGAGGGAGTTGACGATGACGAGCGATATGACCCACAGGTAGAGCGAGATGCCCATGAAGTGATTGAGGACGTATACGGTGCGGTATCTGGTCTCATAGTCCTTCATGGCGTGATGGACGCCGAACATCCAGACGAGTACGACGACGAGGAGCCAGAGGTAGCATATCTGGTGGTAAAGTACTGTCGTGCCGCCGAAATAGGGCGGGTAAACGAATGTGAGCGTCATGAAGATGACCGCGGCGAGGAACGCAAGGATCATGGTGACGCGGGTAGGTCCGACGGATTCATAGTAAGCCGACTTGATCGCTTCAGGATCGTTGCTCGAAGGCTTGAAAAGATATCTCAATATGTCTCTCATACCTTATCACCTCCGTTGCTCTCGGGTTCAAACTCGAAGACTTCATCCTCTTCGTCGTCGGAAAGGAGCAGTTCCTTTATGTCCGCCGTGACGCGGTTGTAGTCCATGAGCATCTGTTCATGATTATCGAGGATGTATTCCTCGTTGTCTTCTTTCGCTGCCTGCTCCAGAGCTTTCGCCTTCTCGGACAGCGCGGCAATGCCGATCATCTTCGAAGTGCTTTTCAGGGCATGAACGAGTATCTCGTAGTTATGCCAGTCGCGTACGGAGAAATAGTTCTTCATTGCAGCCATCTTGTCGGCGCTCTCTGTTGCGAACTGGATGAGGAGCGACCTGTAGAAGTCGACGTCGCCCACGCAGTAGCTGATGCCTGCGACGGTGTCGATGCCGCTCTTTTTGAGCTCCTCCATCGGATCCTTCTCCGCAGCCGGTTTGGAAGATGCCTCCTGCGGGATCTCGTCTTTTACCGATGTTTCCTCTTCCGCTATCTCGCTCGCATCGACGAACGATATTGAGGATTTAGGGAGGACCTGCTTCAATACGCGCTCGAGCTCCTCGATCTCGACAGGCTTGCTTACGAAGCCGTCGAAGCCTTCCTTAAGGAACATCTGCTTTGCTGAGCTCATGGCATTCGCGGTGAGTGCCACGACAGGTATGGAGCCGTTTAATCCGGCGACGTCGGTCCTTATCCTCTTCATTGCTTCGACGCCGTCCATGCCGCTCATCATGTGGTCCATGAATATGATGTCGAAAACCTTTTCACGGCAGATGTCGATCGATTCCTGACCGGATGAGGCGGTGTAGACCTTCATGCCGTATCTTCCGAAGATACTCTTTGCAACGACCAGGTTCATGGATTCATCGTCAACGACGAGAGCTCTTACGCCGTCGCAGCGGAGCTTCTTGACGTTCTCTTCCTTGGTGCCGACGGTGGAGTTCAGTATGGATACGACAGGGAAGCAGTAGAAGGGCTTCTCGAGTATCTTAACGTGCGTGTTCTTGGGAAGGATCATTCCTTCGTTAGCGACGACGGCAACGACCATCTCTTTCGCGAGTTCCTCAATGAGGTCGACGTTGTCGTTGTATTCTTCTTCCGCGATGAACAGGTGCGTCAGATGAACGGAGTTCTTGAGGAGTTTCAGGTTTTCAGCGTTGTTAACGCGGTGCATCTGGACTCCTAAACCCTTAACTATGTTGAGTACCATTGAGTTGTAGTAGTCTCTGACTGCCGGATTCTCGTATTTCTCGAAATGCAGGAACGCGCCGAGGCAGAGCTTGTCGGGTGCGGCAACGGACATGCAGCTCAAAGGATCGACGATCCTCTGCGGAATGCTGACGGTGACCGTGGTGCCGATGTCGGGCTTGCTGTTGATCGTCATGAAGCCGCCCAGGAGTGAGACGAAGCCTGATGCTATCGCAAGTCCAAGACCAAGACCGCCGCCCTGGCGGGAACGTCCGGAATCAGCCTGATAGAAGCTGTCGTAGACCTTCTCGAGTTCGTATTCGGTCATGCCCTTGCCGGTATCGGTGACTTCGATGTTGAGGTTAAGTCCGTACTCATGCTTGGCTGCCGTGATCCTTACGTAAACGCCGCCTTTCTGCGTGTACTTGAGACCGTTGGTGATGAGCGCCTTCAAAACTTTCTTGAGCTTGGCAACGTCGGAATTCATTACCGCCGGGATCGAGGGATCAACGTCGATGATGAGCTCAACATTCTTGGATTTATACTGCTTTACGTCAGTGACGAGATCGTGGAGAACGGAAGAGAGCATGTAGTCTTCATTGTTGCAGACTGCCTTCTTACGGTCGATCTCGGAATAGTCCAGGATGTCGCTTATCTGTTCTGCGACCTTGCGTCCTGAGTCCCTTACCGCGATCAGGTCATGCTGTATCTCGCGGTTCTTGGACTTGTCGATGGCAAGGCTGGTAAGACCGATGATGGCATTTACCGGAGTCCTCAGTTCGTGAGAGACGTTTGCGAGGAAATCGTTGAGACGCTCGGTCGCTTCCTTGAGCTGTTCGACCTCGTCATTGGAACTGCTGAGGACCTGAAGCCATCTGTCGATTATCGTTTTCGCGAACCTGCCGATGAAGTAGACCATGCAGAGGTGGAGGATGATGCGCGTTATCATGAGAGCGTCGAAGGTCTCGCCGCCGATTATCAGCATCACGATCTCGTAGATCATCGTGACATAGTAGGTGAACTGGCAGAGCGTGATGAGGGGCTTTTTGCCGGTCATGATGTTGAGCGTGATAATCGCGGACATTACGATAGCGAGATCGAACGTGCTCGTATCGTGGATGCCGTAGAAGAAGAAACATCCCATCATCAGGATCGCATAGATCCAGATGCGGATGTTCGCGGGCGTGTTATGCCTTATGTGGAGCGTCCAGGCTACGATGACACCGACGAAGATGAGCAGTATCGCCCATTTTTCCCAACCCATGAGAAATGATTCGGCTATCAGTATCATGGAAAAGATAGTGTAACTTACAAGAAGCGTCAGGTGGGAGGACTGAAACATATCTTTGATGTCGGTTGTCGTAGTCATAAGGATTATCCCCTGTATTTGTATTCTTTATCTTCCTCTATGATCTCCAGCATTATTTCCGCGAAATGCGGATCGAACTGTCTGCCTGATTCGGACTTCAGTTCATCTTTTATCATTTCCTGCGTGAGGCGCGTCCTGTAGATCCTGTCGCTCGACATGGCGTCATAAGCGTCAGCCACGGCTATTATCCTGGCCTCTTCGGGGATGGCGCTGCCGCTGAGCCTGTCGGGATAACCGGTGCCGTCATACCTCTCGTGATGATGTCTTGCGCCCAGCGCGAACTTGGGATCGTTCTCGATATTCTGAAGGATGGATGCGCCCATCTCGGAATGCTTCTTGACCAGCGCGTATTCTTCTTCGGTGAGCTTGCCCATCTTGTTGAGAACGGAGATCGGGATGCCGATCTTGCCGACATCGTGAAGGATCGCGATCATGTAGATCTCGTCCTGTCTCTCATCTGAGAAACCGAGTCTTTTGGCTATCATCCTCGAATACTCCGCGACGCGGCTTGAATGACCTTTGGTATAAACGTCCTTTGTATCGATCGCCGCTGCGAGGCAGCTTATGGCCTGCAGGAACAGAGCCTTGTTTTCCTTTGTCTTCTGCTCGACCTCGAAATAGAGCTGCTTCTGTAAAGTGACAAGCTGTATGAGGTTATTGACGCGCAAAAGGAGGACTTCGGGAACGAAGGGCTTCCTTATGAAGTCCATCGCGCCCAGCTGCAGGCCTTCTCTCTCGGAGCCTTCGCTCTCGTCAGCCGTCAGGAATATGACGGGGATCTTAGATGCGGCCGACTCGAGGGAATGGAGTTTCTTTATCGCGTCGAAACCGCCCATTCCGGGCATCTTGACGTCCAGAAGTATCAGGCTCGGCATCTCTGCTTCCTTGTCCAGGTATTCGAAAAGGGCCTCTCCCGATCTTAATGCGACGACATGAAGTCCGCCCGAACTGAGGATCTTGCCCGCAACCTGGAGATTGATGACGTCGTCATCAACGACAACGACAGTCCTGACCTTCTCCTTTTCGGCGGGTTCTGTATTGCTGCCGATGAATTCCGTCTCGTATGTGATAACGAGATTGGTTATCTTCCTGGCGTTCCAGGGATCCATGATGTGTGATATGACCTTGCCTACGGAGTCGGCCCTGATGTCCGTGAGGAATACGAAATACTGGTTCTTGCTGTTCCTCATGAAGATATCCGACTTGCGGAGGGATTCCCTGATGTGGTTACCGAATTCGTCAACGCCGTCGTAGAAATCGTTGTCCGCCGTTCCGTTCTCGGGTGAGAGCGTGAAAAGGACCTTACATGCGTTGATGTGGTGTCTCATTATGTATCTGATGACATAGCGGTAGACAGGGGAGAAGGAGTCCTTGTCGAGCTGGAGAGCGACATCGTGGATGGAACGCTCGCCCAGGATCTCGGAGATCGCGTGGATGTCTGCGGCCGATGTCTCCTGTCCGTTGTCGACGTCATCGTCGTAGAGTCCGTAACCGTGCTTGCCGTTTTTCTTGATGATGTAGAGAGCTTTGTCGGCGAGCTTTAAGAGTGAATTGTAATCGTTTCCGAATCTCGGAACGAAGATGCCTCCGATGGAAGCTCCGAGCGGTATGCTCATGTCCTCGCCCATCAGTTCCTTTGCCCTGCGGGTGATGTTGTCGTTGATGGTCTGAGCGATCTCGGCAACTGCCTTCTCGGTCGTGACGCCGAGTGCAAAAGCGGTGAACTCGTCGCCGCCGATCCTTCCGCATTTGCTGCCTGAAGGAACTGCCGAACGGATGATGTCCGCACATGCGATGAGGACCTTGTCGCCCATCTCATGTCCGTAAAGGTCGTTTACGAGCTTGAATGAATCGAGGTCGATCATCATAAGACAGCCGGTGGAATTGGAGCATGTCTTTGAGAGTTCGACGCCTGTCGCGCCTTTGTTGAGGAGACCTGTCAGCTTATCGATCGTGGCTTCGCTCTTAAGGCTCTGCATCTCCTGTGAGTTCGACATGATGTTGTCGATCCTCCTGAGGAGGACGTCGGGATTGAAAGGCTTTCTGATAAAGTCGGATACGCCGACCTCAAAGCCTCTCGTCTCGGTGTCGACATCCTCATCCGCCGTAAGGAAAATGACGGGCGTCTTCATCAGACCCTTCTGCTGCTCTATCTGCCTGAGTTTCCCGAGCGTCTCGAAGCCGTCCATCACGGGCATCTTGATATCAAGAAGCACCAGATCCGGCATGCCGTTTGTGTCAACGTACTCGAGAAAAGCACTGCCCGATTTGAGGGCGGTAACGCGCATGTTGTTCTTACTCAGGATATGACCTGCCATCTTAAGATTGGCAGTGTCGTCATCTACGACAATAATCCACTTCGCCATATGTGATCACCCCGTTTTTATACAAAAGAAAGCACTAATGCTAATAATATATCACACGAGGAAATAGGTTTTTCTTACCTTCTTATGACACTGGTAAAGATAAAAAATCTTTAAAACAATGGATGTTTAAGGGTTTGTGCAATAACCTTCGCTGTTGAAGTTATAGTTCTTGCCGTCGATCTTGTAAGTGGCGTTTTTCGCATACCATCCGGAAGTGTCCTGATAGTACCAGCCCTTGGAGTCCTTCCTCCAGCTTGCCCTTTCCTTGTAGAGCCACTTGCCGCTTAATTCGAGCCAGTATCCGCTGCAGAATTCATTTGCTGCCATGGAACCGTCAGACTTGAAGAAATAATAGTATCCTTCTATCTGTTTCCATCCGGTTACCATTGCTCCTTCGGAATTGAAGAAGTACCACTTGCCGCCGATCTTCTGCCAGCCCGTGACCATGGAGCCGTCACTGCTCAGGTAGAACCATTTATTGTTGTTATTGAGCCAGCCGGTTGCCATGATGCCTGACTTGTTGAAGAAATACCACTTGTTGTTGAATTTGGCCCAGCCGGTGATCATGACGCCCTGATCGTCAAAAGCATATTTATGACCGTCGACCGTTGCGATCTTGTTGTAGATGACCTTTCCGTCGTTGTCAAAATACATCCACTTTCCGTTGCCCAGACTGAACCAGCCGACACGGACATTGATATATTTATCCATGTAACCGTTATCTGTCTTGCGTATGACGATATCTCCGTCATTGCAGTGGACAATGGTACCGTCGAGGTGAAGCGCGGTTCCGATAAGGGTTTCTGAAGAGTCGATCTCTTTGACAAGCGTCATCCATTTGCCGCTGTCACCGTAATATCTTATGGATTCCAGACCTGATCCCGTAAAGGCATTGAATCCGATGCTCTTGATGGTGCCCGGAATGGTTATGGATTTCAGGTTTGTACACTTTTTGAAAGCACTGTATTCGATAGAAGAAAGACCTGAGGGCAGGGTAACAGATGAAAGATTTTTGCAGTTGTAGAATGCGGCTTCGGGGACCGTTCTTGTTCCGTTCGCGAAAGAGACGTTTGTAATTACGTTTGAATCACTGAAAGAGTATTCGAATTCCGGAAAACTACCGGTGTATTTTGAGGGGACGGCCACATTTGAAGACCCTTTATAACCTTCAAAATTCAATCCGATCCTGCAGTCGGGCGCGATTCCGTTGGTTACTATATCCGGAAATGTTTCGGAGGGCCAGCCGGTCATATCGAGTATGATATATGAGCTTGCATTGTTGCTGATGTTTATCTTTTCGAGCCAGGGACAGTTCGAAAGGCCTGACACTTTATAGAATTCTCCGGAAAATGAAATGGAGTGCACGGAGCTCAGTGACGCGGGGATAGCAAAGTTGCCTACAAACGAGGAAGAAGCAACTGAAACACGGTCAACCAAACTGGCGTGGGAGGCAAAGCTCTTTTCGCTGCAGGAAGTTTTATTGGTCTTAACAAATTCCATAAAGCCATACATATTGTCGACCAGAGTGTATCTCCATATATAGACATCATCCCCGATATAACATTCACCGCTGTCATCATAAGCAAGAACGGTGTTGAACATCGAGATAAGGATGCAAAGTGACATGAAAAGCGACACGAATGCTTTCTTCATAACAGATCCCCCCATATATCATAAATATTTAAAATCTTACTATGGTAACAGTCATTCATCAACTGAGATTGATAAATATGTCAGTTGCTAAGGGCAGTACGGGAATCTGCCGGGAGTTATCCGGCAAACTTGATATAAGGGTACGGCGTAATTATAATGACGGCAGAATAAACATTTCGAGAGTTATGGAAACCAATGTCTGTCATATCCGTTAACGGCAAATTTTCAAAAAAGGCCAAGAACCATGTCTCGAAGTTCTTCTCCGGGTTCGGATACTTCCTGAAAGAGGTCTTTATCCTTTTCAGGCAGAACTTCAAGGAAGTCTTGATCTTTCTTCTTATCACTTCGGTCTTTACGGCATCGCTCACAACTTTCCTCAAGGGAAGGCTGATAGAGTTCATGATGATGGTAAGCGGAGAGACGTACATCGCGCCCGAAAACATTCAGCGCGTGCTTTTAAATCCCTTATCCATCCTTGCCATGGCGGCTTTTGTGATCGTGGTCACTCTCATGTCGCTGTTCCAGATCGCGGGACTGCAGCATGCGTTTTCCATGGGAAGCGTGGGACGCAATACGAATATCACCAGCATGATCTATGCAGGACTTCACGTATGCAGAAAGGCCATCCACCCGAAGAACTGGATAATAATCATATTCATCCTGGTCCTTTTCCCGCTGACAAAGCTGCTGCCGCTTTCGGGATCGACCTTCAAGCTCATCCTGCCGGGATTCGTTGACCAGACCATCGACTATACGAAAGGTCTGGGCGCGCTGTACAACGCGATCTATTTTATCCTTATCGTATTTCTCACCGTATACATCTTTTCGGTCAACAGCTTCGTTATCCAGAAGAAATCATTCATCCAGAGCTGCAGGCAGTCAAGAAGACTCGTAAAAGGCCATTTTGTCGAGACGATACTCACCATGATCCTTCTTACGATCCTTATGAACTTCACGATAAATTCCGTTTCTTCGATCATCGTCGTCAACTATAAGGAACTGATGTCCTGGATCCGCGGCAACACGAGCATCGTCGACAAGTCCGAGGCGGTCGGCACTTACACATACATGCTCAGGCAGATCCTGAAGAGCTATCTCTCGCCTGCGGTAAACAATGCCGCACTGACGGTGATGTTCTACAAGTATTTCGACGGGGAGGCAAAGTTCAATACGATCGCCAAGTCGACTTTCAGGGCCACAAAACCTTCAAAGGAATTTCTCATAACCTCTATGGTTTTGTTATCGGTACTCGCCACCGTATCCTGTTTCTTCGTTTACCAGAAGTATTCATTCCTCGCTGAGGATGTTGAAAGACCGTTAGTCTGCGCGCACCGCGGAGATAACGTGAACGCACCCGAGAACACCATGGAGGCGTTCGAGCTTGCAGCCAGCGAGAACCTGCAGTGGATAGAACTCGACGTCCATCAGACTTCTGACGGCGTCATAGTCTGCAATCACGATTCAACGATAAAGAGGGTGACCGGGTATAACCTGGCCATCCATGAGCATACTTTTGCCGAAGTGAGAGCCTGCAAGGTAGGCAACTGGATGCCGGGTGATTACGAGCACGTAGTCATCCCGACGCTTGAAGAGGCGCTCACGTTCGCGAAAGAGAACGGGCTGAATGTCCAGGTTGAGCTCAAGGGTCACAGCAGTGATGTGAATTTTGAGGAAAACGTGCTCAAAGTTATAAACGACACCGGCATGCACGACAACGTCATGGTGATCTCGCAGAATGCCGCGCGCATGAAGCGCATCAAGGAGCTCGATCCCACCATCACCAAGGGCTACTGCATGGTTGTCGCTCTCGGCAATCTCGAAGATCTGGAATACTCCGACAACATCACGATCGAAGAGACATACGTTACTCCGGAACTCGTACACCGCATGCACGAGCAGGGCAAGAAAGTCTTCTGCTGGACGGTGGACCGCGACGATACCGTACAGTATCTCATCAGCTGCGGCGTGGACGTCATCGGAACGGATAACCCGATCCTTATTAGCAAGGCTGTAGACAAGGCCGACTACTCAGGCGGTTTCATGAGGGTTTTCCATATCGTCATGCATGCCATCGCGAACATGGATACATAAGAAAGGCCGCCTCACTGAAGCAGCCTCTCCAATACTTAAATTGAATAACGGATCTTAAGGATTCGTGCAGTAACCTGACTTGTCAAAGTTGTAATTCTTTCCGTCGATCTTAAGAGTCTGGTTCTTTGCATACCAGCCGTTTGAATCGCCATACCACCAGCCCTTGGAATCTTTCTTCCAGGAAGCCTTGTAGGTATAGGTCCACCTGCCGTCGGCATCGAGCCTGTAGCCGCCGCAGTATTCATTTGCAGCCATTGAGCCGTTGGTCTTGAAATAGAAATAGTAACCGTCGATCTTTTTCCAGCCTGTCACCATCTGGCCGTTAGTTCCGAAATAATACCAGACGCCGTCGATCTTTTTCCAGCCTGTCACCATCTGGCCGTTGGATCCGAAATAATACCAGACGCCTTCTATCTGCTTCCAATACGTGGCCATGTCGCCATTGGGATTAAGATAATACCATTTGCCGACGTCAAGGAGCCATCCTGTCTGCATGATGCCCTTGTTATTCAGGTAATACCAATAGCCGTTTGACTGTACCCAGCCGGTCTGCATGACGCCGGACTTATTGAAGAAATACCAGTTGTTATCGAACTGGGCCCAGCCGGTTATCATGTAACCGTTCTTGTCAAAACCGTAGGTCTTTCCGTCTATTACCTGCATGCATCCGTAGGAAGATCCGCCGTTATCGTTGTAGTATTTCCACTTGCCGTTGCTTTCCTTTGACCAGCCGAACCAGTTCTGGTAATAACGGTAATAGTACCGCGTCTCTTTCTCATCAAATCTTATAAGGACATCTCCGTCGTTGCAGTGAACCACAGTGCCGTCAAGATAAAGGACATTCGCGCCGTTGATCGGTCCGTCGTCATCCCACTGCTGTACAAGTCCGTACCACTTCGATCTTGTCCCGTCGTAGTAGATGTCCTTTACTCCGGAACCCTCGAAAGCGTTGTGACGGATCCTGGTTATGGTTGAGGGGATGGTTACTGAAGTGAGGTTTTTGCACTTGGCGAAGGCGCTGTACTCGATCGTGGTTACTCCCGTGGGGATGCTGACCGAATTGAGCTTCTCGCAGTCATAGAAAGCCTCATCAGGTATGCATTTTGTTCCTTTCTCGAAAGTAACATTTTCAATGTCTGACGATTTCTTGAAAGAGTACTCTATGCGGCTGTCTGAGCCGTATTGCGCAGGTACGGTGATGTTCGCGGTTCTTGTGTCGCTGATATTAAGATTGAATTTAGTGTCTGATGTGTCGCAGAGGATCTTAGGCAGCGTGACCAGATAATTCCTGGAAAAATCAAGTTCGACCCATTTGGCGCTGTTTGCGCTGAAGGTGATCTTTGACAGATTTGTACATACATGGAGATTTTTTACGACCTCGCATGTGCCGGTGAAGGTAATCTCTTTAAGAGCAGGCATATCATACGGGTAGATGTAATAACTATATTCATTTTGACCGCCGGGAAGAGGCTGTATTCCGCTTATATTCATCTTTACGGCTTCTTTGGCCGTGTCCTTGTCATATCTGGAATCCTGAAACCCGGATGATGAGCCCTTGCTGATATTCAATGTCTTACTGCTCGTCTCATAATTCCACTTATAGTAACCCTCGTTCATCTTGAACTGGCCGCTGGTCGGTGAGTCGGCAAATACAGTGCCAAAAAACGTAAATACCGTACTCGCAGCCAGGACGAGCGACATTACGGATCTTTTCTTCATCGTTCTGATCCCCCTTGAATTAAATTTATAAAAACAATTTTACTATGAATGGGTGCACAGTGCCATCGCGGATTTCAGTAAGTTGCCCGCCGGGCGCTGTTATTAGCGCAAAGCCTTGTGTCTGTTGATATATAGATAGCCGTCTATGTAATCTGAAACACAATATTTTCTGATTTTACATATCGCCGATTTGACGATAAAATACGATAGAAAATAAATTATTTGGATCAATGTCGGAGCAGCATAAGATATGGATGTTTTCTCATTTATAACCCTTTTCGGAGGACTCGCATTCTTCCTTTACGGAATGCATACCCTGTCGGAATCATTGAAAAAGACTGCTGGCGGCAGGCTCGAAAAACTCCTCAACAAAGCGACTGACAATAAGTTCAAAGGACTTGCTGTCGGCGCGATAATAACGATCGCCATCCAGTCCTCATCGGCAATGACGGTCATGCTGGTCGGTTTCGTTAACTCCGGCATCATGGAACTGCCCCAGACAGTTGGCGTTATCTTCGGCTCCGACATCGGCACGACGCTCACCGCATGGATCCTGTCACTCGCAGGCATCGACAGCGGCGACAGTCTGGTCTTAAAACTCCTTAAGCCTTCATGCTTCTCACTAGTCGTTGCACTCATCGGCGTCGTCATGATCATGATGTGCAAGAAACAGCGCCACAAGGACATCGGCTCCATGCTCATCGGCTTTGCCATCCTCATGCAGGGAATGACCATGATGTCCGCTTCGATGGAACCTTTGAAGGAGATGGACAGCTTCGTCTCCATAATGACGGCATTCAAGAACCCGCTCCTGGGCGTTCTTTCCGGCGCGATAGTAACGGGCATCATCCAGAGCTCCGCGGCTGCCATCGGTATCCTGCAGAGTATCTCCATGACGGGCCAGCTCACTTACGGCATGGCGATCCCGCTCGTAATGGGCGCCAATATCGGTACCTGCATGACTGCGATCCTTTCTTCGATCGGCGTTAACAGGGACGCAAAGAGAGTTACCGTCATACACGTCACGATCAAGCTCCTCGGCACTGTCATCTGGCTCATCGTTTTCTATGCGGTAAATGCCATCTTCGATTTCAGTTTCATGGACAACCAGGTCAACATCGTCGGCGTTGCTGCCATCCACTCGATATTCAACATCGCAAACACGATACTTCTTTTACCGTTCAGCAAGCTCCTCGTAAAGATCGCCCATCTCATCGTCAAAGAGACAGAGGAAGAGCAGGAGTTCAAACTCGACGAGCGTCTCATGCTCACGCCCTCCATTGCTGTCGGTGAGTGCCGCAACATGATGATCAAGATGGTCAGCAAGGCCAGGGACGGGCTCGACAAGTCAATGGGCATGCTGATCAACGGTTACAACGCAACAGATTTCGAGTTCATCAAGAAGAATGAGGAGAGGGTGGACGGTTACGAAGATCTTCTCGGTTCCTATCTCATGAAGCTTACCACCACGCAGCACCTGAGCGTCGAGGATAAGAACAAGTCTTCGAGGATCCTGCAGGCGATCGGAGAAGTGGAGAGGATCGCGGACCACGCGAACTATCTGTCCGATTCGGCCGAGGAGATCGAGACGAAGCACCTCGCTTTCTCTGATGCCGCCCAGGAAGAACTCAACAGGGTCATCCCCGCCGTCCGTGACATCTACACGATGGCTTTGGACTGCTTCCTTTCCAACAATGCAGCCAATGCCGAGAACATCGGACCTTTGAGAATAGTAATCAGCGAGATGTGCGACCAGTTCAAGGCCAACCACGTCGAGAGACTTGCGAACGGTATCTGCACGACCGAGCAGGGATTCGTCTTCAACGACATCCTGTACAGCTGCGTCAGGATCGCCGAGCACAGCCTCAACATCGCCGCCATCGCATACAGATTCAAGACTTCCGGCGAGAACGTTTCCGACACTTACATGCACGACTTCAAGCAGCGTAAGGATAAGGACGAGAAGAAGTATCAGGAGTACGTCAAGAAGTACAAGGCCTGATGTTCCGGCCGTCATTTTCGGATTTTTAAGAACCCGTTGTATATTTGGGCGCGGGAACGTCTATTCGACTGTAAGATACTTTACGTCGTATCGGCCGTTCTCATCCATCTCCATGATCATGTAACCGCGTTTTGAGCCGCCGCGGGGGAGGGAGATCGATCCCGGATTGAGTATGCGCGGACCGGACGGATTGCCTGCATCCGATCCGTAATATCTTCCGTAAGCCCTGACCGCATCACCGAAACTGTCGTACGGCACATGTGTGTGTCCGAAAAGGCAGATGTCGCAGCCCTGTTCCTGTGCCGAGAGCGAGAGTGTCAGGAGCCCGTAACCTGCATGCTGGATGTGGCCGTGGGAGCAGTAGAATCTGTGTCCCTTGAGTTCGAAGACCGCCACGGTCTTCACGATGGAAGGATCGTATGAGGAGATGTCGCAGTTGCCCCTTACGAATACGCACGGGGTCCTGGGCGATCCCGCCCATGAAGCAATCTCGGACTGTGAATATTCGCAGTCTCCCAAATGGATCAGCATGTCGGGAGCTTCCTTTGATATCGCCGTCCTTAACGGTCCGTTTATTCCGTGCGAGTCGCTTACGATCAGTATTTTCATAGAGTTTCCTTATCAGACGAAATAGAAGTCGGTATCCCATCCCGGGATGCATCTGGTGTGGCGCATGAAGACCTTGTAGTCGTCACGTATCCCGAGCACTTTTTCCGGGATGGCGAAAACATCCTCGCTCCTGTGATAGCAGGCGATCTTCATGACGGGACGCGATCTGAGTATCGTTTCACGTGCACCTTCTATGGCTTCGGATTCGGAACCCTCGACATCGAACTTTATGAAACTCACGTCACTTATGCCGAGAGAATCGACTGTTACAACGTCGATCTCGCGGGTGTTCTTTATATCCACGTTGCTGTTGGACATGGCTCTTGTGCCCCTGCCTCTTGATGAGGATACGAGTTCTGTTCCGGTCCTGCTTCCGACAAGTGCGTTTATGCATCTTATGTCAAAGCCTTCGTCCGACAGATCCTTCGCGTATGCCTCGAGCTTGGCAAATGAATGACGCTCGGGTTCTATGGCAACGCATGAGGTTAAACCCGGAATGATCTCGCGGTATCTCTTTACGGTATCTCCGTAGTACGCTCCGAGATCGACATAACAGCCGTTACTGATGCCGGAAAGAAGAGCGGCTTCACCGTCAGGAGACGATTCGCAGGCGGCAAGATATGAGAGGCTTCCGGAGAGCTTATAATCGATGTAGTTTCTGAAGCAGCTTTTTGAAGCATCATCCTCAAGGCGCGCACAGACATTCCCGATGCTTTCCTTATTGGTCTCATAGTATTCGCGGTTGAACAGTATGTTTCCGTATACGGGTACGTCAGGGACATAAAGTTCCCTCATAGAAGCGATCTTTCCGACCTGCTCGAGGACTTCGGGTCTTGAAGAACCGAAGCAGACGAGGACGATGAAATCATCGGCCAGAGTCCTGCAGCAGTCTGCGTATGACATTACCTTATAGCCGTGGAACATACGGTCTCGGACAAAGCCGTCGCTCGCAAAGACAGCGGCTATAAGGTCAGCAAGGCCGTAACTCTTTAACACGGCGATTATCTTGTCGGCGCCGTCGCCCGTGCCGTAGAGGGCGATGGGGCGGCGTTCAAGCGCAAGGTATTCCCAAAGGTCATGTTGTGTTTTCGAGATGCTCATAGGGATAAGTATATACTCTTTGACCCCGCCCCGCGAAAAAAATCAGGGAGTGGGTGCAACATTTCGCGGACCCCGTCTGTATATAGGGTAATAACGGGAAACAAACCATGCCCGAATACGGAGGACAAATATATGAAAAAAGGTGCGATCATAGGTATAGTGGCAGGCTCGGTTGCGACCAGCATGCTTGTGTTATTGCTTTTCGCAGGCACATATCTGAGCAAGGCAAAGGCAGCTTCCTCGGAGGTGCGCTCCCACAATGACAGCGCTTATGCCAATTATGAAACGAATTCATACCTGAGCGGTGCTTCCTCGAACAAGGGAATTACATATTCCATGGATATGAGCGACAGCTTCGGATATGCCGATGAGGATGCTGAGTATTTCGAGAACGACGTTGTCACGCAGAACACCCCGGACATTACCGAGGTCAACATGGATCCCACACAGGGAAGACTTCTTATAAGGACCGTGAGCATCACTGCCGAGACGACGAATTACGCATCGGTTTCCGCAGATCTCGAGAACAAGGTCAGGGAGTGCGGAGGATATATCGAGTATTCTTCCATGAACGGAACGGGCAACAACAGGGACCTGCGCACCGGCACATACACCGTACGCGTTCCCGCGGAAAAGCTTGATGCTCTCATCAGCGCTGTAAGCGGAAGCTGCACGGTAACTTCTTCGAGTGAGGGCACATCAGACGTTACTCTCGAATATGTTGACACAAAGTCCAGGATCGAATCATTGAGAGTCGAGTACGACCAGCTGATGGAACTCTTAAAGCAGGCTGAAGATCTCGATACCATCATCATCCTTCAGAACAGGCTTACTGATGTCAGATACCAGATCGAGAGCTCCGAATCCAGGATCAGGGTGCTCGAGAACCAGGTACAGTTCGCAACGCTCAATCTCACTTTAAGAGAGGTTCTCGAAGAGAAGGAAGTCGAGGAGGCTCACGTTGTAACTTACGGCGAGAGAGTCACGGATCAGTTCAAGGACATGTGGGAAAACACGGTAGAGTTCTTCCAGGATCTTCTCCTGTGGATCATCTCCATAATCCCGGGTCTCATCTTCATGACAGTCCTTACGGTAATAATCCTCATCATAATCTTCTCAGCAAACAAGAAGAGAAGAAAGAAGATCGCAAAGGCCCGTGCGGAGAAGGAAGCAGCAGAGAAGAAGGCTGCCGAAATGAAAGAAGCAGAACAGATTTCCGAAAATAAAAAAGTGTCTAAGGAGGAAAACAAAGAAGAAAAGAAGGAGGATTGAAAACAGAATTAGCCCGAATAAGCATAGTATCATTCTGTAATCAATATCTGAGTTACGGCCGTAGATTAAGGGATAAAGGAAAGGGCAGGAGGTAAAGGAACAACCCGGAATAAGTACTGATTCAGAAACGCATTACAGAAAAATCACATTCGGCTGCGAAGCGCTCCCACCCCTCGGGACCTCCGCAGCCGATATTATCATATACGGCACACGTGAGGAATCCGCCGGTTCTGGCGCCTTTCAGCGCCTGCGGAACGTCGTCGAAAACGAGAGCCCTGCAGGGCTCGATCCTGATGCCTGATGCTGACACATATTCAGTCGCGCGGAGGAAGATGTCGGGTGAACTCTTGTCGATTTTTCCGCCCAGATCTTCCAGAGTAATGACGCAGTCGAAGAGTTCTTTTATGCCTGTGTGAGTGAGCGCCGCGCCGGCGTTTTGGCGGGAAAGGGCAGTGGTAACGCTAAGCGAAAAACCGAGCCTTTTTGCTTCCTCAAGATACTCTTTCGCGCCTTCTTTGAGGTTTACTTCAGAACGGTAAAATTCATATACCATCGATTCCCATGTGGCGGCAACCTCCTGCCATGTCATGGGGATGCGGTACTTGGTCTGCGTATATCTTGCGGCATCCTCGATGGAAACGCGCTTGACGAATTCCGTGTAGTCGGGAGTCACCTCATATCCGTAACGGCCGAGGAACTCCTTGTCGACATCGTGCCATACGCTCATGGAATCGAGAAGCGTTCCGTCGAGATCGAAGATGAGAAGCCTGACGCCCTCTTTTGAGAGCGCTTTGAGGTCAGGATAAGATGTGCTGCTGACGGCGGGACTGCTGTTCGGATCCATCAGTTAACCCATGAAGTCGAGCTTGCCCTTGAGTTCTTCCAGAGCTTTTTCCCTGCGGTCATTGAAATCGATCTTGTTATTCTCGATGAGGTTGTTGCCGTATGAATCGATCGATACGATCAGGGGTCCGAACCGCTCGGCCTTGAGCTTCCACATGGCTTCGGGCATTCCGAGATCGAGCCATTCGACGCCTTCGACGTCCGTTACTTCCTCGGCTGCAACCACTGCGCATCCGCCGGGGAAGATGGTGTGGATCGCACAGTTGTCTATGCATCCCTGTGTCGTCTTGGGACCCATTCCGCCCTTGCCGATTATTATCTTAACGCCCGTCTTTTCAAGGAACTCCGCTTCGGCTTTTTCCATGCGCATCGAAGTCGTGGGACCTACGCTGATGACCTTGTACTTGTCGGGTTTGCCTTCGGCGGAGATCTTCTTCATTATCGGTCCCGCGTGGAAGATGGCCTTGCCCGTAAGGTCCACGGGAGGCATCTTGCCGGACATTACGACTCTGTGGTGAACGTCGTCCCTGCCGGTCACGATGTCGCCTGTAAGATAGATGACATCGCCTATATGTACTTTCCTGATATCCTCATCGGATACGGGTGTCGTGAATTCGAAAGTGCTCATAAGACTGCCCCCTTGTGTGTGAAGAGATCGTAGGTGAAGTCGGGATTGATCCTGATGCCCGCTCTCCTGTGCGCCCAGCATGCTGTGGACATGCCCATGGCGAGAGTTGCAGGGTGTCTTGATGCCTGCTCGATGTTGACGCCCATGACGGAGAGCTTTCCTCCGAATCCGCCGGGGCCGAGGCCTATGGAGTTGAGGCCGTCCTCAATGAGCTTTTCCATCTCGGCAGCCTTGGGATTAGGGTTGTGCGAACCGACCTGTCTTAAGAGTGCTTTTTTGGAGAGCTTGGCAGCGACTTCGGAAGAGCCCGCGATGCCGATGCCTACGAGGCAGGGAGGACATGCGTTTACGCCGTATGTCGTCATCTGTTCGAAAACCGCCTTCGCGATGCCGTCGTATCCTTCGAGCGGCATAAGGACTTTGGAGAAGCCCGGCAGTGAGCATCCGCCGCCTGCCATGTAGAAATAGAGTTCCAGAACGTCGCTGTCCTTTACGATCTCCCAGTCGATCCAGGGGCTGTGCGTTCCGATGTTGTTGCCTGTGTTTACTTCGTCGAAAACCTCGACCGCGTTAGGTCTCAGAGGAGCCTTGGCCGTAGCCTCCCTGACTGCGTCTATCAGTGCGTCTTCGATGATGTCCATGTAAGGCCATTTCGAGCCGACCCTTGCGAAGAACTGAGGGATGCCGGTGTCCTGGCATGAAGGCCTGCCCAGGGAATGAGCAAGCTGCATGTTCTTTTCCATTACGTTATAGATATCGGGTGCAAAGCCCTCGTTCTCGGTCTCTTTCATCTGTGCGAGACGGGCTTTAACGTCATCAGGAAGATGACCTGCGGAGTAGCTCATGAACGATGCGACGAGCTTTGCAAGCTGTTCCTGCGGTAAGTCAACAGACATATCTTTTCCTCCCGGAGATTCATTCTGTGACAATTATATATCATTGTCGAAGTATAGTACTCACGGACTTTTAAATGGTTTGCAAGTTCTTTATAATGAATCAGATTACTAAATGTTTTGTGTTAAAGGGGTTTTGAAGGATGACTGCTGAAGCTGAGGCGAAGGTGCCTGTTCTCGCGAAGATCACTTCCGATAAAGTATTCTGTTACGTGTCAATGGCGCTCCTCATGTTCCTGCCTGTTGCGGAGATCATCACGGAGTTCCTCATCAAGGCGAAGATCAAGAAACTGAGATTCCTTTATCCGTCTTACTATCAGCCTTATATCGTCATGATATTCGGCGGCATTTTTGTCCTTCTCATAGTATTGAATCTGATCTCGAGAGCAGTCAGCGGAAAGTTCAAACTGTACCTTGCCGACATCTTCTTTTTCACTTTGACGGCATTCATGCTCATCTCGATGTTCTGCTCGGTAAACTTCGGCGTGTTCGCCGATGGCGTGCTCTTCTACAGTGAGCGTCCCGAGACATTCCTCTGCTATTACGGACTGTTTTTCGCAGGCTCCATGATCGTGGATCCGAACCTCAGAAAAAAGCTCCTTTTCTCATATGCGATCATAGCTGTTATCGAAGGCATTTTGGGATTTTTGCAGTCCTTCAACATCGAGATCTCATACTGTCTTTACGCGGTCAACCGCATGCCCAACACGGCATACGGAACGCTCCAGAACACGAACTTCTACGGCACGCTCTCATGTGTCCTTACAGCGGCGGTATCAGGCCTTTTCATCTTCAGTTCGAAGCTCCTTAAGTCCAAGGCTGCGAAATGGGGAACGCTGGCATTATCGCTCCTTCTTTTCTACACGCTCCTCGCGAGCAAGGCGCGTCTTGCATGGATCGGCATGGCCGGCATGATCTTCATGTACATCGTGTCGCTCATCGTCATGCGCAAGGGCGCGATCGACAAGGATTCATTAAGACAGATAACGATCGACTTCTTAACTCTCATTATCGGTTACATCGCGGTCATCATCATCGCGATAATCTGCACTCCTTACATCACGAGCAGGATCGAAGTTACTGCCGAGGATCTCCAGGAAAAGGCCGGCAGCGACGGCTTCGGAAACGGCAGAGGCAGGATATGGAGAGCCGCGCTCAACAGCGTCCGAAGGCACTGGCTTACGGGTATCGGTCTTGATAACCTCGCCCAGGCATTCAGGGAAATGCCCGGATGGAAGCAGGGTGACTATGTACAGTCCAAGGGACACTGTGAATACATTCACACGCTCGCAACACAGGGTGTATTTGCCCTCGTTAATTATCTCGTAATGCTTATCTGTGCAGGCGCAGGTGCGGTCAAGACAGTCTTCACCGAGAAGGACGATGTGAAGAGAAGCCTCACATGGATCTTCCTTGGTGTCTTCATCGCATACGCGGCACAGGCCACATTGAGCAGCAGCATTATGAATGTTGCACCGTATTTCTGGATCATCGCCGGTCTGCTGTTACCAAGGACCAAGCCTGTCTCGCTGAAGAAAGGCTGACCTCACATAAAGGAGGCGTCACATGCTCAATTCTTTTGTCCGTTATAAAGCAGAGAAGAACAGACAGCTCTTCATAAAGAACTGCACGATCAGCGACGCACCGAGACTCGAAGAAGAGGTTTTCCCGGCCGAATGCAAGGCGGAGATGGACTTCGTTTACAAGAACGGAAACGAGCCCTTAAAGCTCGACATCTATACACCGTTCGGCTGTTACGGCCCCAAGGAATGCTTCATCCTGATCCACGGCGGAGCATTCGTATACGGCACAAAGGTCCTTGACCAGAACTTCGGCATGCACCTCGCGATAAAGGCCGGCATCCCGGTCGTAAATGTCGACTACACTCTCATGCCCGATTCCGACATATCGCAGATAGTAAATGAGATGTTCCACGCGATGAACTACATAAGCAGCAAATACGGCATCAGGACCTTCCACACTGTCGGAGATTCCGCCGGCGGGTACCTCGCTTACCTTGTCGCCATCGCCGCAAGGAGCAGACATATCCGTCACGGTCTGTGGGTGTTCGAAAAGCTCAACGGCACCGTTCAGTCGGCAGGTCTTGTCTGTCCCGGAATCAGAAACCCCAGAAAAGGTTTCCCGGGGATATATTTCGAGAAGCAGATCAACACCAAGAACGAACAACCGCGCCTTCCCGACTACGTCTATGATCTCAACCTCATAGCGGAGCGCGACACCGACTTAAGGATCGCGATAGTCACGGGTGAGGAGGACTTCCTCCGCGAACAGGACCGCGAGTTCAGCAAGCATTTCGAGAACGTGCTCTTCTACGATGCCGAAAACGACGGCGACCTCATAATGCATCACGTCTTCCCGGTAGCCCATCCCGAATGGCCTCAGTCGGTCAAGGCGATATCCATGATCGCCGATAATGCGGTCGGGAGAAGATAGGGAACGGCAAGAGTGCTCTGACATGCCTCTCAGCGTGACAGGCGATTCCGCTAAGTGCACCGGAGAGTACGGATTACGGCGAAAAACCGTACTCAAAAGAGCAAAAAGGTTAAAAGTGCATTTTTCAGTACCGAATCCGGTTAAAAAACAGCACGAAAATCAGCACTTTTTCAAAAATTGCTTTTTTGTGCGGAATCCGGCGAAAAACAGCACGAAAATCAGCACTGGAAAAACACTTAAGTCAGGGAGTTTGCGGTAACACGACCGCATAAGTCCAACAGCATATAAACGGTTAATCAAAAGGGTTGCTCAAGCAAAATGGGCAACCCTGTTTTTCAGATTTATTCATTGCAGATGCAGGATGTGACAACCACATCCTGCAGACAAAAGTATCACGCCTTTTTGTTCTTGGGCTGTTCATGCGTCTGATCGTAAGTCCTGTTGATCAGCTTTGAGATAGGCTTGTAAACGAAGAATGTGATCGTGCCGACAACGATACCCTTGAAAAGATTGAAGGGAACGAATACTGCGAGGAGCAGCGAGATCTTGTCCTTTACGAGCGGGTTGGCGCCGGCGCTCATTCCGATGATGGCTTCAAGAGGGAATCCCATCGCAGAACCGTAGAGAGGCAATGTGATGAATGCGTTTACGGGGATGGCGACCAGAGCGAGAACGAGCGTTGAGATAATCATGGATACTGCAGCGCCTTTTCTCGTGCGGAACTTGCGGTAGATGAGACCTGCCGTGCCGACATAGATGACTCCGGTGATGAAGTTTGAAAGCTCTCCGATACCCATTGTCTGTGTGACGGGAAGGTGGATGAGATTCTTTAGAAGCTCGATCACGATGGCCCAGACCGGGCCGAGAGCGAATGTGCCGATGAGTACGGGAAGCTCGGCGAAATCGAATTTCAGGAATGCCGGCATGAACGGGAGCGGCACTTCGAGATACATCAGGAGTACTGACATTGCCGTGAGGATGGCGCATGCGGCGATGCGGCGGATCATGATCTTGCGCGCAGCACGGGAATCCGCCTTAACGGTTACTTGAGTTTCAGTCATAGAAAATACACTTCCTTTCTTCCGGACTTTACCGTCGGCCCCTAGAATCTCACTGGGTCAACCTCACCTTGAAAAAATTTATGAGGCTTGCGGGCTTACGCTTCTGGCGCTCACCGCCGGTCGGAGAATCACACTCCGCCTTGGACGCCTCAATTATACATTGGAAAGACGATTTGTAAAGACTCGTTCATAGTTATCTCGCTTGCTTAGGGCTTCCGCGCTCGCGTTGCTCGCTTGTGCAGAATCGCAAGCTCGATACTATGAACGAGACGAAGAGAGGAAAGGTGCGGAAGTCGCAAGCTGAATGCTATGAACTCGTACGGAAACGTGAGCACTGCAGAATCGCAGGCTCGATACTATGAACGAGACGAAGAGAGGAAAGGTGCGGAAGTCGCAAGCTGAATGCTATGAACTCGTACGGAAACGTGAGCACTGCAGAATCGCAAGCTCGATACTATGAACGAGACGAAGAAGCGGAAACGGGCCGCCGTTTACTACGGAGTCATATTTATATAATTTTGCTTGTAATAAATTATAGTGTTATAATCGCTTATCACGGCCGGAGCGGGTCTATCTTCGCTTGCCGTGAATCTGCCGGGAGTGGATATATGGAGAGGATTTCATCAGATACGAGGAAAAAGGTCCAGTATGTCATCACAGACATGCTGCGCCAGTTCGACAAGATCTGCAGAGACAACGATATAGAATACTTCGTTTGCTACGGTACCGAATTGGGCGCGGTCAGGCATCAGGGATTCATCCCGTGGGATGATGACGCCGATGTCGGCATGATGCGCGAGGATTATGAAAAATTCAGGAAGGTCTTCGAGTCACAGGATACGGGGAACCTTTATCTGGCAAGTCCTGACGGCGATTACGAATGGCATGAGAAGGTCTATCCGAGACTCTACTATCTCGGAACGGAGATGGAGCTCGGGTATTGGAACGACTGCTTTGAGCTGAGCGGCGACAAGTTCGGCAAGGCGATCAATCTGGACATCTTCCTTTTCGATTATGTGGACAACGATCCTGCGAAGATCGAGGATACGATCAAGAAGGCGCTGAAGCTCAAGCGCAGATACATGTACTACAAGTTCAAGTCGAAGATCGTTAAGAACAGGGGTGCGAGGGCATTCGTTATGAGCCTCATGAAGCGCCTTATGTATGATTTCCATCACAACGATCCGGATGCTTCGAGGAAGCAGTATGAGAAATATAAACAGCTCGTGCAGCACCCGAAGAGCGATTACATAATTAATTTCGATGACCTGGAAGCCGTCGATATTAGGGCGTCGCTCTTAAGATACGACCAGGTGTTCCCGACGGTCCCCGGCATGTTCGAGGGATTTGAGGTCAGGATGCAGAGGGATTACGACGCGGCGCTCACGAAGCTCTACGGCGATTACATGACGCCTCCCGAAGGGGATGCGAAGGATGTCCACAAGACGGTACGCGCGTCTTTCGGAGACTACAAGTTCCCTGATTCTTTTGAGGATTAAGGCAGCAGGAAGGAAGTAACTCTTTGATCAGCAGCAAGGAAATGTATTCGAAGAGCTTTAAGGAGTATATCCTGAGCGATGAGACCCTGAAGAAGGTTCAGGGAGAGCTGTTCAAGATCCTTTTGGACGTTAAGTACGTCTGTGAGAAATATGACATCAAATACATGCTCGCCGGCGGCACGATGCTCGGCGCCGTAAGGCATAAGGGCTTCATCCCGTGGGATGATGACATCGACCTTTTCATGTTCAGGGAAGAGGCCGTAAAACTCGTCGCAAGGTTCAGGGAGGAGTTCCCCGACAAGTATCTGGTTGCCGAGCCCCTGTGCGACGATCTGTATTTTTCGAAAGCGATCAAGATATATAAGAAGGGTACGAAATATGTCGAGATCCCGCTCGCGGGGATCGATGCTTTCGACATGCTCTTCGTTGACGTGTTCATAATAGAGAATGTTCCCGCAAACAGCTTCATGCGCAAGCTTCACTGGAAGCACTACAAGTTTGTCTACAACGCAGCGAGCGTCTGCATCGACTATAAGTACCCGTCGCCGATAATCATGGAGAAGGCGAAGGAAAACAAGGATATCGCCGAATACGTAAACTTCAGGAGAAGGATAGGCTGGTTCTTCTCGCATTTCGGAGGGATGAAGTATTACCTCAGAAGATGCGAAAAGATCGGCAACATGAAGCGCCATACCGGCTGGGTCGGCGTTCCGTCAGGAAGCTACGACAACGAGAACTATCCCGAAGAGATCCTCCGCGAGACGACGATGGCCGAATTCTGCGGATATGAATTTCCGATACCCGCCGCATACGATACGGTGCTGGGCAGGATGTTCGGCGACTACATGAAGATCCCCGATCCGTCAAAGCGCGAGTGCCATGTGGCATATAAGATCGAGATCTGACAGGAGATAACGATGGGCAAGGAATACGAACAGGACCTGCTTAAGAAGACACAGATAATACTGACGGACATGATGCGTCAGTTCGACAAGATCTGCAGGGACAATGACATAGATTATTTCGTTGCATACGGCACCGCGATCGGCGCCATAAGACACAAGGGATTCATCCCGTGGGATGACGATATCGACGTCGGCATGATGCGCACCGAATACGAGAAGCTGAAGAAAGTCTTTGAGACTCAGGATACAGGCAATCTCTATCTGAGCAGTGCGGACAGTGACGACGAGTGGCACGATAAGTTCTTCCCGAAGCTCAACTACAGGGGCACCGTCTATATCTCGGATAACTGGCATGACAGTTTCGAGAAGGATGGCGAGAAGGACGGAAGGCCGATCAATTTCGACATATTCCTTTACGATTATGCTGATGAGGACCATCTCAAGATCGCGAAGAAGACGATGGACCTCAAGCGCAACTACATGTACACCAAGTTCAAAGCCAAGCTCATAAAGGGCAAGGGCATGAGTGCGTTTGTTTCGAGCCTTGCAAAGAGGCTGATGTACGACATCCATGCTTCCGATCCGGACTATCCTAAAAAGCAGTTCGCGAAATACTTAAAGCTCATCGAGCACCCGAAGAGCGACTACATTATCTGCTACGACACCTGGTCTGAATTTGATGTCACGAGTTCGTTCATCAGGTACGATGAGTCCTTCCCGACGAAGTCAGTACAGTTCGAAGGGATCGACGTCAAGATACAGAAAGACCACGCGAAGACACTGACGGCCCAGTACGGCGATTACATGACTCTGCCGCCCGTGGACCAGAGAGTCGCCCACCCGCCTTACAACGTATCGTTCGGCGATTATAAGTTTCCGGATAAGGCCTGAGCGGCATCAAAGAACAAATCGAGGGAGTGTTGCTTCATATGAAAATACCTTTTGTCAGTTTTATCCCGCTTGAAAAGGAGCTCGATCACGAACTCCGCGGAGCCTTTGACCGCGTCTTTACAAGATCGTGGTATATCGAGGGTGAGGAAGACAAAGCCTTTGAGCAGGCATTCGCCGAATACTGCGGCGTTAAGTACGCTGTGGGAACGGGCAACGGCCTCGATGCGCTGATGCTCGCGCTGAAATCTCTCGGAATAGGCGAAGGGGACGAGGTCATCGTTCCGTCGAACACGTTTATCGCAACTGTCCTTGCGGTTACCTATGTGGGTGCAACGCCCGTATTTGTCGAGCCTGACATAAGCACGTTCAACATCGATCCTTCCCGCATCGAAGATAAGATAACGGCTAAGACAAAGGCCATAATGCCGGTCCATCTATACGGTCAGGCCTGTGACATGGATCCGGTTATGGAGATTGCGAAAAAGCACAGCCTCTATGTCGTCGAGGACTGCGCTCAGGCTCACGGCGCGACATACAAGGGAAGAAAGATCGGAACCTTCGGCGACGTTGCGGGATTCAGTTTCTATCCGGGAAAGAACCTGGGAGCGCTGGGCGATGCGGGAGCCGTCATAACAAACGACAAAGAGATCGCGGAAAAGGTAAGGGCTTTGGGCAATTACGGTTCCGACTATAAATACCACCACATCTACAAGGGCAACAACAGCAGGCTCGATGAGCTGCAGGCGGCTTTCCTGGCTGCAAAACTGCCAATGCTCGACAAGGTGAACGAGGAAAGAAGAAGGATCGCCGCACTCTATTCCGCAGGCATAAAAAATGAGAAGGTCATACTTCCCGTGGTTAGGGAGGACTGCGTTCCCGTATGGCATATCTACGCCGTAAGGTGCGCAGAAAGGGATGCATTGGAAAAGCACCTTGCAGACCTTGAGATAAAGACGAACAAGCACTATCCGATACCGATCCATCTGCAGGAATGCTACAGTGATCTCGGCCTCGGTAAAGGTTGCCTTCCTATTGCCGAAGAGATAAGTGCCACCGAACTCAGCCTTCCGCTATACTACGGGATGACTGATGAACAGATACAGTACGTTATCGATTCTGTAAACAGTTTCTAAGGAGAAATGCGATGCATCTGAGACAACTGGAACTTAGGGATGCCCCGCTGATGCTCGAGTGGATGCACGACGAGAGCGTCGTAGGACAGCTCCGCACGGATTTCGCTTCGAAGACATTGAGCGACGCCGAGGCATTCATTAAAAAGAGCATTGAAGGCAGCAAGGACATCAACCTTGCAATAGCATCCGACGAGGATGAATACATGGGCACGGTAACGCTCCGCGACATAGAGGACGGCAGTGCCGAATTTGCGATCACGGTAAGGACCAAGGCCATGAGCAAGGGCTATGCCTGGACCGGCATGGAGATGATCCTGAAAAAGGCTTTTGAGGAACTCGGACTTGAGAGCGTTTACTGGTGCGTAAGCAGAAAGAATACGAGAGCCGTAAGGTTCTACGACAAGCATAACTTCCACGAGGCTTTGGACATTCCGGCAAAGGTCCTCGCAAGATATGAAGGCATCGATGACCTCAAGTGGTATTCGGTGCTCAAGGACGACGACATCAACGAGAAGGATACCGTTGCGGGCTGTAAGGTAATACACATCAAGACGATCCCGACGGTCAACGCCGGAGAGCTCTCTTTCTTTGAGGCTGAGCAGGACGTTCCTTTCGACATCAAGAGGATCTACTACATCTCCAAAGTGCCCGAGGGCGTAAGGAGAGGATTCCACGCACACAAAGCGCTCAAGCAGCTTTTGTTCTGTCCGTACGGACGCATCCAGCTGATACTCGAGAACAACAACGGCAGGGAAGAGATAGAACTCTACGACCCTTCCATAGGCGTTCTCATAGAGGAACCCACCTGGCGTGAGATGCTGTGGCTCCAGAAGGATTCGGTACTGTGCGTTGCTGCTTCGGATCACTACGATCCCGCCGATTACATCAGAGACTACTCTGAATTCAAAGAGTACATACGGAGCAGATAATGACCTCGATCAGGGAAAAATGGCAGAAGATTCCGGTCACTTTAAAGGCTTCGGGTGCGTATGCGGTCTGCAGCATCCTTCAGCGCTGCATCTCTTTCTTTACGATGCCGATCTTTGCCAAGCGGCTCCTCACGACAGAGCAGTACGGCGACGTTACTCTCTATAACACGTGGTCGAGCATAATCACGATAATACTGACGCTCAATCTCGCGTACGGTTCGTTCTCGACAGCGATGGTAAAGTTCGAGAAGGACAGGGACGGTTACATATCGTCCGTACAGGGTATTTTCTTATATCTGACGGGATTGTTCGTGCTGATCTATCTTCCTTTCAGGAAGCTTTTCAACACTGTTTTCGAGATGCCGACATGGATCGTGCTGATAATGTTCTTCGACATTATCACGAACAGCGCATGGTCTCTCTGGGCAGGCAAGAAGAGGTTTGAATTCAAGTGGAAGGAAGTCGTTGCGGCTTCTCTCGTTAACTCCATATTGTCTCCTGTTCTTGCACTGTTCATCGTGCTCAACATCGAGGAGCGCGGTTACGGAAGGATCATCGGTTTTGCAGCCGTAACTCTCGTGTTCGGCGGCTATCTCTTCATCGCGAACACATTCCGCGGAGAGAAGCTCTACAAAAAGGAATACTGGGAATATGCTTTGAGCTTCAACATCCCGCTCATCGCGTACTATCTTTCCCAGACGATATTCAACATGAGCGACAGGCTCATGATCGACCACATCATCGACAAGGGCGCCGCGGCCGTCTATGGCGTTGCCTACCAGCTCGCCACGGTCCTGACGTTCGTGCTCAATGCCATCAACAACTCATATGTGCCGTGGTTCTACGGACAGCTCAAGGAGGGCAAGCAGAAAGAGAACAGGAGCGTCACGGTCGCGATATCCGTGCTCATGAGCCTTCTTCTGTGCGGCGTGATCTGGTACGCGCCTGAGATAATCCTGCTCTGGGCGGGCGAAAAATACACGGGTGCAAATTACGTCGTTTTGCCGGTTGCTGTAAGCATACTTCTCCTGTTCTATTCGCAGCTCTTCATCAATGTCGAGTTCTTCTATGAGAGGAAGAAGGAGCTCGTATGGGCTTCCATCGGATCCGCCCTGGTCAACATCGTACTGAACTGGTGGCTGATACCTTATTTCGGTATCGTTGCCGCAGGATATACGACGCTCGCAAGCTATGTGCTCTTTGCCATCTGCAACTACATCGCGATGAAGAAGGTGCTGAAGGAAAAGAACATGAAGGACGACATGTACGACTACAAGCTCCTTCTTGCCATCCTGGGACTTTTCTGCATCGTGGCGGCAGGAGGAGCACTGCTCTACAGCCTCCTCTGGGTACGCATCGTCATCACGGTCATCGTCTTAATAGTCATGGTCGTAAAGCGCAACTACTTTATCGACATGTATAAGAAGATCAAGGGGAAGAAGTGATGGCTGATTCTGCGTTTAAGGAAGCATTGAGAAAAGCCAAGCACCGTCTGGATGCACAGGGTGCCAAGCGCTTCATCCGAGAGTTTGAGTCAAAGCCCGTGGGAGATCCCGTCAAGGTGGGATTCATCGTCCAGATGCCCGAGGTATGGCATGTGCTCGAACCCGTATATAAGATAATGTGCGGTGATAAGCGTTTCGAGCCATGGCTCATAATAATCCCGGCCTATGACATCAAGAGCAGGACTTTTGAGGATAATGTTTCCGATTATTTCGTAAACGAATGCGTTAACGGGAATGTTATTACCGCCATAAGGGACGGCGCATGGTGTGACATCGATCTTCAGGGCTTCGATTACGTGTTTCTCCAAAGACCATACAACGAGTACTATCCCGCACATCTCAAGAGCGGGGAGATCGCCCGTCAGACGAGGCTCTGCTACATAACCTATGCCACGCATGAGATCATCCATGACGATGAATATCCGAATGATTTCTTTGAGAATGTATATCTTGGTTTCATGGAAGATGACGCGCTCACGGACATGCTGAACAAAAGATATTCGTCAGGCACCCACAGGCGTTATTTCAACGTCGGTCATCCCGCATACGAAAACGGGTTAAAGCTCGATAAGGAATGCGGTTATTCGAGCGTTCTCTGGGCGCCGAGATGGAGTACCGATCCTGCTGTCGGAGTCAGTCATTTCAGCGATTACTGCAAACCTCTGACAGGCTTTGATATGGGCAGCGGTTCACTTACCGTAAGGCCTCACCCCATGATGTGGGACAACTTCATCAAGAAGGGTGTAATGACTGAGGAGGAAAAAGCTGAGATCCTTTCTGATTGGGATAATGCTGGAATAAAGACTGATCCCAACAAGAGCATACTCGACACGTTTAATACGACGGATATCCTCATCTCGGACATCTCTTCCGTCGTTCCGATGTTTTTCTTAAGCGGCAAGCCCGTGATATACTGTCCGTTCGACTGTGATTACACTGACGTATTCAGGAAGATCCTTCCCGGACTCTATAAGGCTTACGACTGGGACGAACTCTCAAAGGCCCTGAAGATGCTGCTTTCCGGGGAGGATCCCCTCAGGGAGGAGCGCCTCCGGATTTTAAATGAGTCCTTTTTGAAGTATAATCATTCATCAGAAGCTATAGTCGAAGAGATATATAAGAATTCAACTGAACACAAGAAAAGAGGTCTTGATACATGAACATTATCGTAACGGGCGGAGCAGGATTCATCGGTTCTAACTTTGTTTTCCACATGCTGGACAAGCATCCGGACTACAGGATCATCTGCCTCGATAAGCTTACATATGCAGGCAATCTGTCCACGCTCAAGAGTGTTATGGACAATCCCAACTTCAGATTCGTAAAGCTCGACATCTGCGACAGGGAAGGCGTTTACAAGCTCTTTGAGGAAGAGCATCCCGACATGGTCGTAAACTTCGCTGCCGAGAGCCACGTCGACAGGAGCATCAAGGACCCTTCAATCTTTCTCCAGACCAACATCATAGGCACGAGCGTACTGATGGATGCCTGCAGGAAATACGGCATCAAGAGATATCACCAGGTATCCACGGATGAGGTCTACGGCGACCTTCCTCTGGACCGTCCCGACCTGTTCTTTACTGAGACGACACCCATTCACACGTCTTCTCCTTACAGTTCGTCAAAGGCCGGTGCCGACCTTCTCGTTATGGCATATCACCGCACATTCGGTCTGCCGGTTACTATTTCGAGATGCTCGAATAACTACGGACCTTATCACTTCCCCGAGAAGCTCATCCCTCTCATGATCGTAAACTGCCTGCACGACAAGCCCCTCCCGGTATACGGTGAAGGTCTTAACGTCCGTGACTGGCTCTATGTAGAGGATCATTGCAGGGCTATAGACCTCATTATCCACAACGGCACAGTCGGCGAAGTATATAACGTCGGCGGTCACAACGAGATGAAGAACATCGACATCGTAAAGCTCATCTGCAAGGAACTCGGCAAGCCCGAGTCGCTGATCACATACGTTCAGGACCGTAAGGGACACGACATGCGTTACGCCATCGACCCGACAAAGATCCACAATGAACTCGGCTGGCTTCCCGAGACGAAGTTCGCTGACGGCATCAAGAAAACGATACAGTGGTATCTCGACAACCGCGAATGGTGGGAAGAGATCATAAGCGGCGAATATCAGACTTACTACGAGCGCATGTATGGCGAATCCTGATATCTCGGTCATCGTACTGACTTATAACGCCGATCTTAACGATCTTAAGAAGACACTACGTTCCATCATGCTCCAGAAAGGGGTCAGTTATGAGATCGTCATCGCCGATGACGGTTCTTCAAACAACCTCTCTGATGAGATAAGCACTTTTTTCAAAACTTCCGGTTTTGAAGATTACGTTCTTGCCCTCAATCCCGAAAACCACGGCACCGTCATCAACGTCATAAGCGGTGTCGAAAAGGCTTCGGGAAGATACGTCAAGCTCATAAGTCCGGGCGATTATCTCTACGATGAGGATTCTTTGAGAAAGCTCTTTGACTGCGCGGTAAAAAATGACGCACCGCTCGTTTTCGGAGACATCCTTATCTTCGATTCGAACGCTGAAGAGTTTACTGTCATCAAGAAGTGGGCTTATCCGCAGATCGTAAAGTGCTATTCGGAAGATAACTATGATCCTGAAGCCGTTAGGCTCAATAATCTCGTCGTTGCAGACAACATCCACGGCGTGTCGACGCTCATCGAACGCGTGGTGCTCCAGAAATATCTGAAGATGATCGAAGGCAAGGTCATCTACTGCGAAGACCTCTCTTACAGGCTCATGGCATATGAAGGCGTGAAAATGATCCGCTGCCCGTACCCCATCGTAATGTACGGCTATGGTGAGGGTATATCCACCAGCGGCAAATGGGAGGAAAGGCTCCGCAATGATACGCGCGCCGCAAACGAACTGATGCTCTCCATGCCGTGCAGTGACGAAAAGTTCAAGGAACTGATGCGACAGGCTTTTGAGGAGCGCTTTTCGGGCGACAGGAAGAAGATGAAGGCGTTCTTTGCGAAGCACCCGGACCTTCTGCTCAAAAAGCTGAAGATGGAGCGCTCGCCGCGTTATACCGCCACTGAATACAATGAGGCATTTGTCAGTCAGATCCTCGGCGCCTGACGGAAATAACAGTTTGAACGTTAATATGGTTTTGAACGTTCATATAGTAGAATATACTTCTAACGAAGAGGAGTATTATGGCCAAGCTAAGCGTATTGTTGTCGCTCTACATAAAGGAAAAGCCTGAACATGTCGAGGAGTGCTTTCAGAGCCTCCTGAGACAGACCGTACCGGCTGATGAATGGGTCGTCGTCGAAGACGGTCCTCTTACCGGTGAACTGTATGCAGTTCTCGAAAAGTACGAGAAAGAGCATCCCGGCCTCATAAAGCGCGTTCCCCTCGAAAAGAACCAGGGCCTGGGACTTGCCCTCCGCGCAGGCGTTCCGGAGTGTTCGAATGACCTCATCGCGAGAATGGATACGGACGATATCTGCAGGGAAGACAGGTTCGAAAAGCAGCTTGCCGAGTTTGAGAAGGATCCGTCTCTGGATGTGGTCGGAAGCCACGAGGACGAGTTTGAGGACACTCCCGACACCATCGTCGCGAAGAGAACGGTCCCGCTGACGGACGCCGAGATAAAGAAATACCAGAAGCGCCGCGACGGTTTTAACCACGTAACCGTAATGTTCAAAAAAGCTGCTGTCCTGGCTGCAGGCAATTACCAGTCCTGCCCGCTCATGGAAGACACTTATCTCTGGGTCCGCATGATGAAGAACGGCATACACTGCAAGAACATCGACGAGTCCCTTGTTTTTGTCAGGATCGGCAAGGACATGTACGACAGGAGAGGCGGCTGGGCTTATTTCAAGAAATACAAAGCCGGATTTAAGATGGTCTACGCCACGGGCTACATCTCGTGGTTCGACTATGCTTCCGTAATAGTCATCCAGTTCATCGTGGCTCTGGTACCCAGAGGCATACGCGGCTGGATATTCAAGAAGATGCTGCACAGGAAGAAAAAGTCATGATAATACTGCATATAGGTTCGATCGCGGATAACCCGTTCAGCGGCGTGTGCGTCGTCGTGCCGCAGTACATCAAAGAGCAAAGGGCTCTCGGTCATCAGGCTGCCCTGTACAACATAAGGGAGAAGGACAGAACGGATCTGATCGACCAGTTCCCGCTGATGGAAAAGTTCGACATAGACAGGATTCCGGAGCCATTTAACCGCCCCGACCTTGTTGTTTTCCAGGAGTGCTACCGCAAAGAATACCTAAGCATATGGAAGCAGCTCAAGAGCAGGGGCATCCCCTATGTCGTGATCCCGCACGGCGAACTCCGCAAGGAGGCGCAGGCTCAGAAGAAACTCAAGAAGACGGTGGCAAACATCCTGCTCTTCAACAGTTTTACAAACAACGCTCTGGGACTGCAGTGCCTCTCGCAGCAGGAGTACGACACCACATCATTCGGACGCAGGAAGTTCATTGCGACCAACGGCGTGACGATGCCCGGGATCAGGAAAGAGTCTTTCCGCAGTGAAGGTTTGAAACTCGTATTCATAGGACGTCTCGACGCTCACGTAAAGGGTCTCGACATCCTCCTGGAAGCCGTCAGCAAGACCATGGATCTCATGAAGCAGAACCATGTGACATTGGATATCTACGGCCCCGATAATTTCGGCAGATACGAGAACATGGAAAGGCTCATCGAATCTTTCGGAGTCGGTGAAGTCGTAACGCTCCACCATGAGGTGCTCGGAAAAGACAAGGAGGATACACTCCTGGACGGTGATGTTTTCGTGCAGACGTCGCGCCACGAGGGAATGCCGGGCGGCATCCTGGAAGCGCTTAGCTACGGCGTTCCGTGCCTGGTTACAAGAGGCACGAACCTGGGTGAGAAGATCACTGAGAAGGACTGCGGCTGGATGGCCGAAAACAATGCCGAAAGCGTTGCAGACTGCATCAGAAAGGCCATTGCCGGGAAGGATACGTTAGCAGCCAAGTCGGCTAATGCCGTAAGGTTCATCGAAGATAATTACTCGTGGAACGTCGTCATGCAGAAGACGGTCGAAGAGTATCAGAAACTGCTGTCTCAGAAATAATATGTGTGACTGATGCCGGGGACGATGCCTTCAAGCGGATCGACTCCGGGATTTTCATGGAGCGCGCTCAATACCACGTCCATCATCTGAAGCTGTTCTGCCGAGGCGTAATATCCTCTTCCGCATATGGAGACATTGTATTTTTCGGGCTGGCTCGGGTTTGCGGGGCGGAGCCTGATCTCGAGATTGTGGGATATTATCTTTATCTCGGTGATGTAGAGTTCAAGATCAGAACCCTTGGGCGTGGTCCACGTTCCGATATCGGTATAGCCCGAGAAAGTGACGGATGTGTCGTTGTCGTAGAAGCCGAGGAAACGGTAGGATGAATCCATTTCGCTGTAATCGAAGGCTTCCTTTACATAGAAAATGTCTATCCAGTCGCACTTGCATGTCCTTGCCTCGTAGTCGTAGACAGTGACGTCCTCAGGCTGGATAAGCATCGAGATGTCGGTATACGAATGGTATACGAGGTCGCCTTTCTGAAAGCCGAAAGAGCCCGATCCCACATCCCTGGATGAAGTTTCCGCGGTGTCTGAAGGAGCGGAAGTGTCTGATGTGTCAATTGTTTCAGATGTATCAGAGGTGTCGGAGACGTCAGCTGTTTCCTCTGTTGTGTTTTCGGTTTCCGAAGGAGTGGTCTCCGGTTCCGTATTGCTTGTCTGCGTTGCGGAAGACGTGGTGTTCTCTGAGGTTGCAGCCGATGTTTCCGTGGTTTCCGTTGTTTCAGCTGTTGCGGAAGTTCCGTCCGTACTTTCAGAGGATGCTTCCGAAGGAGCCGTGCTGCAGGCAGAAAGCAACACGCCGGTCAAAACAACCGACGCTATAAGCCGCCGTATCTTACTGAATCCTGCATTGATTGCCATCCGTTATATGCACCTGTTCTATTATTCCCCAAGCGCAATTATATACCAAACCGGAAGATATTCCAGCCCGAAAACCATCAGGAGAAGGTCCGCTTACTGTGGAAGTTATAATTCCTGAACAGCCGAGATCAGCCGAGATCAGCCGAGGTTCGTTCCGGAGGGCTTGTTGAAGAAGATCTTGTCTGCGGCAAATTCGAAGCAGACTCTTCCTTCATTTATGAACGTGAATATCGATGTGCCCTCCTTGGCATTGTTCCTTACGACCAGCTTGTCAAAGGTGAGATAACCGGGGGCCTTGGCCAGAATCTCAATGCGGCGGTTTATGTTTTCCGCAGGGAAAGAGAAATCGAGCCTGTCGCTCAGGCCGACGCGGAGCGCCCATGGCTGTACCGACAGCGACAGGGGTGCCTTGGCGTCGGGAAAGATGGAGTGGCGTCTTATCGTGAGCTTAAACTTGCCCTTAAGCTTCTTTGCGCGGAGCGAGTAATACGCGGGGAACGGAGGCCCCGTAAAGTCGTCGAAGACATCGGAGACGTCCTCATTGCCCAGCATCTGCCAGGATGAATTGATCTTGATGTGATCCTTCGGCGTGAATTCGTTGATGACCTTGTCTATCTCGGTCTGTATGTGCTTTGAGAATTCAAGGTCGGAATAGAGCTTGTTTGTCTGATAGCGGACGAAAGAGGAATAGGATGCCTCAAGGAGAAGCTTGAGCCTCTTGGCCTTCTGGTCCGGGAAGATCGCAAGCGCATGAGCAATCCTCAGAGCGCTCTCCGGCAGGCATATGTTGTACTCGCCGGATTCAAACCTGATCCTGGCGTCGTGATATACCTGAAGGAAGATGTTATATGCAAGGAGCGGATCCGGATTGCCGGCCTCGCCCAAAAGGAGCATGTCCGCGAACATGAGCTTTGCTTCAAAAATGTTGTAGTTCGAAGCGATGGCAAAGTAGGAAAACGCCTTGTTGAAGTCGGGCTTGCCCGTAAGCCTGCCGTCGTGATAGATGAATCCCAGCGCGTTGGCCGCATAGCCGAAACCGAATTCCCTCAGCAGGATCTCAAAGAGCCTTGCAGCCTCGGCGTAATCGCAGCTGTATGCGCTGTTGCCGCCGTTGCAGGCAAAAGCCTTGATCTTGAGCGCTTCGAAAACGTGCTCTTCGCACATCAGGTCCGTGAAATAGACGAATCTCGAGATGATGCTCTCGGGAGCGTCCGACAGGAGCAGGTTGTTGTCCCAGTGGTTTACGAAAGCGAGCATCTGCTCTTTGGTATATGTGCGTTCTTCAAAAGGAAGATCCTTGTTTTCCTCAAAATTCTCGATGAGATTAAGGAGTTCGGGGATGCCGAGGACCTCTGAAGCCGTTCCTCTCGGGAATTTGCTGTCCTCATCGAGCTTGTCCGCAACCTGGGCGAGCTTGACCATTATGGTGACGATCATGTCCTCTTCCGTCTCGGGGATGGGAGGGCACGGAAAATCGCAGATGCGGTCAGGGTCGGGTCCCAGAAGTTCATCCAGGAGCAGATCCTCATAGAAATAAGTGGTGAGCGGGGCCCACCAGTCGAATATGAAATCTTTGAAAGAGAGCTGTTCATCCTCGAAATGTCCGAGCGCAGTCTTAAGGTCTGACAGCTGCATCGGATATTCATTCTCGCACTGGACGTCAAAGCCTGACTCGGGATATGCATCCGTGTCATCTCCGCCGACGATATCGATCCAGCCGACATCGTATCTGCAGATATCCATCAGTTTATCCTGTGTCATAAAGATGTATGGTCTGTGTTTGCTCATGTGTATATTATAACGCGTGCTTACTCTTATTAAAGACTTGACAAGGGTTTGTCCCATAATCGGGAGGGAACGGGGCGGGCGGAAACCCCGTATTTACGGGCGATGGCGGCTGTACCGGTGAGGGCTGGGGCTGTTTCCGGGAGATGCATGACGCAAAGTGATGAGATTATCCCGACTGTTCATTTTTCGGGACTTTGGGATAAAAATCGAGCGCGAAATTATCCCGGGGAAAGCTTTTCGGGGCGATTGGGATAAAAAACGGACAGGAAATTATCCCGGGTGAAGTATTTCGTGGCGATTGGGATAAAAAACGGACAGGAAATTATCCCTTGAGATTCATTTTTAAAGATTTGGGATAATTATGCCTTCGAAAATTATCCCGCGGCGGTAATAATCAAAAGTTTGGGATAAATTCTCAGCCATGATCTTCATCTCCGGGCCTGACCTCTGAGCAGGCTGCAACGGGTTTACGATACCTGACGAAGCACCGAGATATCGTTTTCATGGAAAAAACTTGTAAAACGATATCAGTCGACAGTCAAGTCCAAAGTTTTGTGTAAATTCACTCCTTAGTATAATTTGTTTTCTTTTGCCAAGAACTCCGAGTGGAGCGTAGCGTAACGAGGAGTTCTTGGCAGCGCGCCTCGTTACGGGTCCTTATGC
>Ga0247611_10000513_pt1 | contig 78911 bp, 73 predicted proteins | sample 177DNAGHGhighgp2_FD_192422 | JGI IMG/M metagenome (GOLD analysis project Ga0247611, IMG submission 192422) | Sheep rumen microbial communities from Palmerston North, Manawatu-Wanganui, New Zealand - 1770 DNA GHGhigh gp2 | ecosystem: Host-associated > Mammals > Digestive system > Stomach > Rumen... | reverse complement strand
CATTGTTTTATTTCTCCTGATTTATATTGATTAATTTTTATATTAATTCTATTATTACCATTAACAGTTATATAATCTATTTTATTTTTATATAAATTATTTTTATTATTATCTAATTTTAATTCTAATTGTAAATATTCTGGATTTGAATATATAAGATAACCATAATTATATATATATAAAATATTATTATCTAATACTAAAATTATAGATTTTTTTCTATTAATCATTAACATAAATTCTTTAAATTTAATCGTATCTATTAATAAATGTTTATTAATAAATTCTTCAAATTTATTTTTTTCTGTTTTTTTTTCTTCTTTTTGAAAATTTATATAGTTTAAATTAAACATATATTATTATTTTTTATAATATATGTTAATATATTATATTTTATTTTATTCATTTTTTAAATTATCATATAATAATTTACAATTATGATAATATATATGTTCTTTTAATGATTTATCCATAATATAAATATATGATAGTATATATTTTAATAAACCTTTATTTTCTATTATACTTTCATTAATTATTTGTAAATTATTTATTATATTATTTGAAGTAATAATTAAAAAACATTGTTGATTAATTTTAATATATATACTATTAATACCATTAATATTAGTATATTTTATTTTATTATTATAATTTTCATTTAAATTTAATTCAATTTCAGTTTGTAAATAACAATCAAATATTTTTAATTTATTATTATCTAATACTAATAATATTGATGTTTTATTATTTATATATTTAATAAAATCTTTAAATTTATTATTTTCTATTAAAAAATATTTATTATAAAAATTATTAAACTTAATATTTATTTTATTATTTAAATTCATAATTTTAATTTATATAATATAATTAAATATATTATATTTTATTAATTAGAATTATTATTTTATTTATATTAATATTTTTATTATTATTATATATAAAAAATGTTTGATTTAAATAATATTAAAATACCTTATTGGTATTCAATTTTAATAATTGTTTTAGTAATTATTATTGTAATTTATATTTATAAAATTTATATTGAAGGATTTGTTAAAATTAAAACTAATCAATGTGATGATTGTAAATTAGTTGGTAATGAAAAAAACAGTTATTTAAATATTTATAAAGAATCATTAAAAAATTCTTTTAAAGATATTTTTTAAATATTTTTAATTATAAATTTTTAATATTATTATTTTAATATATAAAAATCATTTATTATATAAATTTTAAATGTGGTTTGAAGTTTTATTAGCTGTTTTAATTTTATTGTACATTTACAATAAAGGTCTTAGAAATCTTTCTGTTAGATCATTATTGAAAATGTTGATTGTCGTTGTTATTTGTTTGATGATTTATAATTATCTTAAATAAATTTTAAATATTTTATTTATTTAAATAAATAAAATAATTAATCTTTAAAAATATTCCGATATTTAGAATTAATAGGAAAATATCCATGTAGTAAGAAAAACATTAAATCCTTTCCTAATAATCCATAATGAAATACACCATCTCTAAAATAACCATTTAATAAATTAAATGAATATGAATCATGATATTGCCTATAATGTGTAAATGTTTCTATACATCTATTAAAATATCTATCTGGATTATCTCCAAAATGTGGATGTTTAACATATCTATAAGATAATGCAACGTCAAATGTATAACTTTGATGTTCAGTTAATCCGGCTAATCTACCTAAATTATAACCTAAATGATTAGGTGGTTCTCTATGATAAATATCAGAGTTTTTATAATGTCTTGACATAATTTATATAATTAATTAATATTAATATTTTAAACGTTATAATAAATACAATTAATCATTTTTTTTAAATATAATTATTTTATTATCTTCTTCTTCTTCTTCTTTTTCATCACATTCTTTATTATTTATATTATCAATAATATTATCATTATTTAATAATTCTATATTAAATTTATTTTTATTATCTTTTATATCTTTATGAATGAAAGACTTGTAAATATAATTATTCTTTTTGTATAACTTTTCTTTTATTCTTAAATAATTTTGAAATGGATTTATTTGATCTATTATATCAACAACTAATGGTATTATATTATGTTTTTTTCTTTGTATTCTTCCTATACATTGTTCTACATCTTTTTTAGGTGATACCATTATTAAAGTATTTAATCTTGGTATATCTAAACCTTCTGATGCAATTTGATAACTACCAAATAATACATGTATATTATCATTATTCTCTGCATTTCTTCGTTCATTTGCTGTTGATGCACCACGATAATATTCAGTTAATATATTTAAATTATTATTTTTAATATAATTATCTATATCAGTTTTTAATAATGTTAAATGGTCAACTCTTTCACTTAATACCATAATATATCTTTCATTATCTTCTAATAATTTTTTAATAATATTTAATATTAAAATATTTCTATTACTAATTTTTGTCATATTAGTTATCATATCAACAGTATTTATTGTTTCTTTTCCTCTGTATTTTCTTGTTAATACTTTAAATTTATTATCTTCACTTTCATATTTTATATTATAAATTATTGTATTTATTAGTTTATCTCTTGTATTTATAAATATTAATTGTGGACCTAAATACCAATGAATTATTCTTGTTAATCCATCTTTTCGTGTTGGTGTTGCTGATAAACCAATTGTATAATCTGCACCTATTTTATATAAACATTTACTAAATACTTTAGATGCTATATGATGACATTCATCAACAATTAATAAACCAATATCATTAAATATTTTATCATAATTATGTTCTGCAATTGATGGTATCATGCCAATAATAATATCTGCATTATTTTCAATTTTATTTTGTTGTATAATACCAATTGTTATATTTTCAATATTAATAAATTCTTTAATTCTTTGTATCCATTGTTCTTTTAAACTTTCTTTATGAACTAATATTATTGTTTTTAATTTTAATATTGATATTAAATATAATGCAATTATTGTTTTACCATATCCACAAGGTAAAGATATAATACCACCATGATATTTATAAATTTTAGGTAAAATATCATTCATAATATCAACTTGTTTATCATTTAATTTACCATTAAATTCACAATTAATTTTTTTAGAATTAAATATTTTTTCATCAAAAATATCACCAAATTTTTCTATTCCATAATATCGAGGAATAAATATATTTTTTTCTGTTGTATGAATTAATTTTAATGGTTCTTCATCTATATTATATGGTGGCATAATTTTAGGAATAATATATAAATCTTCATTTATTTTTTTTAATTCTTCATCTTTTATTTTTTTCTTACTTATCTGATATCCTCTTCTTGTTATTAACATAATTTATATATTTTATTTATTTATTATAAATTATTCATTTTTTTATTTAAATAATATATAATATTAATTGTGTTATTTTATCATTATGGGATTTTCTATTTGTGATATTGAAATTTATGATGTTTATGATGTTATATCTATTTTATGTGCATTAATTATTATTTATATTATTATTTGTGTTTTACCAAAATATAATAAAAATCTTAAATTTGAAAAATCATTTTTTAACCATAAAGCAGTTAAAGTATTAATTGTTATTTTATTATTATATTGTTATTTAGTTATTGAAACACCTTTCTTTATGTTAGTATTAACATTAATTTTCTTTATTTATTGGATTTTAAATTCTCAAGAACATTTTGAAGAAGTTGAAGAAGTAAAAGAAGAAAAACAACCTTTAAATATTTTTGAATTTAAAGATTTACAAAATAATAAATTAGAAAAAGAAGTTGATAATCCTGTTAAACCATTTAGTGATACAACTGATTCTATTGTTGATTTAAGAGATGAAGAAATTTTTGACCAAAGAGATTTTATGGTTATTACTCATCAAAAAGATGATTATATTAATTATAAATCTCCTTTTGAATATATTGCTGGTAGTTTTGATTGTAAAAAACCAACATCTTTACCTATTTTAGATAAAAATGAAGTTATTAATTAAATAATAAATAATAAATAATTATTTATTTAAATAAATAATTTAAATGAAATAATATTATATAAAATTATGAGTGATAATAATATTGATAGTGATAATAATAATGAATCAATTAATTTTATTGATTCTATAGAAAATGTATTTAAAAATATGGATTATAAAGATGTTATTTATTTTATTTGTTTAATAATATTGGCTGGTGTTGTTATTATTTTACCAACTAGAATTAGACATAATGGTTATGATATTTTAAGAATATTTAGAACATTAGGTGTTAGAATATTAATATTTGTAGGTATTATAACATCTGGATTTTATTATAATTTAGTTATTACATCAATTATTAGTATTTTATGTTTATTATTAATGTGGATTAGTTATGGAATAGGGGATAATGAAATGACACATAATATAATTAATACAAGTGAAAAATTTAAACAATTAATGGATATTTTAATTGAAAATAATGAAAATAATAATCAAAATATAAAAAATAATAATAATTCTGATAATTCTAATAATATTAATATTAATAATATTGATATTAATAATAATGATAATAAAGATAATAAATCTATTATTGATATATTACCTATTTCATCTAATAAGAAAAATAAAATAAAATCTATTAGTAAAAAAATTAATAGATTATCTAATGTTATGTATAGTGATGACGAAAATGATAATTTTAATAAAAATAGAAATTCATTTATATTAGATGAAAAACAACCTTTATTATCTAATGGTTTATTTACTTCTTTTGCTTCTTTATCTAATGATAAAAATAAAAATATTAATGATTATTCACCTAATAATGAAAGTTTTAATTCATCTAATAATTTTAATAATAATATTAATGATGTTAAAGAAATATTAAAAAATAATAATAAATTAAAACATAAATTATTTAATAATATTGATGAAGATAATGAAAATATTTCTTTAAATGTTTCTAAAAAAATTAGTGATTATAATAAAATTAATCATAAATGCCAATCTATGCTTATTAATAATGAAAAAAATAGAAAAAAAATATTAAATAAATTAAAAAAATTTGGTATTAATAATAATAATCATAATATTGATGATTTTTATAATGATAATTATGATTTTGATGATAAAAAAGAAAATTTACCACCAACTTTATCTGATAATGATATTTTAACAACTTCTTCATCTGATAATGAAAAAGATAATGATAAAATATTTAATTTACGTAAAAGTGATACATTTGATAATGAACTTAGTCCTGATTTTATGAAATTAATTATTGATGAATGTAATAAAAATAATAATAGTAAATTATTAGAGTTTATTGAAAAATATAATAAAAAAAATAAATAATAAAATTCAATAATAATATAAATTTATTATATAATATTAAAATTAATAAAATGTTTGATTTCGAAACTAATGATTGTTATGATTTTATAATAAATATTTTATTTATTGTAACAATCTTATTATTAATGATGTATATTTTAAGATATTATTGTAATTTACATTTTGTTATTAAATTAAATAAAGAAAATTTTGAAGAAAAAGTTAAAGAAAAGATTGAAGATAAAAAAGAAAAAAATAAAGAAGAAGATAAAACAGAAAATATAAAAATAGAAGAAGGTGATATTATTACAGATAATAAGGTTATGAAAAATGATGGTGAAAAAGTAGATAAAAGATATTATTTAAAAGATAATATATTTTTAAATGATTATACAGCAACTAAAAAAGATGAAATTAAACCTTCTACTTTAATGATTGACCAATTATTAGATAAAAATTTACAAAGATATTATCGTTATGTTTATCCTAGACCTATTAATGATAGTAATTTTATTAAAAAAGGTTATAATACTGATGATTATGAGCCACCATTTAATAAATATAGTTTAAATCCTTTAGAATATGTTAATGATGATTTAAGTGCTGGATTAGCAAAAGAAGCAGATAAAATTGTTTTAGATAAAAAAGAAAACTTTTAAAAATAATATATTTAAATATATTATTTTATTTATAAACAAATATTAAAAAAAATAATTAAATATATTTAAAAATTGAAAATATTATATATTTTAAAATATATAATAATTATGACTGATATATTAATTAAAATATTTAATAATTTTAATATTTTAATTCAAACAAAAAATGAAGAATTAAGAGAAATATTATTTGATGATATTTATAAATATATAGAATATATTAAATATAATAATAATATTAATAATGAAACAAGAAAAAGTATATATAATATAATTATTTCAATATATATTAATATTTCTAATTATCTTTATTTACAATTATAAAATATAAATATTTTTATAATATTTTTATATATAATTTCAAAATGAGTAAAATAAATATTATAACATTTGATAATAAATTTGATGATATTTTTATTTTAGATAAATATTGTAAGAATGATGATGATAAAACATATTATCAAAATTTATTAGATGTTTTAAAAGAAAATGAGGTTATGAAAATAGAATATAATAAATTAAAAATATTAAGAGATAATGTTTGTATTATTTATAATATCAATGATAAAGATGAAGAATATAAAGATATTAAAAGATTTAGAAAATTTTATTTAAGTAAATTTGAAAAACATAATATTGAATTAATTTTATTAAATAAATATAATAATAATATTTATTATATTAATAATATTATTGTTTGTCATTCTAAATTAATTAAACAATTATTTAATTTAGAACAATTTAATATTATTTTTGATAATATTATGAAATATATTAAACATAATCATTATGATATTACATTAATTACTAATGAAATTATTAGGAGATTAATAATTAATATTATTATTAATAAAAGATTAAATAATACTTGTTTTAAAAATTTAGATAAAGATATTATTAAATATTTTGTTAAACAATCTGATCATTTAAATAAATTATCTTCAGTATTTTATTTAGATAAATCAGTTATTATTGAAAATTATAAATATAATGATGATAATTATAATAAAAGAAAATTAAAAATTAAACATGAAGATTATTGTATTATTCATATTACAGATAAATATATTAAATTAAAATAAAATTAAATTAAATAATATTTTTTAAAATATTATTAATTATTTATATAAATGTTATGTTATCAATAATATTATATAATGATGAAATATTAATTAGTCATTATTATTCTACTTTTATTTATCCAATTGTTAAATCTAAAAATAAATTATTTATTGAAATAATAGAAAATATAATTATGTATTATTATAAAATTATAGAATTTGAATTATATAAAACATTATATGGTATTATATCAAATACAATAATTAAACATATTATAAATTTATTAACATTAAATAAATCAATATTAATATTAAAGAAATATATTTTTTATAATAATTATATTTATTTTGAAAATAATAAAATAACAAATTTAGATTTAATATTAGATAATAATGATTTAAAAATATTATATGATAATAATATTAATATATTAAATTTATTTAAAGAATATTATGATTTTTTTAAATTGTGTAATAATATTTATGAAAGTAAATTTAAATTATTTAATGATGTTATTAAATATGAATGTAATCATTTTTTAAATCATCAAATTAATAATAATTGGTTAAATTATGATTATTCAATGATTAATTATAAAATTTATACATTAATGAATAAAATTAATAATAAAATTAATAATAAAATTTATAATAAATCTTTTAAACAAAATTATAAAAGATATGCAATTTATAATAAATCTCCTTCTTATCAAAATTTATCTTATATTAATGATTCAATTAAGCATTCAAAATCTTTTTCAAAGTTATAAAAAAATTAATCTTCAATATAAATGTCATTCAAAATAAACATAGGAATATAAAAATTGCCATGTTTAATTATCATGACAGATATTTCAACAGTATAGTTTCCATAATCTTTAACAAAAGATTTACATTTATCTTTAACATAAGTTGAAGGATAAACTGGGAAATATCTATAACCTTGTTCAGGATAAGGAACTGTGGAACTAATAATAAGCTTTTTAGATACTGGTTTATGATTTTTTACACACCAATTAACAATAAAATCATGAATCTTTTGAAAGAAATGATAAACATCATGATCATTTACATTTTCCTTATCATTGAAATAGCCACAATTTAAAACTCTGGTATTTGTAAATTTAGAAATAAAACTATTATGGATATAACAACCATTGATAATAAAAGAAAACACTTCTTGCTTTTTACTAGATAAAAAGCGAATAGTATCATATTTGAATTGATTTTCTTCTTTATCAAATGGTAATTCCATATATTCACCAATTTTATCAATGTTATGTTGGCAAAATTTAATAATTCTACCATCAAACAATTGATTAAAATCAATACCAAGAAATTCCATGCTAAATAATAGACTTAAAAAAGGCTTTAAAAAATAAAAAAGTTAATTTATTATTTTTATTGATATTAAATATTTAATATTTTCAATTTTTTAATTTTTATTAATAATAAATTTTTTTATTTCATTAAATAATTCTTTTGTTAAATTAATATTTTGATTTTTATTATGATATGAAATAATAATATTGGTTTTAGTTGGATAATAATTTTCTTTATTATCTTTAAAAATATTATATTTAGTTATAATATTATAAATTAATTCTTTATTTGTATCAAAACAATCATCATAATTAATAAATTTTATTTCATCTTCAAAACTAAAATGAATTCTTAATTCAGAATTTTTATAAGGAGGTGTAATATATAAATTATATTCTTCTTTTTTATAAATTGGATTATTTGTATAATATTCCTTTTTAATTTCATAAGGTGTAATTAAATAATATGAATGTAAATTTGAATATTTAATTAATTTTATAATTTTATCTTCATTAATATCTAATAATTTTTTATTATCTGTTTTAATTATACATCCTATATTATTATGCATATATTTTAATTTATCATCATAATTTTCTATTTCTGAATTATCAATTAAATAACTTATTATATTATCTTTAATATTATCTTCCTTATATTCATTTTGAAAGGTTAATAAATAATATGTTTTAGATAATTTATATGTATTTAACATATTAAATTTATTTTTACAATAATTTAACATATTTATAATAATTTCTTTCATAAAATTAGTTGGATCAGTTTCATTAATATTTTTATAAATTAAATCTTTTTTAATATTATCTTTAACATTATTATATTCTTCTTTTGTATCAAATGTATATTGTAAATTATTTAATAAACAAACTTTAACCATTTTTTATATTATAATAATATTTTATATTTTAAAATATTAAATAAAATGTATTTTTAAAAAATATTTTTAAAAAAATAAAAAAATTAATTAAAGTTAAAATAATTATCTAAATCTTGATAATGAAATCTTAAGTCAGATTCAAATATAAAATTTTCAAATGTATCATAATAACTAAATGCATTTAATACAAATTCTTTATTTCCATCTGACAAATTTAAGGATGATATTGTATTATAGATAAATGTAGCATATTCTTCTAAATTTAATCTAATATGATAATTTTCTTCAAAATCATCAGTATCAATTAAATTTAAAAGTTCACCCCAATTATCAATAATACGATTATTATTACTTACAATAATAAAATCATGACAATCAAATTCTAAAGTAAGAAATTTAGATAAATCATATAATTCTCTATTATTTATATCATCTTCATTATTATTACTTAAAACTTTATCAATATACGTTTCTAAAGTATAAATTTGGTTATTATTAGTCATATTTATGTTGTTTTTATTATTAATAAATATTAATAAATAATAATAATTTAATAATTTCAATTTTTTTATAATTAATTAATTATTTTATGAAATTATTATATAAAATAATGTTAAGTTTTCAAATTACAATTATAATTATTATTATTGTATTCTTAATAATATTATTAAGTTTAATAAATACATATTTAAAAGAAAATAAACATAATAAAACAATATTTAGACCAATTATTAAATATTTTAATTATGATAAACATTATGATCCTGTAGAAAGTTATGATAGAAATAAAATTCATGATGAACTAGAAGCGCCACGTAAAAGGTCATCACGTGAAGAATATGGTTTATATAATAAACCACCTAATAAATATAATTTTTTACCATTTAATTATCCTATGTCATATCCTACACGCGGACCAAGTGATAATTATCATTTATTTGGATATTTAACAAAAATAGATGATAATGAAGATAAAAATAAAGAATTAACATATAATGATTTATATTCATTAAATCCAAATAATATAAATCAAAATAAAACAGAAGAAAAAGAAATTACATATGATCCATTAAAACAAGAAAATCAATGGATAAAACTTTATGGAAGAAGAAAATATCCTAATAGTAATGTTTATCAATATTATACATCAATTAATTTAAGAAATGATAATATTAAAGTAGATATAGATGAAGATAAAAGATTAATGGATAATGATATTGTTAATGTTAAAAATTTAGGTAAATATAAAGTTAATTTATATAAAAATGAAGAAATTGAAAATTTTATGTAAATTTTAATATTATTTATTTAAATAAATAATTAAATAAATTTATTCTTCATTTTGTTCAAGTTGTGCAGGCACTCCTTCAAGCTTCGACTTTGTCGAGGATTCTTCTTTATCAAATTTAACATTAAATATTTCTTCAACTTGTTCTTTTAAATGTTTATTTTGTCCTCTTTTAATTCCTCTAATAAAATTATTAATTTTCCAATTTTTATATTCTTCATTTTGTTTAGGTAATCTATTAAAATCATTATAAAATTCTTTACATAATTTTATTTTTTCTTCATCATTTTTTATATTATTCGTTCTAATTTTATTTATTTTTTCATTAAATATTTTTTCAATTTGTTCTTTTAAATGTTTATTTTGTCCGTATCGTATTCCATCAATAAACCTTCCTATTTTCCAATCTTTATATATATCGTTATTTTTTGGTAATCTTTTAAATTCATTATAAAATTCTTTACATAAATTTACCTTATTATTATTATTAATATTATTAATATTATTATTAATATTAAAAGTAATATTAAATATTTTTTCTATTTGATTTTTTAAATAATTATTTTTTCCATCTCTAATTCCTTTAATAAATTTTCCTATATTCCAATTTTTATATTGCTCTTCACTTTTCGGTATTCTTTTATTTTCTTCATAAAATTCTTGACATAATTTAATTTTTTCTTCATCAGATAAATTATTATGAATATATTGCTTTTCAATTTTACAATTAAATATTTTTTCTATAATTTCTTTTAAAGATTTATTATCACCAAATTTTAATCTTGATATAAAACTACCTATTTTCCAATCTTTATATTTTTCATTATATGATGGTAATCTATGAAAATCATAATAAAAATCTTGACATAATTTAATTTTTTCTTCATCAGAAATAATAATAATTTTTTTTTCTATTTTTTCATTAAAAATTTCTTCTATTTTATTTTTTAAATGTTTATTTTGTCCTATTTTTAATGATATTATAAAATTACCTATTTTCCAATCTTTATATATTTCTTTACTTGTTGGTAATCTTTTAAATTCATCATAAAATTCTTGACATAATTTTATTTTTTCTTCATCAAATAAATTATTATGAATATATTGCTTTTCAATTTTACAATTAAATATTTCTTCAACTTGCTCTTTTAAATATTTATTTTTTCCATCTTTTAAACCATATATAAATGAACCAATATTAAAATCTTTATAAATTTCTTTATCTTTTGGTAATCTATTATTTATTTTATAAAATTCTTGACATAATTTAATTTTTTCTTTATCATCTATTATTATTTTTTTTACTTCTATTTTTTCATTAAATATTTTTTCTATTTTATTTTTTAATTCTTTATTTTTTCCATGTTTTAAATTAGATATAAAACAATTTATTTTAAAATTTTTATATTCTTCATTTTTTTTTGGTAATCGTTTATTTAAGTTATAAAATTCCTGACATAATTGTATTTTTTCTTTATTATTTAAATTATTTGTTTTTGTTTTATATTCTATTTTTTCATTAAATATTTCTTCTATTTTATTTTTTAATTCTTTACGATGTCCTTTTTTTAAACCACCAATAAAAATTCCAATTTTCCAATCTTTATATATTTCTGTTTCATATGGTAATCTTTTAAATTCATTATAATATTCTTCACATAATTTAATAATATCATTATTAGATATTTTATTTTTTATTATTTTATTTTCTATTTTTTCATTAAATATATTTTCAACTTTATTTTTTAAATGTTTATTACTTCCTTTTTTTAATCCATTTATAAATGACCCAATATAAAAATTTTTATAAATTTCTTTACTAATTGGTAATCTCTTAAAATCATTATAAAAATCTTTACAAAGTTTTATTTTTTCTTCATCATTAACCTTTAAATTTTTAATAACATTTTCCATAATTACAGTTTTAATATCTTCTTCTTCAATAATATCTTCATCTTCATTTAATTCTTCTTCTTCAATATCTTCTTTAATATTAAAATCTTCCTTACAATATTTGATATATTTAAAGACATTAACATCATTAAATTTAATATCCATAAATTTATTACAATAATTATTTATTTTATTTAAATACTTATCATAATTACAATTATCCAATGAATCAGTAAAAAATAATAGATATGATTTATTTTTATTAATTGATTTTCTCATTATTCGACCTAAGCATTGTACAATTGATATTACACTATTTTTATCATCATAAAAATAACAAGTATCGACATTTGGGATATCTATTCCTTCACATATTGTATTAACACTAAATACTAACCTTAATTTACCATCATATAATTTTTTTAATATTTCTTTTCTTTTTCTTTTATCAATATTACTACTTAGATAATCAGAAGGAATATTATATTTATTAAATAATTTACTTAATTTTTGTATTTTATCAATTCTATTACAATAAATTAATATTCTTTTATATTCTGGATGAATTTGTAATGTTTTTATTATATTTAAATCATTAATTTCTGGTATTTGATGAATAACAATATTAAAATCATTGATAATATTATCTTCAATTGCTTTATCCATATAATAATAATATGTAATTTCTTTATTAATAAATAATAAAGTTGCTGAGAAATAGAACTTAATACAATCTTTATTATTAATATCATCATAAATTAATTTATTGGTATTAATTTGTTCTAAATTATCTCCATTATTATCAATAAAATTTTCTTTTTCTTTTTCAATTGCTTTTTTATATTTCTTACTTTCTTTCATCCATTTTAAAATATGATGTGCTTCATCAACAATAATATAATCAAAATTTATTTGTTTAATATAATCATAACTATCATAAACACAAACATAAATATTATATTCTTCATTAAAAATTTTATCTGTATTAGTCCAACATTCATTAATATTAATTTTATTTTTCTTAAAATTATCTTTATATTGCTCGGCTAATAATATATTTGGAACTAAAATTAATATTTTTTTATCTTTATTATTTATACTAAATAATTCAATTACATAAGTTTTACCAGACGCACAAGGTAAATTAAAATAATTATCTTTTTCTTTTGTTGTATTCATAATATTTAATAAATCTTTTTGATGTTTATATAATTCTTTAATTTCTATTTCTTTATTTTTTTTAGGGATTTTATCAATTAAATTATTTTTAATTTCTTTTAATTTATTTATATTATAATATTTATTATCAATCATATTATTAAAAACATTATCAATTTCATTATGTAAATCATTTAATAATTCTTTATCCTTTAATTTATCAAAAAATAATTCATATGCATTATGAATATAATTTTTAATTTCATCATCTTTAATTTCTTCATAAATTAAATCATCAAATATATTATTACTAAATTTAACATCTTGAGAATGAATAAGATAAAATTTAAAATTAATTTTTTGTTCATATTTAATTTTTTGTAATTTAAGAATATTTTTAAAAAATGTTCCTAATATATGATCTGAAATATATTTATTTTTTGAATAAAATTTAACTTGATATATTTTATTATTATTTACATCAATACAATCAATTCCATCATCTGTAAATGATAAATTATATTTTTCTTTATATTCAAATGATACATCATTATACATTAAACAATTATTTTTAATACAATTTATTAATTCTAATATGGTTCCTTTATTTTTCCAAATAATAAATTTATCATCATAAATATTTTCAAAACAATTAATTAAATATTTATTATATTCAATATCCATTTTTTAAAAATATAATATTAATATTATAAATAAATAAATCATTTTTTTAATAAATTATTTATTTAAATAAATAATTAAATATTAAATAAAAACTTTTCTTTCATATAATATTTTATAAACATAATCACCTAATGGAGTAATAATATTATTAATTTGATTATTTATTTCATATTGACAATCTGAGCAATAACATTTATGAGGATTATTATTTTTATAACTAAATTCATTTAATAAAAATGTTATTTGAAAAGGATTTTCTCCAATTAAATTACCTTTAATTTTAAATAATCTATCATTTGTAGTATTATTAGTAATAAAACATGAAATATAACATTTACTAATTAATTGTATTGAAATTATATTTTTTTTATCATTAAAAACAATTTCATTTACATCATTATTTTTATCACCAAATAAATTATCATGATATTTTGTTATAACATTTAATATATAACTTACTTTTTTAATAAAAGTAAATTTATTAAATGATTCAATTAATTCTTTATCATTATTTTTATTTAAATTTATTTGATAAATTAATCCTTTTTTATCTAATTCTTTATTTAAATTAATTAATTTTAAATTATCAGTTAATAAATCTTTTATATTATGTTTATTTTTATCATTATAATAATAAAAATTAATATCAATATAATCACAAATATCTAATGACATTATAAAAAATATTATATATTAATGTAATATAAATATAATATTAAATTATTCATATTCAATTTTTTATTTTTATATAAAAAAATGAAATATTTATTATAATAATTATTATAATATTTATATAATAAAAATGAATTTTATTAAAGATAATAATATTTCAAAATATAATTATGATATTCATTATTATGTTAAATTATCTATTACAAAATTTGTAAAACAAGATGAATTTAATATTATTAATAATGAATGTATTAAAGGTAAATTATTTAAATATGATAATAATATAATAAATGATTTAAATAATTATTGTAAAGAAAATAAATTTATTAAAGAAAAACAACAATATATATTAAATAAAGTATATAATAAATATAAATATATAATTAATAATAATACAAATGAATATTATAAAAAAGAATTATTAAATGGTAAAATATTTGATGATAATTTATTATATACTGAAATATATACACCAATAAATTTTTATGAATTTCCCAATAAGATTTATGATAACGAAATAAAAAAAAGAACAATATTTTTTAAAGAATATATTGAAATAGAAAAAGATTTATTAGATAATAAATTAATTGAAAATCCTAAATTAACAATTGATATTAATGAAGATAATTTTATTATTGTTGATTTAAATATTTTTAATTATAAAAATAATTATATTATAAATGATATTATTTTATATGATTTAATGAATATATTAAAAATATTAAATATTAATATTACAAAAGATAATATTTTAAATTATATTGATAATGTTAAAAAAATTTGTTTATAAATTATTTTATTTTAATAAAATAATTAGTTTTTAATAATATAATTGTTTAAATTTTTAATAATTTCTTCTTTATTAAGAAATTCATTAATTATTAATTTTGTATTATTATCTTTCATTATTGAATATCTTTCAATATATTTAGGTAATATATTTGTATTTGATAAATCAATTAAATCAATATTATTATTTCTACACCATAAACAAGATATTTTATTTAAATTTGATGTATCTAATTTATTTAATTTATTATTATTACAAGCTATAATTTTTAAATTAGTTAAATGATTAATATTTAATTCATTTAAATTATTACTTCCACATAATAAAAAATATAATTTATTACAATTATTTATTTTTAATTCTATTAATTGATTTTCAGAACAATTAACTTTTTCTAAATTAATACAATCATTAACATATAATGTTATCAAATAATTATCTTTTATTTCTAATTCTTTTAATTCACTTAATGAAATTCTTAAATGATTAATATGACAATATTTATTATCAAATATTAATTTATTATTAAAATAACTTATTCCATCATATTTATCAATTATTTCATTTATATTATTATCATCTATTATTAAATGATGTATTTTCATTAATGATAATTATTATATATATCTTTTTTTACATAACATAATAAATTAATTTTATAATTTTTATCATTTATAATATTAAAATTATCTTTAATATAATTTTCTTCAAATACATTTAATTCATCATTCATAAAATCATTTTGTTTAATTCCATAATTTTTTACAAAATTATCATATCTAACGATTTTTCTTATACATTTAAAATTATTCCCATAATGTAGTTTAATATATATATTATGAAAATCCATATAATTTATTTCATTTTCTATTAAACAAAAACTTTCTAAATAATAATTTCCAATTAAATAATTATATTTATATTGATAATTATTATATTCTATTAATTTATTTTTAGTCATTTTTTTAATATCATTATAATTATATTTTAAATTATATATATTTGTAAATACATTATATCCCATTGGATCATTAAAATTTGTAGAAATAAATATAATATTATTATTATTTTTTTGTAATTCAATATTTATGATTGATGATAAATTATTATCTTTTTGATTATTAATAATATCTTTATTTAAATTTAAAATATATTCATTATTATTTAATTTAATATTATTATTAATATAATAATCTTCATTCATATTATTAAATATTTTAAATAATTCATTTAATATTTGATAAGGATAATATTTTATTCCTATTAATCCAATTAAATATTTATTATCTGTATCTTTATTAAATTGTTTAACTAATGATAATATATCATCATTATTACATAATTTATTCCATAAAGTATTATTACCTCCTTTTTGTTTAAAATTAAATATAGAATTATCACAATTATTATATGATGGTTCAAGGGGATTTATCCCCTTCAAGCAGGAGGTTTCACCTCCTGGTTCTTTTAATGATTCTGTAAAAAAAGGATTAGTGAATTTAAATATTATATTATGTCTTAAACAATTTATAGCAGTTTTAAAATAACATAAATATGAATATAATATTAAATTTTCATCTAATTTTTTTGTATCTTTTAATGAATATTCTTGTATTTTTAAATTTTTATTTAATAAATTATTTGTAGGTATATAATTAAAATCTTTTTTTTCACATTTATAATTTTGAAATGTTATTGGAATTAAATTATTTATATTTGATATTGTATAATTAAAATCATTATCTAATAATTTTATTTTATTTGTTATTTTATTTATATCTTTATGTTTAATATAATATTCTAATAATAATTTAATTACTTTCACATAATCATTATAATTATATTTATTATTTTTATTTTTATTATTCAAAAATGAATATATATTTATTGCATCTTCAATAATTTCTTCTTGATGAAATTTATTAAATAATATTTCACATACGGATTTTGTTTTATCTTTTTCATAATATTTTTTAAAATCATCAAATATTTTTTTATTATTATTAAAAAAATCAATAATAATATTTATTTTAATATTATTATTTATTGGTTGATAATATAAACTATTTATTGAATTAATTAAATTATCAATTGATAATATATTAATAATTGATTTATTCATATTTTTATTTTATATATGTTATTAAAATTATATTAATAATATTAAAAAAAATATTTATAAATTATTTTATTTTAATAAAATAATATTTGAATTATTATTTACATTCTCATAAATAATTCTTCTTTGGTATATGATGGATAAATATAATAATCATCAGTTATTTTATGAATTATTAATGTATTTTCTAATGTAAAATTTATATCATTTATTAGTAATTTATTAAATTTATCATTTACATAATATAAATTTTCTGATATATTTGTATCTAATATTATTTTTTGCCAATACAATAAATTATTTGAATAAAATAATACTTTTTCATTATTATTTATTCCATAAATTATAATATATGGATATACATATAATGAATAATAATTTGCGCCTAATGTTATGTCTGTTGTATATACTTCATTTAATTTAATATTTTGATTAAATGACCATAATGATTTAATAGATATAATATTATTACTTAAATCTCTATTTACATTATATAATGTTTCATTCATTACAAAACTATGTTGAAATTCATAATCAATATTAGTTATACCTGTTAAATCTATAGTTGTATAATTATTATCATCCTGAAAATTATATTTATATTTAAATTCATTTCCAGTATTTATAATTACATTATTTAATTCTGTATTAAATATTTGCCTTTGTCCAGTTTTTAAAGTTTCTTTATAATATGGATTATATGTAATTGCATCTGCAGATGTATTAAGTGGTAAAGTTGTCATAGTTTTAGTAAAACCATTTTTAAGATAAACCATTTTTTTATTAGATTCTTTAATTAATTTATCATTAATATATTTTTCTAAATTACTTAAAATATCATAATGTTCAGAAGGCATATTTTTAAATTTATCTGGATAAAATGATGCATATTCATTAAATAATGTTGTAATTTTTGTTTTATCTGTTTCTAAATATATTGATTTAATTGATGATAAATTAATTATAAATGCTTCTGTTATTTTTTCATTATTATTTATATTATAAATATTTTGTTTATTTTCTCTTAATATTATAGTTAAATTAGTAAATGATTGACTAGTTGATAAATTTAATAAATAATTACAATATAAATTTATTGGTATATTAAGTGTTAATGTATTATTTGATAATAAATAATTTAATCCTGTATCAATAGTATCAGGTATATAAATATATCCATTTATTTGTATATTACTTAATGTAAAATTATTATTAAATTCCTTTATTTTATAATAATTATTATTATAAATAATATGTCTAGGTATAATAATACATTGTTCATTATTCATATTTATATTAGTAATTTTTGCATAATAATTTGTTGTATCAGAAAAATCATATGTTATACCTTTATATGTATTATTATATAATTTAATAATATTAGAATCTTCAATTGAATATAATGTTTTTATTGGTTTTTGAATATTAACATTATCAGTTGGATTAATATTTAAATCACCAGATGAATTTGTAATTGTACCATTTATAATTGTTTCTTTTGTTTGTCCATTAACTAAAAATATTGTTTCATCTGATGAATTTTTAACTTTTATTTGTTCTGCACTTGGTGATGGTGATGCTGTATTATCATAATTTAATGTTATTGTTTTTGCATTTATATTTTCTGTTGTTATTGTTCCTGATGTTTGCGCTAATACATATGCTTCTGTTGCTAATGTTGTATTACTGCCAGTTGAACCTACAATATCTGCTGAAATATTATTAATTGTTTTATTAGACATAATTAAATTAGAAGTTTTAACTTGATTAATTGATCCATCTTGTGCATCAATAACAATATTTTTTGTATTATCTGATGGATTTAATATTGAAATTTTACCATATTCATTATCTGATGTATCAATTGATTTTTCAATTTTAACTAAATCATTTGTATTAGTATTTAAATCATTACCTGCTTTTAATACAATAGAATTATTTGCTTTAATATCTCCAGAATTATATAACCCTGTTTTTGGATGTAATTTATCATCATTATCTTTAGTTCCTGATTCAATTTTTGCAGTTGAATAAATACCATCATCAATTGTCGTAATTTCTCCAATAATAATTTGATCAATTAATAAATTATCTGATTTAATTGTATCTTCTAATTTTGTTTCACCACCTTCTTGTGTTTTAACACTTGTTATTGTTGTATTAAATCCTAAATTTAATTTATATTCTGTATCTTGTGTTGCACTACTTGAATTAATTGGTGTAATTGTTAATTCTGTTCCATCATGATTATTTATTGTATTTGTTTTTAATATATTTGATATATCAACATTTGAAACATTAAAATTATCAGTTGTTAATGTATCTAATGTTATACCATCAGAATAATTTGAAGTAATATTTGAATTATTATTTAAATTTAATATTGCTGATGTATTAGTTGAATTAGTTGTTAATGGTTTAATATTCATTGTTGAACTATTATTACCATTTATTGTATTAGTATTTAATTCTGTTGCAATTATTTTACCTGAATTAGTAATTGATAATGTTGAAGTATTATTATTTTCAATATCTAATACAACACCATTTGTTGCAGTATTATTTGTAATTGATACTGATGGATTTGTTGAATTTGATTTATAATTACCAATTAAATTATTTGTTGTAAATGTTTCAACATTTGATGAATTTGTTAATGTTGTATTACTTCCAAAGTTAATATTTCCTGATGTTGATGTTAATGATAAATCACCTGATGATGTTGTAATACCTGAATTTGCATTAATTGCATTTGTTGTAAATGTATTAGTTCCTGAAAATGTATTATTTGATGATATTGTATTTGTTCCTGTTTTTAAAACATATTTATTATCTGCATTAGATGTTGTAGTATAATTAGTTAAATTATCTACATCTTTAGTTATAAAATCTGATACATCAGGAATATCACTAATATTTGCCTTAACATCTAATAAAGCATCTATTTTTTTAACAGTATATAATTTTTTATTATCATCTGTATTATCATTTTCTTTATTAATAACACTTATTAAATCTTTATTATCTAATGTAATACCAGAATTATTAATTGATACTTTAGGATTTGATGATGCTGTTGATAAACCATTATTAAAAATAACTTGACCAGTTGAAAATGTATTATTTCCTGTAAATGTATTATCACCACTTTTTGATGCATAAGTATTATCATTATATTCTTTAGTTGCCAATGTTTTATCTGAATTATTTAAAGAAGTAATATTTTCAATTGTAATTTTTTCATTTGATTCATTAATTTTTTCCATAATTAATTTTTTTGCTGTAATTTCATTTGAATCATTTGTTATTTTTACAAGTTTATCATAATTTGATAAATCTATTTGTTTACTATCGACATAATATTGTGTTGCTAATATACTATCTGTTGCATGTGTTGAATCTACTGCTGTTGTATCTGTTATTGACTTTTTATTATTAATAATAATTGATGATGTAGTTAATGAACCATTAAATGAATTATTAGGATTAGAAAATGTTAATTCTGATGAATCAGATTTTTTTACATAATTTGTTAAATCAATATCACTAATTAATTTTTCAACTTTAGCAGTTGTTGGGATTGTAATATTTTCTGTTTCAGTATCTAATTTATCAATATCTGTAATTTTTTTATCTTTTAATGTAATACCTGAATTATCAATTAATACATTAGGATTATCTGAATATTCAGATTTATAAGTTCCAATAATATTACCTGCAATAACATCATATTTAACATCATTATTATCTTTTAAAACTAAATCTGCATAAACATCAATAGAATGATCTGATGTTTTACTTTTAATAACATTAACTTCAATATTATCTAATCCACCAATAATTGCTTCATTAATTGCTTCATCAACATAACCTTGTGTAGTTAATAAATTATCTTTATTAGAAATTGTTGTTGCTTGTTTAATATCATTTACTTTTTTATTATTAAAATATAATTCACCATCAGAATTTAATCCAATAGATTTATTATTATTAGTATTATTAATTGTAATACCATCTTTATTAATAGTTGTAGTAATAGTTTCTTGTTCATTTTTAAATGTTAATTCATTAATATTTAAACCTTCAACATCTAAATTTTGTGCTTTAATAGTATTAGCTTCAATACCATCTTTAGTAATTTTAGTTCCTGTTTCTTGATCATGTTCATCTACAATAACTATATTTTGAGTTTTTAAATTAGTAGGATTATAATTATCAGTATATAAATTATTAACATAAATAGTATCAGCATTAATACCTGAATTATCAATAGTTGTATTATTATCACCTTCAAATTTTAATTCTTTAGTAATTTTAATATTTGGTGTTTCAATATTACCTTCTAATTCATCAGTTAATGGATTTGTTGATTGACTAATTTTAACAATAGAATCATCTGATCCTTCTCCTATTGTTAATTCATCTTTTACTATTTGATTATCTGAAATTATATTTTGTGTATAAATTGTTTCTTGTGATCTATCAATATATGAATCAACTTTATATAAAACTTTACCTATATTATATCGTGAATTCATATTAATTATTTTTATTTATATATTATTATTATTTAAAATATTATTTATTTAAATAAATAATATAATTTTAATTTATTATATTTAACTACAATATAAAAATAGAAATTACTAAAGTAATTTCTATTTTTTAGACCTTCAGACTAAGCCTTCAGTATCTCCTATTAGTGTAATATTATATGTTATAATATTTTTTGTTTTATCATCATTATTATAATATGCATTAAAATATGTTAATATAATATCTTGTATTTTAATATCTCCTGCATCATCTAATTGACCAATTTTTAAATTTGAAATAATATTTGAATTATTTGAATAAATAGTGTTTGCAATAAATTCATCTTGAGATTGATAAACAAAAAAATCAAGTTTACAAAGTAATTTACCTAAATCATATTTATTATTCATTATTTATAATAAATAATTATATAAATTATTACTTTATTTTTTTATTATTTAAAAAAATGATATTTTAAATTTAATATTTATTTTATAATAAAAATTTATTATGTGGAGTAAAATCGAAGATTCATTATTAATTTATAATTCTAATATTAATTATGATTTTAAACAAAATCATAAAATTATTAGTTTTGATTTAGATGACACAATTATTAAAACTAAATCAAATAAAACATTACCAATTAATAAAGAAGATTGGATATTTAAATATAATTCTAATAATAAAATTATAGAAGAATTTAATAATGGTAATACAAATATTATTATTTTTTCTAATCAATCAACAATTAATAATAAAGGTTATAATAAACAAATTGAAGATGATATTAAATATAAAATAGAAAATATTATTAATCAATTAAATATTCCAATTATGGTTTTTATTGCATCTAAAAATGATAAATACAGAAAACCAAATTATAATATGTGGAATATAATGTTAGAAATAATTTATAATGATAATATTGATTTAAATAATTGTTTATATGTTGGTGATGCTGTTGGAAGAGATAAAAATAAATATCATAAAAAAGATTTTGCAGATACTGATTATAAATTTGCATTAAATATTGGTATTAATTTTAAAACTCCAGAAGAATATTTTAATATTGATAATGTAAAAGAAATATTTAATTTAAATTATTTTGATTTTAATTTATTAAATAAAATTTCTAATCCTAAAATTAAATTATCAAATGATAAAGAATTAATAATATTTGTTGGATTTCCTGGTTGTGGAAAATCAACCTTTTATAAGAATAATTTTAATAATTATGTTCATATTAATCAAGATGAATTAAAAACAAAAGCAAAATGTTTAAAATTATGTTTAAATTCTATGAAAAATAATAAAAATATTGTTATTGATAATACAAATCCATCAAAAGAAATTAGAAAAAATTATATTGATATAGCAAAAGAATATAATTATAAATGTCGATGTATTTATTTTAATATTGATTTTTTATTAGCTAAACATATGAATTATTATAGAGCATTTACTGAAAATAAAATTTTAATACCAGATATAGCTTATAATTTATATAAAAGTAAATTTGAAATGCCAGAATTAAATGAAGGATTTGAAGATATTATTACAATAAATCCAAATATGAATTTTACAAATAAAGAAAATGAAAAACTTTTCTTTAAATATTATTTTTAATTTCATTATTTTTTTTTATTTTATTTATTAATAAATAAAATATTTTATTTTTTTTTATTAAAATATTTATTAAAAATATTTAAATTTTCATTAATAAAATTTGGAGTTGTTAATTGTTTAAAACCTATAAATCTATTTAATAACAATAAATTCATTATATAATCATCACCTTTATAATTAATTTTATAAATTGTATTAATATAAGGATTAAATAATTGTAAATTTAAATTTTTAATTTTATACATATTTTTAATTATATTATGACAAACTACACAATTAATTAAATCATTATTAATACATTCTTTATTATAAGTTATAAAAGTTAATGTATCATCTCTATATAATGGTGCAGTTAAATATAAATGAATTTTTAAATTTGTTTTATTTTCTTCATTAAATATTTTATTTAATTTTTCATCTTTAATATTATCGAATAATGTATTAATATTAAAATCATTAATTATTTTTTGTAATATAAATTTTTTATCAATTTCCATATTTATTATTGGTTGACATTTATTTTTATCTTTTAATAATAATCTTCTATCTAATAAATTAACTTTTTCATCAACAAATATTTTATTAATATAATTAAATGCTTTAACAATATCTATTTTAAAATTATAATTATAATTATAATTATCATTTAATAATTCCATAACATCATTATGGATAATACAATAATAAATATGATATAATTTAATAAATTGACAAAAAGATAAATTATTATTAGTTTTACATTGATTAACATATAAAAATTCTTTACTTTCTTCAAATGCTTTTTTATTAGTAGGAGATAATTTAATTTTTTCTGTAAAAATCATATCAATTAAGAAATTTTGATGATATTTTTTATAATAAAAATAATATATTAAACTATCATTTATTAAATTAGGAATTGATGTTTTAATATTTGGAAAATCATTTTCTTCTTTTTTTAAATCATTATCATTTAATATATCAATTGGATTTCTATTAGTTATTTTTATTGGTTCATAATCAATAAATTCTAAACATTTATTAATAATAATATTTGGTGTATAATCAGTTAATTCATAACTTTGAATATATCTAATATTTGAATTATTTATTTTTTTATCATTATTCATACCTATTATATCAACATAATCTTCTAATGTTTCCATATTTAAAAATGGTAAAGGTTGTTTTGTATTTTGTTGAACTAATGTTAATCTTTCTGTTGAACGAGTTAATGCAACATATAATTCATTTGGACATATTGTATTAATAATATTATTATGTAATTCAAAAAAATAATTATCACAACCATATACAATACTAACTTTTCTTTCTAATCCTTTAGATTTATGATAAGTTAAACACATAATTTTATCTTTTGCCATATCTTTATTAACTTCTTTTTGTGCAATATAAGTTTTAATTCCTTCTTTTTTTAATAAATTAATTAATTCTTTAACTGCAGATTTAGGTTTAACAGAATTAGCAATAATAAAAATATCTTCTGGATTATAACCTAAATTTAAATAATATTTAACTTCATCTAATATTCTTAAATCTATATTATGTTTTTTAAAATCAAATTTATTTTCAATAAATGTATTACAAATTAAATATCTTGGTTTAAATTCACTATGTTTAACAGTATTAATATTTCTATTCATATTAAATTGATTATTTAATAAATTTGCAATAGTATCAGTAATTCTATAAGATGTTGATAATGTTAATTTTAACCAAGGATATTTATTAAAATTAAATAATCTATCAGCATATTTTAAATATCTTTCATCTGCTAATTCATATCCATAAATTGATTGATAAATATCACCTATTATAAATAATATAGGTGGTGTTTTATTACTTGATATAATTTTACAAACTAATTCATAATATAATGGTTTCATATCTTGAACTTCATCAATTATAATTCTATCAAAATCTAAATTTAATTCTAATTTATCTAATAGATTTTTATTAAAATATTCATATAATGTATCATCATTAATAATACTTTTATTAATAAAATTATGACAAAATGAATGAAAACTTTCTGCTGTCCCATTAGTTAAATTATATTTATCTAATTTATTTCTTGTATCCATTTTTAATCTTGCATTATAGGTTAATATTAAACATTTATCAGTTGAATATGTTTTTAATATACCTAATATAGTTGTTGTTTTACCACTACCTGCAACACTATCACACATAATATTATTATCTTTAGATTTATTAATAATATCTAATTGTTCTATACTCCAAGTTAAATTTTCCATTATGTAATTTATATAATATTATTAATAATATTGTAAAATTCAATTATTTAAATTTCAATTATTTAAATTTTTTAATATTAATAGTTGTTATATTTTTAAATTCATCTAAATCATAATTATAATTATTAAATCAATAAAAATAAAAAATAGAAATTTTAAATGAATTAATTAAAAAAAATCGGAAATAATATATCAAAAAATAAAAATATTAATAAATATAAAATAATTTATGATATATTATATGATGAATTTATAAAAATTATATAAAATAAAATTATTTATTTAAATAAATAATAATAATAAATAAATTTAATTTATTGATTAACAGGTAAATAAAATCCAGTTAAAAATTCAACTCCATCTGTATTTTGGAAAGTAATTTTACCAGCTGTAGTATCATATGTAGTTGTTCCAGCACCATTAATAACTTGCGCTGTAGTAGAATCTTTTTTATAATAATTACCTTGTGCAGTAGAAATATTATCAACAATTTCATCAATAGCACCTTTAGTATAAATAATTGAATTATCAGTATAAGTAGTAGTATCAGTTGGCTTTTTAATTGTATCAATTGATGTTGTACCAGCAGTAGGTGTTTCACCATCAGACATGGTTAAAGTATCTAATGATAATCCACCAGTAATAGATTGTGAAGATGAAGAAGTTAATTTAACATAATCATTTAATCTTTCTTGAATTTTTCCTGCAGTATCTAATTGATGATCTAATGGATTAGGTGTTGTTGGATCAAAAGCAGTTGATGAAACATTAATACTAGTAATATTAATATTAGTTGGTGTTGACATTTTATTTTTTAGTTTATAATTTTTATATATTATTAATATATTTTTTATTTTAATTAATAATATTTAATTTTTATATATTATATAATTAATTATTGAGTAATAGGTAATGAAAATGATACAATATTTAATTGATCATTAATAGTTTGTTCACCACTATCGGTTGATTTTTTAACAAAATCATTATTCATTTTTGATACAGTATATAATTTTTTATCATCTTCTGTATTATCATTATTTTTAATTATATCAATAATTTCTTTATTATTTAAATTTAAAACAATAGTTTTAACTAATTTTGCTACTAATTCATTATCAACATTATCAAATACAAATTTATTAGTTAATTTATTTGATTCAATATAATCAACATTTTTTTTAATATTATTTGTATCAATATCTTTAATTTTAGCATAAGATGGAATAATATTATCTAAATCATTTACTGGTTCTGTATCTGTTGATAATACAACATCATTAATTTCTTTATTATTTAATGTAATTTTTTTACCTGTATATTCATTATTTACATTATTAAATACAAATTTATTTGTTAATTCTTGATTTATATCATTCTTTACACAATGTGATAAATCAACTGTGCCACCTCCACTTTGTGCTATAATATCATTAACTGTAGCTAAAGTTGGTATTGTTTCATTATCTGGTGTATAATCATCTTGTTTAGCTGTTATACTATTAATTTGATTATTTCCAATAGTTAATGTAGTTGTTTTTAAATCATTATTAACTATAACATTACCATTATCTTTAACTACGAAAGCATCATTTCTATGTGTATTATCTTCTCCATTACCTACAACAAATAATTTATTATTATTTATTGTTGGATCATTTTCATTATAAATATTATATTTTCCAATTACAAACATTTCATTCTTATCGGCTATTGTTTCTTTTCCTGATGTAAATGTATTATCTCCTAAAGCTGATGTTTTATATCCTTCAGCATGTGAATATTCACCTGAAGCTGTATTTTTATTATTTCCTTCATAAATATTAAATATTTCTCCTTTTAATATTGGATGTTCAGGATCTGTTGTATCATATTCTTTTTTACCTACCATATCTATTGTTTCTATTAATTCATCTACCTTAGCTTGTGAATATATTTTATCATCATTTATAGCATCATTTCCTTTTTTAACTAATTCATTAATTTCATTATTATTTAAAGTAATTTTTTTAGTTGTTAATTCATTATTTGAATTAGTAATTTTAACTAAATCATCATAATTTGATAAATCTATACTTTGACTATTTATTAAATCATTTACTTTAGACAAAGTAGGTAAGGTTTTATTATCTAATGTATCATCATTATCTTTTTTAGATATATTAGTAATTTCATCATTAGATAAAATAATTTTTTTAGTTGTTAATTCATTATTAGTATTTGTAATTTTAACTAAATCATCATAATTAGATAAATCAATTGATACATTATTAATTAATTCATCTACTTTAGCTTGAGAATAAATTTTATCATCATTTTCAGCATCATTCCCTTTTTTAACTAAATCATTAATTTCATTATTATTTAAAGTAATTTTTTTAGTTGTTAATTCATTATTAGCATTTGTAATTTTAACTAAATTATCATAATTTGATAAATCAATTGATACATTATTAATTAATTCATTAACTTTAGATAATGTAGGTAAAGTTTTATTATCATTAGTATCATCATTATCTTTTTTAGAAATATCATTAATTAATTTACTATTTAAAGTAATATTTTTCATAGTTAATTCATTATCAGTATTAGTAATTTTAACTAAATCATTATAATCAGATAAATCGATAGATTGACTATTAATTAAATCATTAACTTTAGATAATGTAGGAATAGTTTTATTATCAGCAGTATCATCATTATCTTTTTTAGAAACTTTATTAATTTCATCATTAGATAAAATAATTTTTTTAGCAGTTAATTCATTATCAGTATTAGTAATTTTAACTAAATCATTATAATTAGATAAATCGATAGATTGACTATTAATTAATTCATTAACTTTAGATAAAGTAGGTAAAATTTTATTATCATTAGTATCATCATTATCTTTTTTAGAAATATCATTAATTAATTTACTATTTAAAGTAATATTTTTCGTAGTTAATTGATTATTAATATTAGTAATATTAACAATATCTGAATAACCATCTAATGAAATACCTCCAGCACTAATTAAAGCTTGAACTTTAGATAAAGAAGGAATAATTTTATCATTATCAGAACCATCATTAGAAATTGAAACATTATTAATTTCATTATTATTTAAAGTAATTTTTTTAGATGTTAATTCATTATTTTCATTAGTAATTTTAACTAATTTATCATAATTAGATAAATCAACTTCACTAGTATGAGCATCAACATAACTTTTAGTAGCAATAATATTATCATCATCAGTAGTATCAACAATAAGTTTATTATTTTTACCAATAATTAAATTAGGTGTATAAAGTGATGCATCTTCAATTTCTAAAGTTTCTTCATTAATTTTTTGTTCAATATTAACATTTTTATTATCATTATTAGATTGACCAATAACTAATAAAGAGTTAACATTTTGAGTATTACTAGTAATATTTTTAGTTATAAAAACATTAGCCGATCTATCTACATAAGAATCAACTTTAAATAAAATTTTTGCAATATTTTCTCTAGAATTCATTTTTAAATGTTATATAATAATATGAAATAAAATATTTTTTATATTAATTATTATTAATTTCAAAATAATATATTGTTCTATTTTCTAAATTTTGTAATTGAATAGTTAAATTAGGGATATATCGGATTATGAAAGCATTGTTGTATTAAATCCATCTAAAATAATTTTTATTTAATTTTTTAATTAAATAAGTTTAAAAAAATATTATTTTATTAATTTATTTATAAATAAATAATATGAATACAATAATAAAAACATTAAATATATTAATTGATGAATTATTAAATTATTTTCAAATAATAAATTATAATAATGATTTATTTAATGAAATAAAGAATAATAAAGAAATTTTATTAAATAATATTATATTATATAATAAAAAAGAAATTGAAGAAATAAAAAAAAGATTATAAATTATTATAAATTAAAGAATTTGATAATAATTATTAAAAAAATAATATATTTAAATTATAATTTATTTAATTTCATTTTATTAATTTTTATTATTTGATTTTTCTTTATTTTCTTCTTCATTTTCATTTTCTTTTAAAAAATCAATCATTTTATTATTTATTATTTCTATTTTTTTTATTTTTTCATCATTTAAATTATTTTGTTTTAATTTATTAATTTTAATATTATTTTTCATTATTTGTTTTTTTATTTTACAAATATCTTCTAAATCATTAAAACATATATATTTATAAAAATAATTTTTATATTTTTTTGTTTTTTTTATTAATATATTAGTAAATTCATTTGTTGGTAATTCAATTGAATTAATATATAATCTTAATTCATAATTTCCAAGATTATCTTTTAATTCAAAATTTAATGATGATAATTTATGTAATTTTAATGATAAATTAATTTTAGTATTTGGTAATATATAACTATATAAATCATTATTATTATCTGAATTATTATAATTAAATAATAAATTTAAATTGTTATATAAATCATATATTTTTTCATTATTTTTTATATTAGTATTATTATTATATATAAATAATAAATTACCATCAATTGAAATATTATTATTAGTAATATTATTATATATATCTTCAAAAAATTTATAAGGACAATCATTAAAATTAATATTAAACATATAATTTAAAAATCTTTCTGATTGATAAATAATATAATTTTTTTCATTTTTATTATAAAAAAATACCTCCATAAGTATATATATTATTTCCAAATATAGTTTCATTCCAATCATGATCACCAAATAATGAAATATTAATCGCATCATCATAAGTAATAGTAAGATTAATAATAAAATCTTTATCTACTGATTTTAAAATATTATTTTTAATAATTTCAGTAATTTTATTATCACCTAATTCTTTAATTTCTTCAATAGTATAATATTTTATATCCATATTTTTATTATGTTTTAGAATAATAATTATGTTTAAAAATAATAAATAATAAAATTTCAATTTTTTAAATATCAATAAATTCATAATTAAATAATTTTTCATCTTTAAATTCTAATTTAATATATGTTTTTCTTTTATGTTCATAATTATAATCAGAATAAAAAGATTTAGATATTTTATGATCTGTAAACCATATAATATAATCTTTATTTTTTAATAATTTAATTTCTTCATTAGGTTGATGACCAATAAAATAATATTTATTATCTTTAGATATATTAAAATCTAATTCATTATCAGCATAATATTTAAATTTATTAGGTATAATAATATCTTTTTTTTCATATTTTATTCTATAATTTAAACTATCATTTAATAAATTAAAAAATTTATTATTAAATAATATATTAACATCTTTTTTCTTATTAATATATTGAAAAATTGCATCAATAATTTTAATTTTTTGTAAATCATTTAAATTATAATTAAATTTATCTAAATCATCAAAAAAATTATTAAAAAAAGCATGAGATAAAATACAATTATTATTAACAATAATAATAGAATGAAAAGTTAAAGAATTATTAGATTTAGTATTTAATTGAAAATGTATAATATTATCAAATATTATTTTTTTATATTGAATTTTCTTTTTTAATATTTTAAATTGTTCATTATGTAATAATTCATCCGCATTTAATATACCTTGAAAAAATTTATATGTTTGATTATCAATAATATATTTATTATTAATATTACCTCCTATTAATTTATTTATATTATTTCCTCCATAATATTTTATTATTATATCTTGATTTAATCTAGATGCATTATAAATATTATCAAATATTTCATTATACATTATAAAATCATGATTACCTAATAATTGAACATAATAAGTATTATTTTTAGATGTAATATTATTAAATTCATATAATAAAAATAATGAAATAAAATAAATACATAAATCATTATTAATAAATGAAGATATTAATTTATCATTATCCATTATTTTATCTTTATTTAAATGACCATCAAATATATCTCCCATTTGAATTATTAATGTATTTTTATAATTAAAACTTTTTTTATTTAATTTAATATTTAATTTATTTAATATTTCTTTAATAATATCATAAATATTATTATTTAATTTATATTCTTGTTTATCAAAAATAATATAATTATTTAATTCTTTATATATATCAAAATTTTCATTATAATTATAATCAGAATTTATAATATTAATTTTAGATAAAAATGATAAATATTTTGATAAATCACCATGAATATCACTTAATATATAAATTGTTTCAATATTATTATAAAAAGATTTATTATTAATGTATTGATTTAATACTTCATCAATACAATCATTTTCATTACTATCAATACAATACGATTTTATAGTATTATTAATTTCACTTTCCATATTATATAGAATAATATTATAAAATAAATAAATTAATTAAAAAAATAATATATGAATAAAGTTTTAGTTAATATTACCGATAATTATAATATTAATGAAAAATGTTTTAAAATAATTGATAATTTATTTGAAGATAAGGATGTTCTTATAATATTAGATGATACTGAAATTAATATTTATAAAAATAAATTATTAATTGATTCATTAAAATATTCCTTTATTAATTTTATGGATATAATTGATAATTATTATAATAATAAAATTGTAGTATATATTTGTAATACAATTATATCTAATTTAATTCAATTAATAAATTATAATGAAAAAGATATTAATATGATATATTTTATTAATGATAATAAAATAAATAATATTCAATTTCTAACTAATAACAAAGATTTAACATTTTATAAAAATATATTAAGATTATTATATGGGATTTCATATTATATTACAAATTATCAATGTCAAACAGATTTTATTAATTACTTTGAATTTAAATTATATAAAAAAATTAATGAAATATGGATTTATAATTAAAAAAATAAAATATTTTAATATATAAAAATGTCTTATTCATATTCAGATAAATTATTTCTTTATAATACTTTAAATAAAATAACTGATTATAATCAAATGAATAATATTTTAAAAATCATTATTAAAAATGATAAAGAAAATATTATTGAAAAAGATAAAGGAACTTATATTAAATTAACTAATTTAAAGGATGATACATATAAAAAATTAGAAAAATATATTAAACAAATTGATAATGATAAAAATGAATAATAAAAAATATGTAAATATTATTATTTATAAATTAATATAATAATATATAAAAAAATATTATGAATTATAATTTAAAACATAAAAACATTGATTTAATTAAACAAAATCACAATTTAAGAAGTGATTTAAATATTATTAAAAACTTACATTATGAAAATAATAAATTAAAAAGAAAATTATATTATTTAAATAATAAATATTATGATTTAAAAAAAGATTATGACAGATTAAAGAAACGATATAATGAATTAAAAGATGATTATTATGATTTAAAACAAGAAAACAAACAACTTATCGAAGAAAAAAACCAAATTAGTAATGATTTAAATGTTTATAATAATATGTTTGAATAATTATTATAAATTATTTTATTTAAATAAAATAATTTTTATTCAAAATTATAATGAATATTGTTAATAATTTGATTTGTTCTATCATAATCAATATCTTTAACTTTAATTTTTCTTTTATTAATATTAGTTAATATTTCATTATATTGATCATTAGTATAATTTTTTTCATTACAATATTTTTTTAATATTTTTTCTTTTTCATTTTTATTTAATTTACTCCAAGGTTTGGATGATACAATTTTTGTAAAACTTTCTTCTTTTTCACTATTTTCATTCATTATTAATTCTATATTATTATGTTTATTTTTATTTACTATTTCTTGTAATTTAGTTAAATATTCTTCATCCATTGGTTTAGTTAATTCTTTGTCTAATCTTCTTTCTAATAATATATTTAATATATTATTAATACTAAAATCAAAAGTTATAATTTTATTATCAATTAATGTTTCCATTATAATATATTTAAATATATTATAATAATAAATTCATTTTTTTAAATTATTTTATTTTTTTTTATTATTAATTCATTTATATTTTGAAATAACCTTTTTAAATGCTTTAATAATATTATCTTCATAGAATTTTTTAATTTTAGGCATATCTTTATCAGTAATAAATTCAGGATTTGAATTATATTTTCTAATATATTTTGTAATAATTTGATCTGTAAAAGCTGATTCATTAATTAATTTTCTTAAAAATTTAATTTTACCATTATCAGATGTAGAAGATGCTTTATCAAGTTCTTTTAAACTTCTTGCACATCTATATTTATTACCATCCTTAATAATATAATTATAACAATCAAATTTAGGAATCCATTTATATAATTGTTTATCAACTTTATCAACCAATTTTCTAAATTCAACAACATAATCCATACTTGATTCTCTATAAGCTTGTTTTTCAATTTGTTTTCTATCTTTTTTACTTAATTCATCCATAACTTCTTTATTTTCAAAGAAATCATCAACATAATTATCTAATGGATTTTTTGGTGTTGCTAATTTATCATATTTATGTTCTTTTTCTTCTTGTTTTTCTTTTAGATAATCATATTTATCATATGAATCTTGTAAATCTAAACTATCTAATTCATTATTTTCTTTATAATCATACATATCAGATCTATGATCTTTTAATTCATCAATATCATCAAATAAATGATTATTTTTAATCATATTACTAATACTATCTTCATCACCACCTTCAATAGGAAACATTTTTATATTATTTTTATTTATATATTATGAAATGATTTATTATTTTTTAAATCTAAAAAATATATATATTAAAAATGAATGATAAAAATAAACCTTTAAGTAAAAAAACAACTGATAAATATAAATCTTTATTAAAATTATATTTGAAAAATGAAAATTTAGAAGATTTTAATAAAACTTATATTAATCTTCATTATAAAATTGCTTTAAAAAATCAACAATTTATTTCTAAAGAAACTAATAGAAGTTGTTTAAGCGCTATTATTTGGTATTTAAAAACTTATTATCATAATAAAGAAAATTTAATTAATGAATATTCTTTATTATTAACTCATATGCGAAAATCTTGTTTATTTGATACTAAAAATAATTTAAATGTTAAACAAAATAATATTATGTTTTGGGATGATATTATTAAAATTAGAGATAAATATAAAAAAGAAGTTAATGAAATTTTAAAAGGAACTAATATTATTATTGATGGTAAATCTATTAATCGTAATTTATCTTTATCTGATAAATCAACTATTCGAAAATATTTAGTTTCTTGTGTTTATACTTATCAACCACCTAGAAGAACATTGGATTATATGTATATGGTTGTTATACCTAATTATAATACTTTTTTAAATTTAAAAAAGAAAAATAAAGATTATAATAATCATAATTATTATTGTTTTAAAGAAGGATTTTTTATATTTTGTTTTTATAAAACTAGATCTATTTATGGTATTCAAGCAATTAAAGTTAATGAAAATTTAAATAATATTATTAAAAGTTATATTAATATTATGGATATTTCAACAACAGGTAGAATTATTTCTTATACTAATAAAGGTGAAATTATTGAATATAAAAGGGATAATAATACATTTAATATTATTAATAAATCTAATCCTAATAAATATGTTGTTGATTATATTAATAAAAATAATATTAAAGTTAATAATAAAATTTTTAAATTTGATTTGTTATTTAAAGATAAAAACTTTTTATTATTAGTAAGAGAAACATTTAAATGTGGTGTTAATGTTTTAAGACATAGTTATATTAATTTTATTTATAATAATTTAAATTTTAAATCTAAAAAAGAAAATATTAGTAATATTTTACAACAATTAAGTAATAAAATGGCTCATAGTTTACCAACTAATTTAGGTTATTTTAAAACTAATGAAGCAGTTATTAATAAAATTAATAATAATAAATTAGTTTATATACCTTCTTCAGAATATATTATTGACCATTATAATAATTATAATATATTTACAGTTAATAATAAACAAAATATAAAAAGATTATCAAGATTATTAACAGATTTAATAACATTTTTAATATTTATAAAATTAGGAATGATAAAATATAAAGAAGAAAATAAAAGAGGTAAGAAAAATGTTATTGATAATGAATTAGATTTAGATTCTGTTATTCCTTCTTTAGTTAATACAACTAAAAATAAAACTTTAACTAAATCTAATAATAGAAATTATAAAACAAAATCTAAAAAAAAAGATAATAAAAAAAAATAAAATATTTATTTTAAAATAAATATTAAATTATAAATCTAATAATAATTTAATTTCATTATTTAAATCATTGGATATATTTAAATTATAAATATAATATAAACAATAAATAGTTAATGGTGAAATATATTTAATATTTATTTCATTTTTATTATTTTCATTAATAAAATACATATTATTTTCTATAAATTTTAATTGATTTTGTTGTTTATTAATTTCTTTTAATTGATTTAATAATATATTTGTTCTATTTATTAAATATTTATAAATATCATTAGATGATAAAGGATAATTTATACATAATGCTAAATTATCACAATTCATTATTAAATCTTTATTATATATTTCTTCTTCAAATATATTAAGATAAAATTTAATAATAATATACATAAAATTAATTTTTTTATTATTATTTATTTTATCTCCATCTTTAATATCTAAATCAAAATTAATTTCTTCTATTCCATTTATTAAATAATTAATTCTTTTAAATATTAAATTATTTTTTATTTCATTTTCATCAGTAATATTATTATAATTATTAATATCTTCATCAGTTAAAATATTATTAAAAAATAATTTATAAATTTCTATAATAATTTTTTTAAAATATATATTATTAAAATTAAAATTACAATTATTTTTATAATCAAATGGTATTAATAATTTATTTAAATAATTATAATTTTCTATACAATCTTTTATATATAATTTATAATTATCTTTTATAATAATATCATTATTTATATTATTACTATAAAAATTTTTACTTCCTCCATTAATAATATTTTTTAATTCTGTTATTTTCATTATTCCAACTATATTTAAATTTTCATCTAATATATAATTTTGTAAATTCATATCTATAATTGTTTCTTTATTATTAATATAATAATATATATTCAATTTTTTATTAATTAATGATATATTATTTATTATATCTTGGCGTATATATTTATATTCTTCAATCTTTAAATTATTAATTTTATTTAATAATACATTTACATCATATCTTAATATATCTTTAATATTATTTTGTAATATTAATTTTTGTTTATTATTTATTTTATTCATATAATAATATTTTTTATTAAAATATAATGATAATTTATTATTAATTAAATAAATATTATATATTTTGTTATAATTATTTATTTTTGATATTGTAATTGCATTATGATTATTTTTATGTATTATTAAATACATATTATAACAATTATTTAAACAAAATTTAGAATTATATTTAAACTTACTCATTCTATTATCTAAATATATATTAAATAAATTATTTTTATTTAATTTATCATCTCCTTTAGTATGTCCAAATATATAATTATATTTTGGAATTTGTATTTTTTCTTTATTATTTGTTTTTTTAATATTTTCTATTTCTTGGGATATTTCTAATAAATATTCTTTTAAATTATTTATATTAATAATTTCATTATTTTTAATATAATTGTTAATATTTAATGTATTATTAATATATTTATGATAATGAACACAATTTATTTTATCATAAATTATATAATTAAATATAAAATTATCTTGTAAAAATAATAAATATTTTATTATTTCTTTATTATAATTATCTATTTTTGTTAAATTATATTGTTTATAATATTTAATATCATGATTTCCTAGAATTAATATTAATTTATCTTTTAATTTTTCTTTTAATAATTTAATTATATTATAACATTTTATAAATTCTTTTTCCTTATACATTTCAAATTTATCTTTATTATAATTATTATTATTTAATAAATTAAAATCATTATTATTAATATCAATTGATTCATGCCAACAATCAAATATATCACCTAATAAAACAATAATTTTATTAGAATTAATAATATTTATTAATAATTCATTTGAATTTTCATTATTAATTTTTGTTATATCAATATGAAATACATTATTTATTATATTAAATAAAATCGATATATCACCATGTATATCACCAATTATTATATATTCATTTTCCATTTTATTATATATAAATATAATAAATAAATATTTTTTAATAAATGAAAGAATAATTATTTTTTAATGTATCTAATAATAATCCACAAGGTATTTCTTCATTATAATATGTTGTATTTTTATTATATGCTCTTGATTTTAATGTATCTATTATAAATATTCTATTTATTTTATTATTATTATTATATTCTAATATATCTGTTTTATATCCTGCATTATGTCCTATAATCATATTATTTAATGTATATAATTCATAATGATTAATTAAATTTTCAAATTCTTTATTTGGACAATATTTTTTATTTGGATTTTTATTAAATGGTTTATCACATTTATATTTATTTAAATTATAAATATTAACTCCTTTAAGTTGTTTATCATAAGTAATATTATATTTTTCTGGTCTTTCATATTCTCGTATTGATAATATTTTTGTTAAATCAATATTATTATTCATGTAATTTTTATATAAAATATAATTAAATATTATATTAAATATTTCTATTTTTTCTTTCATTGTCATATTTGATTTAATATATTTATCAAAATATTTTATCATCTTTTCTTTAACTAATCCTGAATGAACAAATACATATTTATCATTAACATTTACTATTAATTTATAATTACAAATAAAATTATATTTATTATCATATAAATATTTATTATATTTACCTTCTATATGTTTTAATTCATGATTTCCAAATAATGATATAAAATGATAATTTTTATTTAATAAATTAATCCTTTTACTTAATTTATTAATAAAATTAATTATATTTTCACTATTATCTACAAAATCATTTTTTGTATCTTTTCTTAAATCCATTACATCTCCAACTTGTATTATTAATAAATTATTATATTTTTTATTTATTTCAACATAATAATCTATTAATGGTTTATTAACATATTCATAATATTTTATATGAATACTTTCATTATTTTTTAAACATTTTTTTATTATATTACATTTAAATAATATATTTAATAATAATGTAAAATCTCCATGTATATCACCAATTGATAATACTTGTTCAATATTATAATAATTGTTTGGTATATATGGATTATTATTTTTTGAACATTTATCTTTTATTTTTTTTTCAATTAATTTATAATTCATTTATTTCATAAATTATATATTTAATATTTATTTTTAAAAAAAAATAATTATTTTATTTTAATGTTTAATATAATTTTTTTTCTATTATATTATTGTATTAATTGATTTATTAAATCAATTAATGCCCAAGAGATGATAATGAACTTAACAACAGACATATTATTTTTAAAAATAATATTTTATAATTTAATCCAACACCACATAGGTAAAATATTTTTACCACCAATTATACCAAAATAATTATATTTTTTACATTTTAATCCATTCATTAATTCATGTAAATATTGAACAATATGCATTTCTCTATTATCAGAAATATGAATACAAATAATCCCACCAACTTTACAAGCATTATAACAATTCATAATATAAGTTTTAAAAAAATCATTCTTCCATTTATTAAATGTATTATATTTAATATATGATTGTGTTTCATCATCACTATATTCTTCATAATCAAAATAAGGTGGTGATGTAAAAACAATATCATATTTATTTTTATCATTACAAAATTCAAAACCTAAACAATTAACTTTATAATTTTTCTTTTGTTTTTCTGTTCCTAATGTTTTTATAATTTCATTATATCCTTTTTGTAAATTAATATTTGGGTCATATCCAGTATATGAATTAACTTTTAAACCTAAAAATATTATTAATCTATCACCCCAACCACTACTTGGATCTAATACATCTATTTTTTTATTATCTAATTTTAAATCTTTAATAATATATTTTATAATTGAATAACCACTTGTTATTTTAAATAATGTGGCTTCTTTACAATTTTTATAAATATATTCTCTCATATTATATATTCTATCCTTTTTATCTGAATATGTTTTTTTATTGTAAATAGTATTAATAATATGTTTATTTAATTGATAATATTGATATGGACTAATTGTAGAATTTTTTACTTTAACTTTTATTCTTTCTTCTTCATTAAAATAATCTGTTATAATATTTATATCTTTATAATCATTATCATTATATGAAATTAATTTATCATAATAATAAGTATTATTATCAAAATCTTTATAATATATTTTATCTTTATTATCTAATATTATTGGCTTATAATTTACTAAATTATTATAATAATATTCAGGAGATTTCATATAATATTTACTATATGGAAAATCCATTTTTAATTTATTTAAATTATATAATATTCATATATATAAATAAATTATGAAAAATATTTTATTCATTTATGATTTCGATGATACATTATTCCCTTCTTATAATTATACTTTAAATAAACAATTTAATGATAAACAATGGAATATGTTAGATAATATAATTTATTCTATATTATATAATTCTTTATTAATTGGTAAAATTATTATATTATCTGATGCTATGGAAATTTGGATTAATACAATTTTAAATAAATTACCTAAATCTAATAATTTAATTAAAAATAATATTTCTGTATTTACAACTGGTAAATATTTAATTAAATATCAATTTAATTTTACTCATTTTTATAAATATCAAATATTAAAAAAATTAATTAATAAATATGATTTTAAATATATTATTAATATTGGTGATGGTTTTAATGAATATGTTGCTACTTTATTATTACATAAAAATTTTAATATTAATATTAATCATATTAAAATGTTAAAAAAACCTTCTTTTTTTCAATTATATAATGAATTAGTTATTTTAAATAATAATATTAATTTAATGAATGATAATATTAATAAAGAATATTTTTTTAAATTAGATAATTAAAATTCTTATTCTTCCCAATAAATATTTTTTATATTATCATATTGGTCTATTTTTTTAGTTGTAATTACATGTAAATGATATAACATTAAATAAGCACATTGTTGTTTAGCTTTTTTTACTGTTCTTTCTTGACATCTTTCTATATGTCCATCATACATAATACTCATTTCATATATAACACCATTATAAGTATTAAGCTGTTTATATTTATATGTTGGTTGTGTTTTATGATTTTTCATACAATATTCACTTAATTGTTTAACATAATTTACTATTAATTGATTATTATTATCTTGTAATATTTTAATATAATCAATAAATATTTGTTTGTAATAATCAAATAATATTATTATTAAATTATCTTTTGGATTTTTATTTTTAGTATAATCATATATTATTTGATATAAACATCCAATTAAAGCTTCAAATATATCTTCTTTAATACTTTCATATTCATAAGGATTATTTGTTTGAACATAATTTATATAATCTTCTATTTCTCCAAAATATTGAGTTAATAAATAACTAAATATTTCTGTTCGTTCTAATAACATTCTTAATTCTGAAATATAACTTTCTGATAATTCTTCTTTACATGATTCTATAATTGATTGTATAATAATATGTTTTAATATACCATCACCTAATGTTTCTAATATTTCATAATTATTTTCTGTCATAGATTTATGATTTCTTACTTTATCAAAAAGTTTATAATCTTCTTCTGTTAAAGTTATTTTATCTCCAAAGATTTTTTTAATAATATTATCAATAACTTCTTTATAATCTTCTTCAATCTCCATATTATATTTTAATATAATATATCTTAATTATAATATTATTATTATATTTATATTTTATTTTTCATTTTTTTTAGTTTTTTCTTTTTTATTTTCTTTCTTATTCTTTTTGGTTTTTACTTTAACTTTTCTTTTGGTAATTCTAATACTTGGAATTTCTTCATCTGTATTTCTATTATCATTAATTGAATTTAATAATTCTTTCTTAAATGTTTCAAAATCTTTTTCTATCATTTCTTCATTTAAACTATTCTTAATTAATTCTTCATTAATTGGGTTTTTCTTCTCCTTATAAACTAATTTTAATACATAATTATTTGTTTCATCTTCATATGTTTCTAAATGATTATCAACAAAAATATTTGTTAATTCATCCATTAATAAGGTTTTATCTTCTCTTAATGGTTTTAATTTTTTATTAATTTCATTAATTTGTTCATTAAGTTTCATAACTTCTTGAACTTTTTTAATAATTAATGAAGCAATTTTATCATCAGACATTTTAAATATAGTTAATTATATTTTATTTATATTTTAAATAAATAATAATTTTTATATTTTTATTCATATTTTTTATCCTAATATTTTATTAAATTTTTTTATTATATAATTAATTAATTTTTCAAATTTATTTAAAATATCTTTTTTAATAGTTTGATAAATTTCATTATTATTTTTTATAAAATCTTCATTAATAGTAAATTCTATAATTGATGTCATTTTATAAAAACAATAATCATTATGATTTCTATTTATAAAATGAAAAATATTTTGATATTTATTTTTTATTTGTAATAAGTAATTATAGAATTTATTTGTTTTATAATTTATTGCATCAATTATATAATTAATTTTTTCTTTTTTAATTTTATTTTCAGCTAATACATTATTGTATAATTGATCATAACCACAACGTAATATAAATATATTATCATTAATAAATAATTTTATAAATAATTTACTATTTATATAGGTATATTTATCATTTATATTAGATAAATCAACAATTTTATTTTCATTTAATTTATCTTTTAATTTATTATATTCATTATATATTTTATTATAATTTTCATTTAATGTTTTATAGTTTTCATTTAATATTATAATATTTGACTGATATTTTTTAATCAATAAATCATAATTATTAATTATATCCTTAAATGTCATATTATTTAAATTTTGATTATAAATAATTGGACTAGGTATAATTTGTATTGATGAATTATTTAATGTTGATTCTTTTGATGGTAATATATTTTTTTCATCATTATTAATAACATTTAATTTAAGTTTTTTATTAAGTGGTTCAATTCTTGGATTTTCTGAAGATTCAAGAAGTTCATTTTCATTCATATTATCATTAGTTCTTTTATTTGAATTATTATTTTGAGATATATTTGACATTAATATATATTTATTAATAAATATATAAAATCTATTTATAAATAAAATAATAATTAATAATTCAATTTTTTAATAATAATTAATTTAAAAAAATAAATTTATATTATTAATTATAATTAAAAATATTTTAATTAAAAATTGTTTTTAATTATGTCAAATTATTTTTGAATTTTTTATTTTTTTTGATATTTTCAATTAAGATAAAAAAATTTATATATTGAATTTTATGATGAAGATGATAATCTTATTATTGTAATAACAGAAGAAGATGTTAATAATTCAGATAATATAGATGAATATATTGGATTATTTAATATATTATTCTTTGTAAATATTTTTAATATCATAAATAAAACATTAAAATGTTAATTTAATTTATTTTATAATATTTTTTTATAATTGGTTTAATGTTAGTTAATGATTTTTTATATTTTTCATATTGTAATATATGTTTTATTTGTAAATTAAATAATAATTCATTATATAAATCTTCATAATATTTATCATTAATTGTTAAATTCTGTAATTCTTCAATTAATAAATCTTTATAATAATTATAATTATTTTTATCAATATTATTATTTTTATTATTTGATTTATAATTAATAAATCTTTTCTTTTTATTCTTTTTATTTTTATATATATAAAATTCTTGATTATAATTTAAAAAATTCTTTCTCATTTTTTTTATTATAATATTTAATATTAAAAAATCATTTTTTTATAAAATAGAAAAATTATATTCTTGGAGAATCTAAGATTAGAAAGTCCAAAAGACTTTATACCTATTGATGATAATTTAATTCAATAATTTCTTCCATAATTATATTAAAAATTTTATATATTATTATATTTTGTGTTTTAATTTAAAAAAAATGAAATGTTATTTTTATTGATAATATTTTTTAATTTTAATTAACCATCTTTTTTTGTTAAATATTATGTCCTGGTTATCACTTAATTCAATTCAAAGCAAAACCGCAATTAAATATGATATCATTAATTTAATTGATCCCATTTATCAAGATAAAACTTTTACAATGAAGTTTATCAAAAAATATCCTTATGGATATTTTGAAGAAGAAGATATTTGGTATTCAGCTGAATTTTATGATACTCATAATAATCTTATATTTTCTGCAAATATGAGTAATATTGGAGGTTCGAATGTCATTGAAGATTACATTGATTTATTCAATGAATACTTCTATGAAAATATTTATGATATCTTCCTTGATGATGAATTAGATATTGGAAAAAGTATTCATGAGTTATTCAATGAAATCTAATTTTTTTGTTTAATATTAATTAATTAATATTAACACAAAAAATTGAATTATAAATTAATAATATTTATTTATATTATTTTATTTTAAAATAAAATGAGTGATTATATTTTTGAATTAGATTTTAATGATTTAAATAAAAAACAAGAAATTAATATTATTATTGATAAAACAAAAACATTTTATAATGATGTATCTGTTGGTGGTAGTGAAGGTTTTGTAAAATCAAATTTAATTTATAATAATAAAAAATTATCATTTTTATTAAAAAATATTAAATCTTCAAATGTAAAATTTAAAAAATATGATTTAATTGATTATATACAAGATTTTAATTATAATATTACATATAATAAAGAAAAATATATATTTAAAATAAATAATATTATATTAAATGTTAAAATAAAAAATGACGAATATAAATCTCATATTAAACCAAATATTAAAATTGATTCTAAACTTGCAAATATAAATAATAATTATTATAGTCGTGAAGATATTAATACATTATTTAAAAATACAAATAATATTTTTGATTTTGAATTTGATATTACAATAAATAAAGTATGGTATAGTGAAGATTATATTACATTTTTTGAATTAACATTACGAAATATAATAATTCATAATGATAATGAAAATAATATTAATAATAAAATGAGTTTAATTACTAATAAAATTATTGAATTACAAAATGAAAATAAAAGATTAATTGAAGAAAATAATAAATTAAAAGAAGAAATTAAAAATTTAAATAATGATGATTTTATTAATAATATTATGAATTTACTTAATATAGAAAATAATAATAATAATGAAACAGATGAAGAAATTGAAGATGATATTGAAGATGAAATATGATTATTTTTTTTTAAAAAAATGAATTATTAATTAATAATATTTATTTATATTATTATTTAAAAATAAAATGAGTGATTTTGAATTAGATTTTAATGATTATAAAAAATGTATTGAAATTAAAGATATTGAATTAAAAGGAGATAAATACAGAAATTATGCTTGTAATTTAATGAAAAATAAACAAAATGTATCATTTATATTAAAAAATATTAAAGGAATAAATAGTTTAAATATTAGTGAATGTGATTTATTTTATAATGATGAATTAGAAAAAGCGATTAAATTAGAATTAAATAAAATGAATATAAAATATAAATATGATAATAAATTTATTATTAAAACTATTAATAATAAAATATTATTAAATATAAATAATATAAATGAATATTATGATGATTATAATATTATTGATGATAATAAAAAATATAAATTAATAAAAGATATTTGGATAAATTATGATTTTTTATCAATTGTTAATGAAGATGATAATTTAATTTATTATATTAAAATGAATTATAATAATATTTATACATTATTATTAAATCAAGATTATACATTTGATTTTTATATTGATTTGATATGTGATAATAATTATGATGATAATTATGATGATTATATTTTAGAATTAAAATTATTATTAAGAAAAATAAAAGTTTATAAAAAGAATAATGATAAAATGAATAAAATGAATATAATAAAAAATAAAATTATTACATTTAAAAAAGAAAATAAAGAATTAATTGAAAAAAATAATGAATTAATTAAAGAAAATAAAGAATTAATTGAAAAAAATAGTGAAATAATTAATAAAAAAATAATCGAAAAGAATAATGAATTAATTAAAGAAAATAAAGAATTAATTAAAGAAAATAATAAATTAAAAAAAGAAATTGATGAATTAAAAAATAAAAAATCTAATAATGAAATTATTGATAATATTATTAGTTTATTAAATTAATATTATTTTATTTAAATAAAATAATTCCCCTAGGTTTGTTATTTATATTTGGGTGAGATTAATTAATTTAACCAGGAAACAAGTTCATTATATATTTATTATTAAATTATTAATTGGTAAATTTGCTGTTTGTTTCCTTATATTAATTAATCTGATTTTTATTATATATTGTTCTCAAATATTTATTTTTTCAATTTTTTAATATTATATAATAAATTAATCAATTTTAATAATATTAATATTAATGATTATATAATAACTGATTTTTATTATGATATTATATATGATAATACAAATAATAAATTGTTTTATAAACAAATAAATAATAAATAATAAATAATTTTTTTTTTATTATTTTATATTAAATTATTATAATAAACTCCTAAGTTTTATTTATATATTTTTTGGTGAGATTAATTAATGGCCAGAAAACGGAAATGTTATTTATTATTATTAATAAGTAAAATTTGCTGTACGTTTTCTTATATTAATTAATCTGATTATTATTATTTTATTGTATTCAATATAATTTAATTATCAATTTTTTTAATAAATTATATATATTAATAATAAAGTTAATATAAATAATATTTAATAAATATTTTATTTAAATAAAATATATTTATTCTTCATTAATTTCTTCTTTAATATTAAATATTTTATAAACTTCTTCTTTTAAATCATTACATTGACCATGTTTTATATTTGAAATAAATATACCGATTTTAAAATCTTTATATTCTTCTCTAAATTTTGGTAATCTTTTAAATTCATCATAATATTCTTGACATAATTTTATTTTTTCTTCATTCGATAATATAATTAATATTTTTTTTATTTTACAATTGAATATTTTTTCAATTATTTTTTTTAAATGTTTATTTTGTCCTTTTTTAATATGATCAATAAATATACCAATTTTAAAATCTTTATATACTTCTCTAAATTTTGGTAATCTTTTAAATTCATCATAAAATTCTTGACATAATTTTATTTTATCTTCATCTGATAAAGTTATTATTTCCTTTTTAATATCTTGTTTAAATATTTTTTCTATTTGTTCTTTTAAATGACTATTACATCCTTGTTTTAAATGATGAATAAAATAACCTATTTTAAAATCTTTATATTCTTCTCTGCTATTCGGTAATCTTTTATTTTCTTTATAAAATTCTTTACATAATTTTATTTTATCTTTATCTGATAAACCATTTTTTTTAATTGGAATTAATGAACATTTAAATATTTCTTCTAATTGTTTTCTTATTCTTTCATATTTTCCTTTTTTTACATCATCAATAAAATATCTAATACTATAATTTTTATAAATTTCTTTAAATTTTGGTAATCTTTTAAATTCATTATAAAAATTTTGACATATTTTTATTCTTTCTTCATCATTTAAATCCATATTTTTTATTACATCTTCTATAATTATTTCTTTAATATAATTATCACAAATATTATCATTATTTTTATTTTCATCTAATTCTTCTTCATTTATTTCTTCTTTAGCTAATTCTTTTTTATCATTATTTACTTTTTCTATTTGTTTTAATTCATATTCTACATCATTATATATTTTTATTTTATTTAATATTCTATCTAAATTTTCTCTATCATTAAAATAATTAATATATTTATGTAATATTTTTAAATATTTTTGAAAACTACATTCTTCATAATTATCTGTAAAGAATAATAAATATCCTTTTGTTTTGTCTAGTGATTTTCTTAATATTCTACCTATACATTGAATAACTGATACAATTGAATTACGATCATCTAAGAATAAACATGTATCACAACATTTTATATCAATGCCTTCACTTAATGTATTAACTGAGAATAAACATCTAATTTCTTTATTTTTTAATTTATTTATAATTTCTAATCTTTTATTTATATTCATTGTTCCATCAATATAATCACTTTTTAAATCATTATCATTATAATATTTTGTTAATTCTTTAATTTTATTAATTGAATTACAATAAATTAATATTCTTTCATATTTTGTAAATAATTTAATTTGTTGCATTATATGAAAATTATCACATTTTTTTAATAAATGTATATTAATATCAAAATCACAAATAATATTATCTTCAATTGCTTTATTCATTGAATAATTATAATCAAATTCTACATTATTTTTTAATAATGTTGCTGAAAAAAAGAATTTAATATTTTTTGAATTTAATAATGTTTCATATATTTTATTTGTTTCTATTATTGTATATTTATTGTTTTCATCTTCTTCATTATTTTCTTTTTTATTTTTAATTTGTATTTTATTACTTCTTATATGATGTGCTTCATCAATAAATACATAATCAAATTCTTCAATATTAATATAATCAAATGAATTATAAACACAAACATAAATATTATATTTATTATTAAATTTTTTATCTGTATTAGTAAAACATTTATTAATTTTAGTTATATTATAAATATCATTAAACATTTTAATAAATTGTTCTGCTAATAATATTGTTGGAACTAATATTAAATGTTTTTTATCTAAATGTTTATTAATAAATTCCATCATAACAATACTTTTACCACATCCACAAAATACATTATAATAATTCATTAATTTAGTTGTATTATTCATTAAATTTAATAATTCATTTTGATAATTATATAATTTAATATTATCTTTTGTTAATTTATTATTTTTATTAATATTATGAATATAATCTAAATGATATTGCTTAGAATCTTCAATATATATATTAATTATATTTTGATTTATTGTAATAACATCAACATTTTTAATTTTATTAACTTTAACATTTTCAGATAAAAATAAATTGAATTTAAAATTATATTCCATTAAATTTATTACATATCTTAAAAATGAACCTAATGTATGATCAGATATTTTTGATTTTGGTTTATAATATTTACATTGTCCAATAATATTATTATTTGTATCAATTATATCAATTCCATCATCATATAATGATAAATTATATTTTCTTTTATATGATATATCAATATCATCATACATTTTAAAATTATGATCAAGTAAACAACATATTATTTCTAATAATGTACCTTTTAAATGATATTTTAAAGTTTGGTTAGTTTCAATATCTAACTGCAAAATAATTGTTTGTAATTGCGATAAATATGACATTTTTAATATAATAATAAATATAATTAATAAAAATTCATTTTTTTATAAAAAAAATATTTTTGGATATAAAAATTATTTTATCTAAATAATATATAAAAACTTGTTTAATTTGTAAAAAAAACTTAAAAAATGTCTGGAGGTCTTATGCAATTAGTAGCCTATGGCGCACAAGATGTGTACCTTACTGGCTCACCTCAAATTTCCTTCTTCAAATCAGCTTACAGAAGACACACTAACTTCGCCATGCAAATGTGCAAGGTTACTGCTCAAGGTGCTGTTGGTTTTGATAAAAATATTTTCTTTGAATTCCCAAGAATTGGTGATTTGGTTACTAATACTTATTTGATGGTTACTTTGAGAGCTGTTAAAGATAATCACTTTACTGGTAAATTCGCCTGGGTTAAGAGATTGGGTCATGCTTTGATTGATTATGCTCAATTGAATGTTGGTGGTTCTCAAATCGATAAACATTATGGTATGTGGTTGGATTTGTGGTATGAATTGACTCATACTAAATCTCAAGAAAAGGGATACAGACAAATGATCGGTGATGTTCCTGAATTGACTAGCTTCTCAACTGCTCAACCTGTTACTGGTTTGATCAAGAAGGCTTTTGATATGTACATCCCTCTTCAATTCTGGTTCTGCAGAAATCCAGGTTTGGCTCTTCCTTTAATTGCCTTGCAATATCACCAAATTCATTTAGAAATTAAGACTGTTCCTAAGGATAGATTGATTGTTTTCAATGGTGATTTCATGAACTCTAAAGCTTTTGCTGAATTGGATGCTGATATGAAATTGTTGGTTAATTATGTCTTCTTGGATACTGAAGAAAGAAGAAAATTCGCTCAAGTTGGTCATGAATATTTGATTGAACAATTGCAATTTACTTCTGCTACTCCTCTCCAAAATGCACCTACTGCTACTGCTGATACTGAAATTCAACAAGCTGTTCAATTAAACTTCAATCATCCTACTAAGGAATTGGTTTGGGCTGTCAGAAATGGTAATACTATCAATAAACCATTCTTGGCTTATACTGATAAAGAAGATTGGACTGATGCTTTGGATGATGCCGCTAATAGCATTGCTTATGGTATGTTCTTCATCTCAACAGCTGATGAAACCGATCCTGATGTTGAAAAGATTGAATCTGTTAATGGTGAAATTGAAACTAGCCCAGTTCATAAGGTTGAATATACTATTGAAGTTATTACTTCAAATTCTGATTCAGTTACTGAAACTCAAATTAATAATTTGTATGTCCAAAAGAAACCTTTGTCAATCTTGCACTATAACTTAGCTGATAAGATTGATTCTGTTGCTTTGACTTTGACTGCTGGTGAAGATAATACTTTGACTATCACTAAGGTTATTGTTTTGGCTCATAGATTGACTGTTAGAGATATTTCTATTCCTTTGACTAAGATGATGGATAAGAGACGTGCTAAATTCGATGATATCTGGGTTAATATTCCTTTCAATTATGGTTTGTTGATTGATGGAACTGGTAATCCAGTCCATAAGGCTATTATCCAATTGAATGGACAAGATAGATTCGAAGAAAGAGAAGGTAAATTCTTCAATTGCTTGGAACCTTATCAACACCATACTAATACTCCTTCTGATGGTGTTTGTGTCTATTCATTCGCTATTAAACCTGAAGAACACCAACCAAGCGGAACTGCTAACTTGTCAAGAATTGATACTACTTTCTTGAACTTGAAATTCAAAGATTGCACTCAATCAATTGTTGAACCTTCTCTCGGTTATTTCTCTGCTGAATCTCAATTGTATGTCTATGCAAAGAATTACAATGTATTTAGAGTTATGTCTGGTATGGGGGGCATTGCTTACAGCAATTAAACATCTTAATTTTAATAATAAAACAAAAAATAAAACAAAAAATAAAACAAAAAATATTATTTTTTTAAAAAAATAATATATTATAATGTATGCTAATCCCGCCCATAGGAGACATAATTAAAAAATTGATTAAAAATAAATAATAATATTAAATATAAAGTTATAAATAAAATATTAAAAATATGTCAAAATTAAATACATTAATTAAATTAAAAGAAGATGAAAAATATGAATTTATAAATGATTTTAAAGATATTAAAAATAATCAATATATTATTACATCATATGGGAATATATATAATAATATTATAGGAAATCAATTAAATCCAGGTATAAAAAACGGTTATCCTGTTATTCATTTAATGACTAATAAAGGCAAATCAATACCTATACGTGTTCACATATTAGTTTATAAATTTTTTAGTGGTGATAAAACATATAATCCATTAAATATTCAAAAACAAATACACCATATAAATAATGATTTAAATTATGAAAAATATAATCATATTGATAATTTAAAATTATTAACTAAATCAGAAATTCATAAAATACCTTATAATAAAAAAAATAAAGATGAAAATATAGAAAAAGATGAAAATAATATAAATAATAAAAAAATTAATGATAAAATTAAATATATAAAAAATAATGATAATGATAAAGATAAAGATAAAAAAGAAAATACAGAAAAAAATATAATAAATCAATATAATTTACCACCAGATTATAATATAAATGAATATAAAAATTTAGGAATTATTGATAAATTTGATTTAAGTGATTTTCTTATAAATAAAAATGGTGATATATGGAAAATATCTTCAAAACATTACAAAGGTAGACGTGATGATAATGATAAATATCAATCATATAAATTTAATTTTATAATAAATGATAAAAAAATTGAAAAATCATATAAAGTTCATCGTTTAGTAGGTAAATATTTTTTACCTAATGGAGAAAAAAATTTTTATTCTGATTTAACAATTGATCATATTGATAAAAACCCAAAAAATAATAATGTTAGTAATTTAAGATGGGCAACATTACAAAATAATATTATGTTAGATCAAGGTAAAACTGTATATAAATTAAATTCAAATGGTGAAATGATTGATAAATTTCCATCAATAAAAAAAGCAACACAAGATGCAGAACAAAAATTTTTAGATGTATTTAGAACTAATATTGTTAAAGCAAAAAATGGATTTTATTATACAATATTAGAACCTATTAATAATAAAGTTGATATTAATAATTTATATAAAAATAAATCTAAATTAAAAATTGTTAAAGCAGATTTAGAAGGTAAAATATTAAAAGTTTATAATGAAAAAAAAGAAATATTAAATGAACTTAATTTAAAAAGTTTTTCATTAAAACAATATAATAAAAAAGAACAAAAACAAGAATTATTAGATAAAAATATTATTGTTAAAAAAGGTTATATATGGAAAGAATTTAATATTAATAATGATAATATTGATGTAAATAAAAATTTAATTGATGATTATTAATTTTTTATTTAAATAAAAAATTGTATTTATTTTAAAATAATTCATCTATAACATTAATAACATCATTATAATCTTTTTCACTTACAGTATAATTATCTATTTTTTTATTTGATATTAATATTAATTTTTTATCAATTGTACATTCTGTTATATCTAAATTTAAATTAACAATATTTAATACTGTTAAATTATTATTATTACAATGTATAATATTTAAATTTATTAAATTATTAATATCTAAATCTTTTAATTTATTATCACAACAATTTAATATTTTTAATTTAGGTAAATTATTAAGATTTAATTTTATTAATTTATTATTATAACATAATATATTTATTAAATTTGGAAAATTATTAATATCTAAATTAATTAATTCATTATCATTACATTTTATAAATTTTAAATTATCTAAATTATTAATATTTAATTCAGTTAATTTATTATTATCACATATTATTTCATTTAAATTTGGTAAATTTATTAATGTTAATTTTTGTAATTCATTATTATTACATTCTAATATTCTTAAATTAGGTAAATTATTAATATTTAATTTTATTAAATTATTATTAAAACAATATATTTTTTTTAAATTATCTAAATTATTAAAATTTAATTCAGTAAGATTATTTTCTACACATTCAATAGATTTTATTTTTTTTAAATTATTAAGATTTAATTTATTAATATTATTTTTAATACAATTTATTTTTTGTAAATTTATTAAATTATTAATTATTAATTCATTTAATAAATTTGAACTACAATCTAAATATTCTAAATTTATTAATTTATCAATAATTAATTCTATTAATTTATTATTTTCACATTCTAAATGTTTTAATTTTATTAAATGATTTAAATTTAATTTAGATATATTATTTGCAAAACAATCTAAATATTCTAAATTATTTATTTTATCTAAATATAAATTATTTATATTATTTTCATAACAAATTAATTCTTTAAGATTTGTTAAATTATTTACATCTAATTCAGTTAAAAAATTTTCAACACAATTAAAATATTCTAATTTTAATGATTGACCAAATATTATTTGATTTAATTTATTATTAATATATAATTCTATAATATTTGTATTATTAAATATTAACTTATTTATATCAACTATTACTTTACAATTATTATTATTACATTCAATATATTTTTTATTAATTAATTCTTGAATATTATTATTATCAATAATTAATTCTTCTAACATTATTTTTTAATATTTTTACTATAATTAAAATAATAAATAATTTTTTCATTTTTTTATTTATTTAAAAAAATGAATTTTTAAATATTTTTTATAATTATATTAAATTATGTAAAATGAAATTAATATTTGAATTAATTGATAAAATAAATTTTGAATTTGAATATAATAAAAATTTAAATTTCTATGATAATATTGAAAATATGATTAATAATAATAAAAAATTATATAATAAAATAGATTTATCTAATTATATTGAAATATGTAATTATGATGATATTGAATATAATTATTTAATAGAAAAAAGAAGTAAAGGATGCAGAATATATAAAGCTGATGATATAATATATAATAATCGAACACATAAAAAGGAACTAATTAAATTTAATAAAAATAAATATCAAAAAATTTTAATTAAAGATGAAGATTTAATTTCAAATATAAAAATAATACAAAAATATTTACAAAATTATATTATTGGCAAAAATATTAAAACATATTATTTATCACATAAAGATATTTATAATGTAATTTTTTATTATTATGTTTGTGATTATTTTAATAATAATTAATTATTTTAAAATAATTAATAAATTTAATAATGATAAAAATTAAATTTTATAAACTTCAGTTTCATTATTAATAGTTCTATCAAATGTTTCACCAATTTGTTTAATATCACTATTAGGATATTTAAAGAAATTACCAATATTTTCTTCAACAATATTATTATTTTTCATAACTTTTATTATTGGTTTTGTTCTATCATAATCAGAAATAACTTGAGCAAATTTATATTGATTACCTTCTTGATATAAAACAATTTCACCTGATTTATATTCTAATAATGGTTGTAAATCTCCAGTTGGTAAGTTTTTAAATTCATCAGTTGATAATGCTGTTCCTAATCTATTATTTAAATAATCTTTAAAATGATTCATAATAATTTCTCTAAACATATAATTATTAGAGTCATCTGTTTCATATGTTTTTTTTTCAATATCATTTTTAATATTAGTTAATAAATCAGAATACATAGGAATAATTTCACTATTATAATTTTTAGTTAAATCTAAAATAACTTGTTTCATATTATTTCTCATTTGTTTTTTAAGTTCTAATTTATTAATATCTGGATTATTATTATAATCACATTGTATATCATTAAATTCATTTTCTTTTCCTGTTATATCATCACCAATTTTATCTTTATTATTATTATATTTACTATCAATAACAACTAAAAATCCCATATTTGGAACATAAAAAGTAATATTATCAATAGAATAAATTAAAGATGATGTTTTTGTATAATCTGCTTTAATACCTTTAATAAATATATTATTTTCTAAATTAAATTTAGGAATATAAATACCTTTCTTTTCCATAACATGAAATGTATATAATAATTGGAATAAAACATTCTTAATTTCTTTATCATTATGTGAACCGGTATAAGTCATTCGTTTAATACCATTAATTAATTTATATTCTTTTGTCATCCATTGTAATAAAGAACAGTAAGGTGCTTCAGTTAACATAATAATAACTTGATTGCCATATATAATTTTAATTTCATCAATTGTTAATTTTTTATCATTATTTTTATTTAATCCTTTTAAAATTTTACTTTCAATATTATCTAATTCTTTTTCTTTATCATTATTATAATATTCATTTAGCCATTGATTAAATGGTTGTCTAATATAATTATATAATGGCATAATTAATTTTCTTAATAAATAAATACAATCAGCTTTCATTTGTCTTGTTTTTTCTGGAATTGAATAATTTTCTTTTGAACTTGCAGTTTGATAATATTGTTTAATATTTACAATAACTTCATTAGATGATTTTAACATTTTATCTAATTTATCTGCATAATTATTATAACTATTATTATTTAATTCATTAATAATATATTTAAAGAAATTATATATTTTATCATATAAATCCATAATTTTTTTATAATAAATATCAGGCATTGAAGTTAAATTGTTATCTTTAATTTCTATTTCACTTGCTTTACCTTTAATAAGATTATTCATTTGATTAAATTTAATATCTGAATCTTTTAAATCTTCTACTGTTCCACATTTTATAATAAAATTTGGACATACTTTAGGTTTAATTATTTCATCTAAAATAAAATTATAATATTCTAATTCTTTACCTAAATGAGAATTTTTAAATTGTTCTACTTTTTTTTCTATATATGTTGCATAATAATCTAATGCTGGATATTTATATAATCTAACATTTAATTTATGATTTTCATTAGCACAATCAATAGTTCCATTAATTTTTTTAATTGGATAACATGATTGATATAATAAAAAGTTTTGTGGCATATTATTAAATGGTGTATTTTTATCTGATAATTCGGCCATATATGGATTAAATCTAATTGTTTTTAATTTTGCATATAAATCATTAACTTTATGTTCATTAATCTTATTATTTAATTCACTTATCATATTTGACATTACTTCACCCATATACATTCTATCGTGTGAATATTTTGCATAACTATCTAATATATTATCATTAATATATTTACATGTTTGTAATCTATCTGATATTGTTAATATATTATGAGGTAATAGTTCTTTTGGTAATATATCTTCATATATCATATGTTGTCTAACCATATTATCATATGGATGTTCACTATAAATAATAGCATTTTGTGATACAACTGGAACTTGATATAAGGCACTTTGTATTGGTGATAATGTTGATGTATATAATTCATTCATTTTAGGACCAAATTGAGAATAATCATTCTTTTTAAATTCAATATTGGGTTTATTAATTTCACTTTGTGTAGGTAATAATGATGTTGGACCATCTAATTTAATTAAATGTTCTTCTTTTTTATCTTTATTAAAATTATTTTGTTTATTATTAAATTGATTATTATTATTTTGTTTATCCTTATTAAAATTATCTTTATTAAATTGTTTATCTTTATTAAAATTATTATCTTTATTAAATTGTTTATCTTTATTAAAATTATTATCTTTATTAAATTGTTTATCCTTGTTAAAATTATTATTATTAAATTGTTTATCCTTGTTAAAATTATTATCTTTATTAAATTGTTTATCTTTATTAAAATTATTATCTTTATTAAAATTATTATCTTTATTAAAATTATTATTTTTATTAAAATTATTATCTTTATTAAAATTATTGTTATTTACATTATTATTTTCATCTTTTTTATCTAAATCAATTATATCAATTGGTTTAGAATCAATTACTTTTTTTAATTCTTCACTATCATTATTTATACTATCATTATTATTATCTAAACTATTCATATTATTAATTTTATTAAAAGAAGTATTATTGTTTTTAAAATATTTATTTTTTTTATGTTTCCCTCCATAAATAGGTTTTGAAGGTATTAATTCATTTATTGAATCCATTTATATAATTAATTATATAAATATATTATAAAATTAAAAAATAAAAGAAAAAGTATTTTCTTTTTTAATATTATTATTTTTTATATTATATTTTTTAATATTTCCATTAAAATTATGAAATGAAATATTACAATCATCATTTACTAATAATATATTAATTGATGCATTAAATAAATCAATACTTTTAACATTATAACAAAATAAATAATCAATATTACAATTAATTATTTCACAATAATTAGAATTAATAATATTAATTACTTTTTCATTATTATCATGTAATTTAACATCTTTTTCATTAATATAATTCATGATATTAATTATTTATTATATATAAAAATATATAATAAAAAAATTTAATTTAATTTTCAAAATTTCCATACATTAATTTATCCATAAAATCATTAAATGATAAAATTTTAATATCATTATAATTATCATTATTATCATTATTATTATTAGTATCATTAGTATTATTAGTATTATTAATATTATTTTCATTATTTATTTTTTTTAATATTTTTACTTTTCTTTTTTCAAAATTTTTTTTTCTTTCATTATTATTTATATTAGAAAAATTAGTAAAACATTTTTTTTCTTTTTTATTATCATTAATAGGAATTTTAACAACTTTAATATCATCCTTTTTATTTTGTTTATTCATAATATCATTATATTCTTGTTTTAATTTAATAACTTTATTTTTAACATCAATTAATTCTTCTTGTGTTTTATATTCATTGCATTCAATTTTTCTACTATATTCTCTAGCTTCTTCTTTAATTTCATTTAATCTTTTATTTTTTAAAAGATTAATTTGAAAATTACACTGATTAATAATATTATCAAAATCAACTTCCATAATTATATAATAAATAATTAAAAAATAAATTATATATAAATATTAATAATACATAAATCAATTTTTTAAAAATAATTAATTAATTCTAAATTCATCAAAATATGGATCGTTTTCAATAATTTGTAAAGGTGTTAAATATTCATCATTAACTAATAATCTACCTTTATTATTAACATTTTTATTATTTGGTTTAACTCTATATTGATTAGGAATAACCCTTCTAATAAAATCAACAGTTTCTTGTCCAACAATATTAGCATTCATAATAGGAGGAAAAAACCCACAATCAATTAATGTACAAAAAAAGAAATGAATATCATAATATCGATTTTGTCTCATTGTAATATTCATTTTATTAAAAAATTTTTCTTTAATTTTAATATTATCAACAATATTAGGTATACAAGCAAAATCAAAATCCCATAATTTTAAAATATATTTAAAAGGAGGTGTAATATATTTTTTACCATTAATATTATAAGAATATTGATATTCATTACCATTATCATGTATTAATAAATTATTAGCTTTTAAATCATTATGTCTAAATGCAGGAAATTGATATTGAATAACTGCTAAAACAGATAATAATTGAAAAAAGAATATTTTCCAATAAATAGGTTTAAAAGTTGTATAATGTTCTCTAATAAAATTAAGAAAATCACCTTGATTAGCTAATTCAGAAATCATAACACTAACAGTATCTTCATATTCATGATTATTATATCTTTCAATAAATTTTTGATATTTTTTTTGTCCATCAATAATTTTATTATATTGCATAATTTTTATAAATTCATAAATTGAGCAATAACAAGAATGAACTGGTAATATTAAATGATTAGTTTGACCTGATAAAACAAAATAACTTAATACTTTTAACATTTTTAATTCTGTATTTTCTGGTCTTGATATTTCATATATTGATTTATAATGTGGATTTTTTGCATATGGTGTCATTTTTAATGCAAATTTAGCAATAATATTATTATCATCATTAAATGATGATGTATCAGATTTTAATATTATACCTTTAAAAAAATGACCTGTTGAACCACTACTAATATATTTTAATTTAGCATTAATTGTCATCATAATAGGTAATATTTTTTGAACATTATATTTATGTAATTCATCTCTAATATTTTGATTTTTATTATTTAATTGTAAAAAATTTTTAAATGATATATAATCCAATGATAATAAAGGAACACCAAATATTTTAGTAAAAATATCATATAATATTTTATATGATTTAGTATATTTTGCAGTAATTTTTTGAGAATTATCTTTTTGCATAATTATATTTTTTAATTATATTTTATTTTAAATAAAATTATTATTTATAATTTATATATTCAAATAATTTTTCTTATATCTTCACTATCATATAATGAAATTATACAATGACAACTCCATAAATTGGTTTTATGTATTGTATCTATATTAATTATTTCTGGTGAAATATAATTAAATTCTTCTAATTTTTTTGATAATTCATTATTTACTTGTTTTAAATTATTATATGGTATAATATATATTAATTGTTCTTCAAATGTTAAAGGTTTATTATTTTTAATATCTTTAATATGAAAATCATTCATAAAATTATTTTCTAAATAATTTGATATATCACTTATAAATGGCATACAATTAAATTTATAATACCAATTCCAATTTAAACATTCTGCTTCTAATATATTTGTTGATATTGTATTAAAATAATAATTTATTGTCCAATCAAATCCATTTAAATAATTTTTTAATAAATTATTTATTAATATTGTATTATTTGAATGTAAATAATGAGTATAATAATTAAATTTATAATTAATTAATATATCAATAACATTTATTTTTTTATCTTCAATATAATTATTTTTTTCATCAATATAATTTGATAAATCAAAATTATTAAAATCAATATAATCTTTTTGTTGTTCTCTTAATTCTTCTAATCTTTTAAAATCTTTATTTTTTGATGAATAATTATGATTATGATTCATTAATGCATTTTCAAAATATGATACTTTAAATAATTCTAATTCTTGTTTACTTAATTTTTTTATAAACATTGATAAATTATAATAATTAATTTTATAATTATTATTTTCTTTATACAATATTGTTTTCATATCATTAAATTTTTTTAATGATTTACCATAACTTGTTATAATATAATTCATTCTATTAGCTGTAATAAATGGTATATTTTGTAAAAAATCATTACCAATAATAAAACATAATATAATAAAATCTAATATTAATTCATTATCAGATAAATTATGAACAATTTTATTATTATTCAAAATATATTTAATATATTTAATTAATAATAATTTTATTTTATAAACATTAAAATATATTGGTTTTCCTTCTTCTAATCTAAATAAGTAAATATTTTTTGGTGAAGATGGATTAAATTTATATTTTGTTATTAAAGTAATTAATGATAAAAATATTATATCAGTATCTGAACTATAAATAATATTATTTTCATTTAAATAATTTGATTTTATTGCTTGAATTATTTTATGTTCTCCTTCACCTTTATGTTCATAAGATGAATAAATATAATTATTTTCTTTACAATATTTTTTTAATTCTATATCTAATTTTTTCATAAAATTAGTTGATGGTGATATATTTGAATTTGCTTGCCATTGTCTAGTATTACCATCTAATTTATCCATCATATAACTAGTATATCGTCTTATTCTTTGTTGTGTTATTTTTGCAAATGGTGCTATACCATCAATAGAAATATAAACATCTTTTTTAGGTTTAACCATATTAATTACATTAGTATAATGTTCTAATGTTTTTTTTATAATTAAACTTTCTAAATTATCTATATTTCTATCACCTATTTCTTCATATGCTGAATTATATGCACCATAAATTGCACCATTACCATCAATAAATAGATTATCATTAAATCTATTTTTTTCATCAATAAAAGATATTTTTGCTTTATCTTGTTGTCTTCTTAACCAAGATGTAAAATATAAAACTCCCATAATTAATATTAAAATATTAATTTTAAAAATATTATATAAAATAAAAATATAATTTATTTTTTCATTTTTTTATAATTATATTATATAATATTAATTGATATATAAAACATGTCAAAGAAAGAATCATATATTAGTGTTCAATCTAATATTCTTAAAAAATATGATTTAGTTAAAAAATTAGGAATTAAAACAGTTCCAGAAAGAGGAAGATTATTTAAAGTTTTAGCTAAATTAAGAAAAGATAAAAAAATTACTTCTAAAGATACTGCAATTGAACAATTAAAAGATGTTGAAAAATGGGTTGGTAGTCATCTTGATGAACTTAAAAAATTATATGAAAAAGAAAAGTAAATAATTTTTAATAATATTTTTATTTTATTTAAATAAAATAAAAAATAAAAAATATTTATTATTTATTTTATAATATTTAATATTTTATTATGGCAGAAAAATTTATTAAAAGATATCATAAAAAATATATTGGAAATAATAATTATTATTATAATGATAAATATTTTTATAATTTCAATAATAATAATATTTTTTATAAAAAAAATATTTGTAATAAATATAATGATATTACAATTGATGAAGAATATTTTGTATGTAAAGTATATTGTGAAAATACAAAAAATTTAATATGTCATAAATTTTATTTTAATAATAATGAAATTTATATTGATAATGAATTTTTTATAATATTTTTTAATAATTATATTTTTTATGAAAATTTACAATTTAATTATTACCCTTATTTTTACTGTAAAAAAATAATTATTAATTATGATTACAAATATATTAAAAAATATTTAAAACAATATATTATAAATAATAATAAAACATATGATAAAGATTATTGTAAATCTATAATAAAAACATTTTCTAGATTATGTTTTGAAGGAAATATAATAATATTAGAAAATGGATATTTTAATGAAATAAAATGTAATAATTTTATTTGTAATTATAATCAAAAATATAATAAATATTTTGATAAAATAAAATGTAAAAATTTTATTATTAATAATGAATTATTTAATATTAATAAATTAAATTTAATAGATAAATATATTATTAATTATAATTTTAATGAATCTAATAAATTTAATATAAAAATATTAAAATGTTATAATAATGATTTAAACCAATTAAATACTTTAACTAAAATTTATAATATCATTAAATTATATTTATATAATGATAATATTACATTATATGATTTTAATAATATAAATACAATATATATTAATAATATTTTTGATGATAATATTTATATAAACAATATATATTTACAAAATCATCCATTAACGACTATAACATTATTAAATAATATATATAATAATAAATTAATTATAAATTTAAATGTAAATAAAAATTTAACATTAAATTTAAATAATTATAAAATTAATAGATTACAAATAATAGTTGATAATGATAATATAAATCTTCTTAATGATTTAATAAATAAATTATTAATAAATAATTCATTAAATGAATTAATAATTACATTTTCTTTTAATATAATGATAAATTTAAATAATTTTATTATTGATTTTAAAAATTTAAAATTAAATATTTTAAAAATTTATTATAATTTTAAATTTATTAATTTTAATAATATTAATGAAATTATTTTTATTCATAATAAATTTTTTTATAATTAATAAATAAATATTTTTATTCATATTTTATTTAAATAAAATAAAAAATATATTTTTAACCATAATTAATATTCATACCACAATATTCCTTAGGTTCATTTTGGAAATCAATTGGTGTATAAATTCCTACAATTTGTGCATTATCTAATAAATAACTAAAAATTTCTTTAAATAATTGTCCATGACCATATTCAGGACACATTAAATGAGCTACTTCATGTATAACAACATACATTAATAAATTCATATTATGAATTTTATGATTAACTTTAGATTTTAAACAAAATACTAATTCTTGTTTATTAATTGAATAACTTGTATAAATATTTGATGTATTTTCAGATATATCAATATTTTTTATTTTTTTATCTAATTCATTAATATATTCTTTATATTCTGGTTTTGGATTATTTTTAATTTGTTGAACTAATAAATTAATATTTTTTCTTATTTGCGCTAATGTATCTGCACTTAATTGTTTATCTTCATTATCTTCAACAAAATATTCTTTATTATCAATTTGTGATTTAATATATTTACCTGGTTTATAAATATATTTAATAATTATAATACATAAAATAATTAATATTATACTTGATATTATTGTTTCATTCTTCATTTGTTATATATTAATTTTTTATTATTTTTTATTTAAATAAAAAATATAATAATTAAAAATAAAATTAAAATTTATTTTTTCTTTTTATCTTTTTTCTTTTTATCTTTAGATTTAGGTTTTTTATTTAATTCATTTCTAACAGTTTTTTTAATTTCTTTTTTTAAATCATCTAAAGTAATAGTATCAGTATTATTATAATCGATTTCTTCTAAAAATTCTTTTTTCTTTTTTTCTCTATCAATTAATTCATCTTTAATATATTGGAATAACATATCAGAAGAAGAAACATTTTCATATTCATTATTATTCCAATCAAAACTATATTTATGTTTATATAATTTTGGCATTCTTTCAAAACTGATTAATTCATCTAAATCATCATCTAATGTAATAGTATATTGTTTAAAGAATTGTTTGCTAGTTAATGAAAAAACAATATTATTAATTTTAGAATATTTAACACTATCACTACCATATTCTAATAATGCAATATAAATAGCTTGATAAATACAATTAATAAAATGATAATTAAATAATTCAATATCTTCAATTGCAGTAATATAAGGTTTAGTATATTTTCTTAAACCTTTAAAGTAAATAATAATTTCTTCTTTTAACATATCAGTAATTTCAGATGACATATTAGGAATAATAAAATTATATTGACTTGGCTTATCATAAGATAAAAACATACTATCAGGGTCATATAATTCAAAGTTTTTACTATGAATTTTATAATATTCTTTAATTTTATGAATAATTACCATAACATGGGCACGAATTGCACCATAACCTAAATAAATACTTCTTTTTAAATATTGATTATTATTACATACTTTTAAAAGTCTTAATAATTGTTTTTGTAAGTAATTATCAATAACTTTAAAACTATCCATTCTAAAATTTTATATTATTATATATTCATAATTAACAAAATTTTATTTATAAAAATAAAATTATTTTATTTTTTTTATTTTATATTTTATTTTTTTAATGATTGTAATAAATCAATTATTTCTTTCTTTTTCATTTTTGAAACAATTATATTATATTCTTTACATTTTTTAACTAATTCTTGATATTTATAAGGTCCATTTATTAAATCATCTAATATTTCATTATTATATAATATTTCTTTATCTTTATCTTTATCTTTTTCTTTTTTAATTTCTTTAATATTATTATCATTATTATTTATTTCATTTTTATTTTCTTCTTCATCATTTACTTCTTTAATTTCTTTAATATTATCATTTTCATCATTTACTTCTTCAATATTATGTCCTTTATTATTATATTCTTGATTAATAACATTACTAATATTGCTTTCAATAATATTTTGTAATGAAATAATATCATTAATAAAATTATTATTATTTTTTTCTATAATATCAACTTCATCAATAACATCATCAATTTCTTCTTCATTATTCATATTATTTATACTTTCTTCAATTTCATTATGTAATTCTTCTAATTCTTCATCTTCTTTATGTTTTTTATCATAATCATTTTTAATTTTATTTAAATATTGTTGTTCAATTTCTTCAAGAGGTATTTTATTTTCATTTTTAATTTCATTATTATTATCACTTAATAAATCTTGTGGATTATGATATTCATTTATATCTTCACTATTTAATTTAATATCTTTATCAACATCATTAATAATAGTTTGATTATTAATAATATTATTATTTAAATCTTTATTATTTAAATCTTCAATATTATTTTTATTAACTTGAATATCTTGTTTTTTATAAGTATTATTTTCATTATTTTTAAATGTTTTTTCTAATTGATTTTTTATTAAATCATTATTATATTTAGGTAAATCATCTTTAATTTGTTGTTTTAATTTATTAATCTCTTTAAATATAATTTCATTTTGTTCAGAAAATTTCTTAACAAACATGTATAACATAACCATAATTAAGAAGAATAAAATAATTATTAAAATAATTAAAATATCCATTTTATATTTTTTATATTTTTGAATTTATATTTATTAAATAAAAAATAATATTTTATATTAAACATATTATTTTATTTTAATAAAATAATATTAAAAATTTTTATTATAATAATTATTCAATTAAATTAGATAAATTTTTAGAACATAAAATTAAACAATCTTTAAAAATAATTGTTCTAGGATAATTTTCATCTAAATAATCTTTTAATTTATCTTCATCTAAAGTATATGTTGTATTATTATGTTTATTATAAACAATATTAAATCTTTTCATTAATCTAATATACATTGTTAAATAATTATTTTTATTTTTAAACCAAATTTCTCTATCAACTGGTTTATAAATATCATTTGCACCAATAACAATTTCATCATTATTTTCATTATTAATTCTATCAGTAAAATAAACATTTTCTTTATTATTATCTGTACAAACTGCAGAACAATATTCTATTCTTTCAATTAATGGAATTAAATTTTCAATATTAGTAAATAATTTTCTATCTGATGTTGTTATTAAACCTGATAATCTAATTATTTTATTTTCATTAGCCCATTTTTCACAATAAATATCACAATCTTCAAAAAATTGGATTTCATCAATAAATATAATTTCATAATCTTTTATTATATTATCTATTTCATATAAACATTTACATTTTACTTCATTATATTTAATACCTGATATTAATTCTTTTCCATCTTTACCTTCTTTTATACTATAATTATTATTATGTGTTATTGTGTTTTCATATCTATCATCTAATGAATATCGAATTAATAAACATTTTTTATTAACTCTTGAAAATCTATCATATTCTGCCATTAATCTGGTTGATTTACCACCAAACATTGGTCCAGTATACATAATAATATTACCATTAAATGCCATTTATATTTTTTTTATTTAATACAATATAATATTATATATTTTTAAATATATAATTTAAAATCAATTTTTAAAAGATTATTTAATTATTATTAATAATATAATTAATATTATATAATTTAGAATATTCTTTAATCATTTTATAATTATGTTTTTTAATAATATTAAATAAATCTTCACTGAATTCTTCACTTAATTTCTCATTAATATTATCTATTTTTGTATAAAATATTGTTAAACTTATTATTATTATACAAAATAATATTATTATTAATATCATTTATTATATTTAAATATAATAATTTTATATTATTTTTTATTTCATATATTTTTGTTTATTAATATATTTTAAAAAAATGATATATAATAATTATTGTATTAATTTAAATAATTATATTAAATCTTTTTTTTGATGTCTAAAACAGCTATATTTAATTTGTCTGATTCAGATAATCAACCTTATATTACTTATGAGTGGTTTGAAGAGTTTGATGAAGGTTGTATAATCTTGGATTTAGAAGCTTATAGTGAATATAAGCATATTATCATAGTTACAACAGACTTAGAGATGTTTGATGTGATTCATGTTTATTCTCATGATCCTACGAAAAAATTTATAATTGTGAATGATTCTAGTAAATTACATGAGATAAGAATTCATCATTCTTATAATAAACTTGAAGTATATCATGCATCTAATGGAAATTGTGAAGAAATATAATTTTTTTAAATGTTTTTTTTAATATTTCTTTAAAATAATATTCATAAATCTTTTATATATTAATTTATTTATTAGATAATAATATATATTATTTAATAAATAATAATTTATTTAAATAAATTATTTTATAAATTAATAAATAAAATTATTGATTAAATAAATTTTCATCTTGATAAACTTTACATTGATAAGTTTTAGGATTAGCTTTCATATTAGTTTTTTCACCATAAATAAAAGCTTGAGGATTATAAAATCTATTTCCAAATTCATTAATAGGTTCTTTAGGTAAATGAGAAACTAAAGTATCATATTTTTTAATTTCTTCATTAAAAACTTTAGGATGAACTAAAGTTCTTTTATTTTCAAAAATACATTCATTAGGGAAACAAGAATAATTATTTCTTAAATAATCCCATTCAGTTTTTTCAAGATTTTCAGCATTTTGTTGTAAGAAATATCTATATTCATCATCTCTACGAATATCATTATTAAATCTAATTTGTTCATTTAAAACAGTATTAGGATAATAAGAAGTCATTTCACGAAATCCACCCATTTTAGGAGGACATCCAACAAAATAATTATCAGTCATTTTTTATATTATATATTATTAAACTATTTATATATTTAATATAAATAAAATATTTATAAATAAAAATAAAAAAAATGAAAAAAAATTATATTATATTTATTGTATTAAATAATTATATTTTTCATATAAAAAATGGATGTATTTTTAAATAATGATAATATTATATTATTAAATAATACTTTTGATAATTATGATTATGATAAACATATTAATAATACTATAATTAGTCATTTAATATTTAATAATGTTAATAACAATGAAATAATTTGTAAATTAAATGAAATAAAATATAAAAATGAATATATGAATTAAATAATAAAATAATATTATGTATAAATTAACTAAAATAAAATATAAAAATTTATAATATAAATAAAAAAAATAAATATATAAAATGGGTTATCCTAAGTTAATTAATTGGTTGAAATATCAACAAAAAAAATATAATATATTTTTTGAAACATTAAAAATACCAAATAATATACAAACAATCTGTATTAATTTAAATAATATAGTTTATAATATTTATGATAATATTACTAATAAACAAGTTGAAAATATAGAAGATTTAATAATTGATAATACAATAATTTATTTAAATAATATTATTAATAAATATAAAACAAAATATTTTTTTATAACATTAGATGGGATACCACCTTATAATAAATTAAATCAACAAAGAATAAAAAGATATAATTTATTTTTTAAAAATAATAAAGATATTAAAACTAAAATAAATAAATGGAATGCATCATATAATATATTACCAGGAACAGAATTTATTAAAAAATTAGATATTAAATTATGTGAATTTATTAATAATAATAAAAATATAAAAATATATTATTCTTCTTATAAAAAATATGGTGAAGGTGTTCATAAAATTATTCAATATATTAAAAGATATATTCATAATAATAATAATGTATTAATTTATGGTTGTGATTCTGATATTACATTATTATCATTAATAAATTCAATAGTTTATAATAATAATATATATATATTTAATGGATATAATGATAAAGTGAAATATTATAATATTAATGAAATGAAAAAAATATTAATGAATTTATTTAAATCATTAACTAATATGGCTAATTTTATTGTAATATATTTATTTATTAATTTTCATCAAATACCATTTTATGAAAGTATTAATTTAATTGTTAATATGATTAATGATAATAGTAATTTAGATTTATTATATCAAGAAAATAATATATTTAAAATAAATAATAAAATATTATTACATTTTATTGAAGAATTAAAAAATAAAGAAATAATATTATTTAAAAATTATGATAATTTAATGTCTAAAGAATATTTTGATATATTAAAAACAAATCCTAAATTAAATATTAATATGTTAAATGAAATAGATACTATAAGAGAAAAACAAAATGATTATAATAAATTTGATATTATTAATTTAAAAGGTAAAAATAATAATGAAATTAAAACTATTATGAATACTTATAAAAATAAATATTATAATTATTATAATATTAAAATAATTAATGAAATATGTAAAGATTATTTTTATGGTTTTTATTGGTTATTTAATTATTATTTTAATTGTGAATTAAATGAAAAATTATGTGCAACTAATCCAGATAATATTTGGTATTATAAATATTATTGTGCACCATTTATTAATAATTTATTTAATTATTATAAAGAACATAATGAAGAATATGATGAAGTTAATTTTATGTCAGAAGATAATACAATTAATTTTAATGAACAATTAAGTTATATTATACCTTATACTCATTTAAATGATTTTTTAATTGAAAAAATTAATGGTAATAAAAATTTAATAATAGAAAAAGAATTTTTTATTGATACATTACATAAAATTAATACTTATGATTGTGTGTATGTAATACCTTTAATTGATTATACTATTTTAAAAAATATTGTTAAATAAATTTATTCATTTTTATTAATATCAATAACTGAATCAATAATAAATTTATTAAAATTTTTATTTACATTTTCAAATAGTCTAATATTTTTATTATTATAATAATAATTATATGAAATTTTATAATGTTTATTTTTATTTTCATTTTTATAATTTTTATTTTCTTTCATAAAATATTCTGATGATAATTTATTTATTATATTATCTATATTTATTAATGATAAATAACATGTTTTATAATGTATTATATTACCTTTAACTATTTTTAAATTTTTTATATTATAACATCTAATATATTTATAACATAATTTAAGTTTTACATTATCTATATTTTGTATTTCAAAATATTTATGTGATGCATAATAAGTATATAAATTATTCATATCAATAGTCCATACATTTTTTTTATTATTATATTTATATATAATAATATTTGTTGTTGAATTCCAATAAACATATATTTTTTTTATATTAGGTAATTTTAATGGTAGATCATTTAAATTATTTAATAAATTTTTATTTTTATTATATGATCTTAATAATAAATATTCTATTGGTTGAATTGTATTAATCAATAAACTTTTACAACATAATATTTTTAAATTATTATATGTTTTATTCAATATTAAATCTAATTGATAATTTATATATTCATTATCTTTAAAATTATCATAAAAAATATCTTCATTAAATTTATATATTATATTATCTTTATTAACTTTATAATGTTTATAATAATTTATATTTGTTGATTTAAATGTATTTAATATATTATCAATATTTTCCATAATAATAAAATTATAATAAAATATAATAAATAAATTTAATTATTAAAAATTCAATTTTTTTTAAATAAAATATATATCATTAAAATTAATAACATAATTATAATAATTACATTATTAATAACTTGATAAATATTAATTGAATTATTTTTTTTATTATTAATTGAATATTCCATATTATTAATTTTTTTATTTGTATTAATATTATTATAAATATTATCTTTCATAATTTTTAATAATTGTAATAATTCTTCATTATTATCTAATTTAATATTATTATCTAATTTAATATTATTTTCTAATTCTTTATTATCTTTTTCAATATTTTCTTCATTATTATTTTTATTTTTAATAGAATTAATAATATTATTAATAATATTAATTGAATCATATTGATATTTAAAATTATCCCATTTATTTTTTGGAGTAGAAGAAAATTTATTTTTATTTTTACTATTAATTTCTTTCATTAATTTATCAAAATTATTATTAATTTTATTTGATAATCTTGTTATACTTTCTTTTGTATATTTCTTTCCACTATTTTCAAGATTTTTTTGATAATCTAATTTTATTTCATATAAATCAATATAATTTTGAATAATTGTATCTTCTAAATTACCTTTAATTAATTTATGATAATCATTTAATTTTCTAGGAAAATTTTGTTGTCCTGGACATTTACTACCTACAATTCTAAATAATCTATTTTTACTATAAACTCTCCAATCAATATAATCTTTATATTTATTATTAGTTTTATAATGAAAATATTTAATAAAATTATAAATATCATTCATTGTAGTTTTTAATGGAAAATATAAATGATAAGATTTACCTTCATGTCTAGAATTAATATTTTGTGTTAAAGCATAATTATTATGTAATAATTCATCTATTTTTTCTAAATCATTAGTATTAACAAAATCACATAATAATTTAATTATTGAATCAATAATTTCTTCAATATCAATATTTAAATTTTCAATATCGAAATACATTCTAACAGTTTGACCTTGTAATATTTCTAATATTGATTTATCATGATTATTATGTAATTCAATATTATCATTATTATCACTATCTGCTTGATATTTTGCTAATACCATAAATTGTTCAAAATTTAATTGATAAATATGTCTTTTATCAAAATAATTTGTAATATCAACATAATTAATTAATTGAGAATTCATTATTAATATATTGTTTAAAAAATATATTTAAAAATATAATTAAATTAAATTATATAATAATAAATCAATTTTTTAATTTTCAATAATTGTATTATCATCATGATTAGTATTTAATTTTTCTCTAACATATTTAGTATTAATACCATCTGGATTCATTACTTTTTTCGATGAATGCCATTCAATAGAATCAACTGGAAAACCAATAGTTGGAACATCTTGAACTAAACATCTACCATTAGCAGGAACACAAACAGGTAAATTTAATCTTTGATTATTTTTATACCATAATTCAGGAGGAATATAATTTCTTCCATAATCTTCTGGTTTAGTTTTATAATTAGTAGGAATAAATAATTGATGTGCTGACATATAATTAAATCCATTAAACGTATAAATATTTTCATCAGTAATAACATTATCTTTATAAATAAAACCAGTATTTTTATTATCACTAAATGATTGTTTATATTCTTCTGGTTGGTTTTCATATCTTTTATTCATTTCATTATCTATTTCTTTAGTAGAATAAGTTAATTTAGATTTAATAATATCATTTTCTTCATTAGGATTAATATCTTTTAAATTATCTAATTCTTTTTTATGTTTAACTTCAACTTTTTCTTTTTCTTTATCTTTATTTTCTTCATGTTTAATTAAATCATTAATATCATGTTTAGTTGTATTATAACTAAAATCATTATCATTTTTAGATGATAATTCAATATTAACATCTTGATTTAATTCTGATTTAACTTCTTTTTTTATATTATTATCCTTGTTATCAATTTTAATATTATTATTTATTTCTGTATTAGTTTCATTTTTAATTAAATCTTTAACATTATTAGAATAATTTACATCAACTTTATCTCTTTTAATAATTAATTTATTAATTTTATCTTCTTCTTTAGGTGCTTTTTCATCTAAATCAGGTAAATTAGATTTTTTATCTAATCCAACTGTTCGACTACTTATAGGTTCAACTTCATTAGTAAAGTTTTCAAATTCTAATATTTTACAAAATAAAATAATAATAACAATAATTAAAATAACAATTAATATTTCAGTAATCATATTTATTATTTTTATATATTATATATTTTTATAATATAATTTTTGTTTATAAATTAATATTAAAATAATAATAATAATAATTAATAATATATAATGAAATATAATAAATGGTTTCATATAATTTAATATAGGAGATAACATATTTAAAATAATATTTTGATTAGATGTAGATAAATTATTTTGAGATTGTATATTAGTATCATTATTATAAATTTTATTTTCGTCCATAATTATTTATATATATTATTTAAATAATAAATAAAAATTAAAAAAACAAAAAAAATAAAATTTAATATCTAAATCCTCCAGGTAAACGGATGCTTTCACTATCTTCACCACCTAAAAATAAGTTATCATATCCACCTTTTTTAGTTGATTTTTTAGTAGTTTTTTTAGTTTCTTTTTCTTTCTTAGGTTCTTCTTTAACTTTAGGTTCTTCATTAACTTTAGGGTCATCTTCACGATGTGAAGATTTAGCTGGTGCTTTAGCACCAGGTTCTCTATATTTATCACCAAATTTTTCTTTAAGGATTTTAACTCTTTGAGCTTGAATCTTTTTAAAATCAATTTTTTTAATTTCAGCAGGTTTCATAGAAGAAACAGTATTATATAACATTTTAGCTCTTTCAACATCAGATAAAGCTTTTAATTTATCTTCACCAATTTCTTTTTTATTTTTAGTGTTAGCAACGAACTTAATAATTTTAATTTTATCCCAATCATCAATCTTAAAATTAGTTTGGATAAATTCATTAGTTTTTTTATTCCATTCAACAGCTTCAGGATTAAATTTCTTTTTTCCACCTTTCATTTTACATTCTTTATATAATCCATTAATGAAATTACTAAAACCTGGTTTCATAGATTTAGCACCACCAGTAAATTCTACTTCTTCATCATCTTCAATATCAGATGTAGAATCCAAATCATTTTCATCATTTTCATCATCTAAATCAGATGGTAAATCATCGAAATCATCTAAATTAAAATCATCATCACCTCCACAATATTGTTTATTGCAATCACATCCTCCAGTAGTAATTTGATTAATTTTATTAATAATTTCTTCAGTTGAAGAAACATCACCACCAGTTTGATTATAAGGACTATCAGGTAAATCTTCATTTTCATCAGGTTCAGAATAATCATCTTTAAAACCTCCACAATATTGTTTTTTACAATCACATCCACCAACAATTTTATTTAAATTATTATATAAACTCATTGTTGCAGAGCCATCAAGATTATTTTGATTAGATTGATAATTTAATCTTTGAGAATTAGTCATATTAGATTTAGGTAAATTATCAGTCATCAAAGGTTCAATAGATGTTAAATTAGATCCATTAATAAAATGATCGGCAACATCTACAACTTTATTTTTAACTGCATTAGCAATATTAGATACATCATTATAAACTTCTTTTGCGGCGTCAGTAATATTATCTTTAGCATCAATTGAATCTTTTTTAATTGAACTAACTGTATCAGAAACTGTTTCAGATGCATAATCCATAAAAGAAGAAGCACCACCATATTGAGCAAGTCCTAATGTACTTTCTTCAACATTACCACCAATTTCAGAATCATATAAATTATTAGTAAAGCGATTCATTATAAAAAATGTTTTATAATTTCAAAATCTTTTTATATATTATATAATGAATATTTTTTATAAAATAAATTAAAATCATTTAATATTATATAAAATAAAAATATTTTGAAAAAATTATGTTTGAAGAACTAACATATAACCAAATTATTATTGCTGTTGTAATTGTAATTGTTATTGCATTTATTGTATATAAATTATGGAATAAAGAAAGTTTTAGTCCTTTTCAAAGAGTAAAAAGAGTATTAAAAGAACATTTTGATTTTATTGATTTGAAAGAAAATAATACAATGGCTGATACATTAAATAAAGTAATTGAAGAAAAAGAAAAAGAAGATAATAATGAAGTTCCTGATGGTATTACTGAAGATTTAGATATTGAATGGAATGATAAGGCTGATAAATATAAACCATCATCTTATTTAGAAGGTGAAAGAGGAAACGATTATAAAGAATTAGATTTACAAGATGAATATGAAACACAAATGGCTAAATCAATTGATTATTCACAAATGAATAATAATGACCAATTCGTCCCTAATGACCAAGGAAATGGTAATTATGCACAATATACACCAACTAAAGAAGAATATACAGTTAAGGATTTAATGAATTCTGAAAAATTATTACCACAAGAAGTTAATCAAAACTTTTTTGATGTTGTTGAAGACCCCATTAAAGTTAAAAATAGACATTTAATTAATATAAATAAACCGATAGGAATTGATTCTATTGGATCATCCCTTAAAAATCCATCATGGGATATTAGGGGTGATATCGTGAATCCCCGCTTCGTTGTTTCGCCTTGGAACCAATCAAGTATCGAAGCGAACATACAATCTTCTGGATTTTGTAATTCTAACCCATACCAATAAATTTATAAAAAAAATATTAAATTATTTTATTTAAATAAAATAATTATTTATTCTTTATTATTTTCATATAATTCAATTTTAGTATTAAATATTTTTTCAACTTTTTCTTTTAAATTTTTACTATGTCCAGATTTAATTCCTCTTATAAATACTTCAATTTTAAAATTATCAATTGTTTCATTCTTTTTTGGTAATCTATTGTATTTTTCATAAAATTTTCTACAATAATTTAATTTTTCTTCATCTGTAAATATTATTTTTTTAGTTAATTTTGTATTAAATATATTTTCTACTTTTTCAATTAATTTATTATTATTACTATTTTTTAAATGACTCATAAAAGAACCAATATTAAAATTTTCAAATATTTCAGCATTTTTTGGTAATCTATTATATTTTTCATAAAATTTTTTACAATAATTTAATTTTTGTTCTTCTGATAATACATTAATTTTTGTTTTATTAAATTTTACATCAAATATTTTTTCAATATTATTTAATAATTCTTGATTTGAAGTATCTTTAATGTAATTAATAAAATTATATATTTTAAAATTTTTATATTCTTCATTAGTTTTTGGTAATCTTTTATATTCATTATAAAATTCTTGACATAATTTTATTTTTTCTTCATCAGTAAATTTATTAATTATTTTATATTCTATTTTAGTATTAAATATTTTTTCAACTTGTTCTTTATAATCTTTATGATATCCATCTTTAATACTATCTATAAAATAATATATTTTTAATCCATCTATTTCTTCATTCGTTTTTGGTAATCTTTTATTAATATCATAAAATTTTTGACATAATTTAATTTTATCTTCTATTGATAATTTATTAATTTTATATTTTACATTTAATTTTGTATTAAAAATTTCTTCTATTTTATTTTTTAATTTATCATTATCATCAAGTTGTTTTATTCTTGATATAAAATTACATATTTGAAATCCTTTATATTCTTCTTTGATTAATGGTAATCTATGAAATTCATTATAAAATTCTTCACATAATTTTATTTTTTCTTCATCTGTTTTTTTATTTATTTTTATTTTAATTTCTAATTTAGTATTAAATATTTTTTCTATTTTTTCTTTTAAATCTTTATTTTTATTTCGTTTTAATACTTGAATAAATGTACCAATATTAAAATCTTTATATATTTCTCTATTTGTTGGTAATCTTTTAAATTCATTATAATAATCTTCACATAATTTTATTTTTTCTTCTTCAGTTAATGTAGTTTGTTTAAAATTATTTTTTAATTCACATTTAAATATTTCTTCTATTTTATCTTTTAATTTTATATTACTTTTATTATTTTTTTTATCACTTATAAATCTTCCAATTTTCCATTCTTTATATATTTCATTACTTATTGGTAATCTTTTATTTTCTTCATAAAATTCTTCACATAATTTAATTTTCATTTCATCATTAACTTTTAAATTTTTAATTACATTTTCCATAATTATAGTTTTAAGTTCATCCTCATTAATCATTTCTTCATCCATATATTTATCTTCTTCTTCATCATTTTCATTATTAATTATTATTTCTTCTTCAAAATTTAATTTTTCATTATAATAATTAATATATTTAAAAATATTTTCATTATTAAATTTAATATTCATAAATTTATTACAATAATTATTTATTTTATTTAAATACTTATCATAATTACAATCATTAATATCACTTGTAAAGAATATTAAATTAGAATTAATTTTATCATTTGATTTTCTCATTATTCTTCCTAAACATTGTATAATTGATATTATACTGTTTTTATCATCATAAAAATAACAAGTATCAACATTTGGAATATCAATACCTTCACATAATGTATTAACACTAAATATAACTCTTATTTTTCCATTATATAAATCTTTTAATATTATATTTCTTTCTTTAATATTCATATCAGAATATAAATATTTTGATTGAATATTATATTTATTAAATAATTCTGTTAATCTTTTAATAGTTTCAATTCTTGAACAATAAATTAATATTCTTTTATATTCTTGATGAACTAATAAAGTTTTTATTATATTTATATCATTTAATTCTTTTATTTGATGTATATTAATATTAAAATCATTAATAATATTATCTTCAATTGCTTTATCCATTGAATAATAATATGTAATTTCTTTATTAATAAATAATAATGTTGCTGAAAAATAAAATTTAATACTTTCTTTATTATTAATATCATCATAAATTAATTTATTATTTATTATTTGTTTTATATTATCACCATTTTTATCAATATAATCTTCTTTTTCTTTTTCTAATGCCTTTTTATATTTTTTATCTTCTTTCATCCATTTTAATATATGATGCGCTTCATCAACAATAATATAATCAAAATTAATATTTTTTAAATATTCATAACTATCATAAACACAAACATAAATATTATATTCTTCATTAAATTTCTTATTTGTATTTGTCCAACACTCATTAATATTAATTTTCTTTTTATTAAAATTATCTTTATATTGTTCTGCTAATAATATATTTGGAACTAATATTAAAATATTTTTATCTTTATTATTTATACTAAATAATTCAATAATATAAGATTTACCAGATGCACAAGGTAAATTAAAATAATTATTTTTTTCTTTAGTATTATTCATAATATTTAATAAATCTTCTTGATGTTTATATAATTGTTTAATTTTTATTTTTTTATTTTCTTTAAAGTTTTTATCAATTAATTTATTTTTAATTTCTTTTAATTTAGATATATTATAATATTTATTATTAATCATATTATCAAATACAATATTAATTTCATTATGTAATTCATTTAATAATTTTTGATCTAATTTATCAAATAATAAATTATATGCATTATGAATATATTTATTAATTATATTATCATTAATTTCTTCATAAATTACATCATTAATTTTATTTTTACTTAATATAATATCTTGTGAATGAATAATATAATATTTAAAATTATATTTTTGTAAATTATAAACATATACAAAAAATGAACCTAATTCATTATTAAATAATCTTTGATGTTTAGAATAAAATTTAACTTGATAAAAAATATTATCATTAATATTTATACAATCAATTCCATCATCAATAAATGATAAATTATATTTATCTTTATAATCAAAAGGAACATCTTTATACATTAAACAATTATTTTTAATACAATTAACTAACTCTAATATTGTTCCTTTATTTCTTAATA